>OMEA01000433.1_pt1 | contig 21760 bp, 18 predicted proteins | sample 1645321 | NCBI WGS metagenome assembly OMEA01 (sample SAMEA103958151, study PRJEB25191) | human gut metagenome
TAAATTATTTAAAGGTTCATAATGATAAAGATTTAGCCTGTATTAATATGAATGACTACCCTATAATTTACAAAATTAATGGAGACATTAGTGATTTAGACAATATTATATTGACACAAAGGGATTGGGAAAATTTTACATACAAAAGACCTACAATGTTAAATTTCTTAAACAAAGAACTTGTTTCGAATACATTTCTATTCATAGGGTATAGCTTTAAAGATAAGTTAGTAAAAACGTCTTTAAGTACAATCCAACAGTTTGTTGGAAATAATGGAATGCATCATTATGCTATTTTTGAAAAGGATAATAAAATAGAGTTTAAATATTATATTGATGATTTAGAAAAAAATTATAATGTAAAAGCAGTTTTAGTTGAAAAATACACAGATGTACCGGAAATTTTAAAACAAATTTATTTAAAAACTATTGAAAGAAATGTTTTTATTTCAGGTAGATTAGATGATTACAATGAAGAAACAGAACTGTTTGCAAACAATTTGCTAAATTGTTTGGCTGTTGAATTATTAGAAAAAGAATTTAACATATGTACTGGAATGGGAAGAAAAATAGGTTATTTTGTTGCGGGACCATCGATTCAATATCTTTTATCAAAAGGTATACATAAAATAGATAAGCGAATTCAAATTAGACCATTCGATGATAATCTTACTGCTAAAGATTTTAGTTCCTATAGAAACTATTTGATTTCACAAAATAATATTGCAATTTTTGTCTTTGGTCAAAAATTTGTTAATGGCATATCTCAAAATTCCAAAGGTGTTATAGAAGAATTTCAGATCGCTAAGAAAATGAATAAAATTATTATTCCAATAGGAAGTACTGGTTTTGCTGCTCGTGAAATATTTGATGCCGTAAAGGCTAATATTGTTGATTTTCCTTATCTTGAACCTTACTATACTGTATTGGAAAATGAGACTGACATTAATAAAATTTGCAAAACTGTGGCTTCGATTATAGATTCTGTCGTAAATATTTATTAAGTTTAATGATAACTGCAAGCTGAAATATACTAAAACTCAAATGATCTAAAGAAATATTAAATGAGGTAAAATTTATAATCCGGTGAATAATAATATCTATAGTATTATTTTCATTTTGTGTATCAACATACAAATACATAGAATAAAGCATAGCAATTCTGGCCGAGTAATTACCTAAATCTAAGTTTATAAAAGCCTCTGCCAATTTATGTAAATAACATAAATTATTGTTTGAACAATATTGTGCTATTTCAGACATAGATCGTAAATCCATTGTTTTGACTTGGTCATATAGTAATTTTTCTATTATCTGATTGGTTACAAAAAGTGTACCGCTGTGCTTATTTATTTCATTATATATTATTTTACGAATCCAATTATAATGTTCAGGGAGTTGGTTAGCCTCTAACAAATATAATATTGGAAATAATTTAATTGTTCCTTGTTCATATAACGTTTGAGCGTAATCCAATTCTTCGACTGCACATTTACTTGTAAAAAAATTGGGAGATAAAATGAATATAACATATTTACTATCTTTTATACCATGTTCGAAATTTGTCTCAAATCTAGCATCACTGAGATACATATCATGAAAATCATACCACACATTAAAGCCATAGTTTTTTAAGTGAAAAACCATAGATTCTACAATGGTATATCTATCTTTACTTGAGTAACCAATAAAAATCATATATTCCTCCAATTTTCGTGTATCAACTACTACATCATCATTAATTATTCATCATCTTTTCAAACTGCATAACAGATAACTTCTTATTATCCTTCAAATCAAATAATTTTGTATTAACATGTAAAGTGCTAAAAATTCTGTGATTGAAAAATTTTTTGAAATAATGAGAACTATGAGGCGTAAGAAAGAACAGATTAATGAGAAGGATATATGATAATAAAAATAGATGATTAAAAAAGTGAGAGTGAGCAAGTAGATACAATTTACTTGGAATACCATGGAAAATAGAAATTGTAAAGATAACAATTGTGGAGCCTCTTATGTGATGTAGGCTTACACACCGAAAAAACAATGAGATAAAATTAGTAATGGAAGTAATAATCACAGTCATTGCAATATGCACTAAAATAGAGTATGATATAACATATGTAAATTTATGAAAATATGGGAAATCAGGAAGGAGCAAGTCAGCCATGAAAGGGTACCATTACATCAAAAGAGGAATTGATATCATATTAAGTGGGATGGCGATCGTGATTTTATCACCACTCCTTCTTTTTTTATGTATTGCGATCAAACTGGATACACCCGGACCGATATTATTTAAGCAGAAGCGTGTCGGCATCCACCGGAGTTTCTTCCAGATTTACAAATTCCGTACCATGCGGATTGACACACCGAAGGATGTGCCGACACATATGCTGGAGAATCCGGAGCAGTACATCACAAAGGTGGGAAAATTCCTGCGCAAAACCAGTCTGGATGAACTGCCGCAGATTTTTAATATCTTCAAAGGAGAAATGAGTATCGTAGGACCGCGGCCGGCACTGTGGAATCAGGATGATCTGGTAGCAGAACGTGAGAAATATGGTGCCAATGATGTGACACCGGGGCTGACCGGGTGGGCACAGATCAATGGCAGAGATGAACTGGAGATTCCGGACAAAGCAAGACTGGATGGCGAATATGTCAAACATCTGGGACCATGGATGGATCTGAAATGTTTTCTTGGCACAATTGGATCCGTGCTCATGCACGACGGCGTGGTTGAAGGTGGAACCGGCGAACTGAACAAAGAGGAAGAAGAGACAGAAGCACACAAAAGCGAAACAGCGCAGAGCAGCGCAAAAAAGAAAACCATTGCAAAAGACACAGAAGAAAGTGAAAAGGGCAGGAGAAAAAAGAAGATTCTGATCACCGGAAGCGGCAGTTATGTGGGAACTTCTGTGGAGGCATGGCTGAAACAATGGCCGGAGTACTATCAGGTTGACACGCTGGATATGAGAACCCAAACATGGCGGACGCACGATTTTTCAGCATATGATGTGGTCTATCATGTGGCGGGAATCGCACATGCAGATGTGGAACAGGTGACGGAAGAAGAAAAGAAGCAGTATTACCGTGTGAATACAGATCTGGCAGTAGAGACAGCCGAAAAAGCCAAAAAGGAAGGCGTGCAGCAGTTTCTCTTTATGTCTTCCATGATTGTATACAGCGGATGTAAAGAAAAGAAAATTACAAAAAATACAATTCCCAAACCATTGAATTTCTATGGAGACAGCAAATGGCAGGCGGATCAGAAAATACAGGCACTGGCAGATGAACGTTTTAAAGTTGTCGTATTGCGCCCACCGATGATTTACGGAAAGGGATCAAAGGGAAACTATCCACAGCTTGCAAAACTGGCAGGAAAGCTTCCGCTATTTCCGATTGTACAGAATCAGCGTTCCATGCTTTATATAGAAAATCTGGCACAGTTTGTCAAACTAATGATCGACAACGAAGAGACCGGAGTGTTTTTCCCGCAGAACGAGCAGTATATCAATACTTCGGATCTGGTGCAGATGATCGCTGTGGTAAAAGGACACCGGCTTGTGATGGTTCCTGGAACGGGCTGGGCCGTCAGGCTGATGAAAAAGATTCCGGGAAAAATTGGCACCTTGACGGGCAAAGCGTTTGGTGACAGTGTGTACGATATGCAGATGAGTGAATATAAGGAAGAATATCGTGTGTGTGACTGGAAAGAGTCGGTAAGAAGGACGGAAGGATAAAGGCTGGAATGGGAAAATCTTGCATAAATAAAAGAATTAAAGTATGATACTACTGAAAAGATGATAAATAGCTTAATGGTATGCATTCGAAGGTTTAGGAGATAGAAAAGCGTGAGAATAGACAAACTGCAAGTGCACAATTTCAGAGGTTTTTCAGATACAGAAATAGTATTAAACGGAAAAGATGCCATTTTTTATGGAGTAAACGGAATGGGAAAATCGTCAATACTGGATGTCTGCAATCTTCTCTTTTCCAGAATTATGCAGGAAGCCGCACAGGATGAACAGATAACAGCCTCTCTTTTAGGAGAAAAAGATGTAAAAGTTGGAGAAGAAGAAGCAAAAATAACGTTGTTTCTTGAAGACCAGGGAAATAATTTTCACTATTACCGAAAAAGAATTCAGGGGAAAAATCTGCATAATTCCAAAGAACTGAAGAGAGTTTCGGAATATATTCGAAAACAGTATCTGGGAGATTATTTGGAAACAGAAGAAGAGTATGAAAACGATGACACGGAAACACCACAGAAAGAGTTTACTTTAAATAATGAAAATATTCCTGTTTATGTGTTTTATGGAGTTGACCGCTATAATGAAAAAACACGTAAATTGAGAAGGCGTTATACAGGAGCAGCAGGGAAGCTGGATGCGTGGAGAGATTCTGCATTTGGAGGAGTGATCAATTTCCGGTTATTTTTTGAATGGTTCCGGGGAAGACAGGAATATGAAAACAGTATACGAGTGGAAACGCCGAATGCAGAAGATCCACAGTTACATGCAGTAAAAAAAGCTATATTAAACGCATTGGGAGATGGATTTTCGGAAATTCGTGTGAAAGTAACAGAAGAAGATGCGGAACTTATTGTCATCAAAAAAGAATTGGAATTGGCATTTTATCAATTGTCAGAAGGAGAAAAAAGTGTAATCGCACTGGTAGGCGATCTGAGCCGGAGGCTGGCAATTGCAAATCCGAAGAGGGAGAATCCGTTGGAAGGGGATGGCATTGTGCTGATTGATGAAATTGATCTGCATTTGCATCCGAAGTGGCAGGAGAAGATTTTTCCGGCTTTACAGAATACTTTTCCAAATATTCAGTTTATTGTTTCCACACATGCTCCGAAAGTGCTGGAGTCTGTGGATGAAAATATACAGGTAATACGTTTGCATGAAGATGCAGAAACGCATCTGGTTTTGGCAGAACCGATGGAGCCGATGAACGGCTGGGATGTCAATACAATTCTGGAAGATTACATGGATACCGAAGTATATAACAGGAAGACAACGGAACTCTTAGAGCAAATAAATGTGTATCTGAATGAAAAAGCATATGATGAGGCAGAAAAACTTGTAAATAAGCTTGCATGGATGACATCGGAAGAGAATACGAAAGTTGTGCGTGCAAGAATCTTGATTGCAAAAGGGCGATAAAGTTTTTATGATTTATATTCAAAAGACAGGTGAACCAGAAGAAGTAAGCCGGTGGAAGAAAAAATTCAAGAATAAGCATAAAAGAGAAGCAGGGTATGAGGATATCCGGCATGAAAAGGAGCTGCAAATGTTAAAGAATGCATTGCTTGCAGAACAGAGACATCTTTGCTGCTATTGTTGTTCTTATATTAAAAATACAGAGACTGAAGTACAAAAGAATAGTTTTCATGTGGAACATTTTCGACCTCAGGCACAAAATCAGGATTTATCTCTGGCCTATAATAATCTTCATGCTTCTTGTAATGGAGACAATCGCAGGCACTGTGGGCATAAAAAAGAAAATAATTTTGATGCAAAGCGGATGATTTCTCCGCTGGAGAAGGATTGTGAAAGTCATTTTCGATATCAGCAGGATGGAACAATACAGCCGGCGGAAAAGACAGATGAGGCAGCTGAGTATACAATTACAAAGTTGAACCTGAATGATAAACGTTTATGTCGTGCCAGAGAAAACGCTTTATGGACGTTTAATGTGTTCCAGTTGAATGGAGAAGAAAAACAGCGGGAATTGAAAAAATTTGAATGTTCAGAAGAACTGCCACCTTATTGGGACGCAATTAAATATTTTTTGACACAGGGAGACTGATATACGTGAAATATGATAGAAATCTGGTCGCTACAATCATAGAAAACGAATTTTGGGATGACTTGTATAATGAAATTGACGATTCTGTTATGAACATGGAAGGTCAGGAATTGGATGAAGCGTTTGAGACATATGTTGACTATGCAGAATTGGATCAAATAGAAAATGTCAAAGTTGTCCGGGTAGAACAGGAAGAGGATGATACATGTACGATTGTGAGAGGCATATTGGAAGCTGATGTTTCTCTTGATGGTTATGTATATTTTGAAGGGGAAAATAATATGGTGAACAGTTCGGAAGTTACATTGGAATTCGAATTTCAATTTGAGCATCAGAATGGGAAAAATCGCCAATTTGTGTCCCGGGTAATTGCATAACTTATAATTGATAGAAGATATCATGAAGAATAAAAAATGGTGGAATCTGTAGAAACTGTGATAGGACAGATTAATAGAAAGAGTGGAGGTTTAGGGATGTCGTACGTGTCACCTGTTGTTGAAAATGATTTTAAAGACCGGTTGAACAAGTGCGTAGATATTATTAAAAATTCGAGTATCAAATATCAGAGTTTGGGGATTTTTGGAAGCTACGCGAGAAATGATTATAAGGCCAGCAGTGATATCGACTTTTGCATCATAGTTCCAGAAAAACCGGAAAGATGGTTGATGGGAGCCTTGCGGGAGGAACTCGAGATGTTGCATGCGGATGTGGTTTTTGTAACACCGCAGTATTTCGAACATGATAATTCAAAGTTTACACAACAGTTAAGAAGAGATTATAAGGAGTTGAAAATATGATAAAGGCAAATTCTTATTATTCTATTGCGTGCAATGAATTCTGGTATTTAAGGGATGCAGTGTCACCTGTATACTGCAATCCGGCTGCAGCTTCGGCACAGCAAATCGCAGAAAAAATGTTGAAATCTGTGGCAGAACTGGTTTGTACTGGAATTGAAAAACTAATGACATCCCATAATTTGCGCGCCTTATACGATGAGATTAAAAGGGTGGATACTTCCTTGCAATTAGAGAGGAAGGATCTGGCATTACTCAAAGACTATTATTATGATGCAAGATATCCGGGGGATAATTTTGTTATTGTGACAGTGGATGAGCTACGTGAGGCATTGGAGATCATGCTTGACGTTGTAGAAGCTGTAAATTGCTGGAGAACGTCTCATGAATTGGAGATATTAATTGCTGATCCGAGAGGGGAGTTTCAATCAGCGATGAGCAGATTGAAACAGAAATTTTGAAATTATGTGAAAACTTATATACGCAGAATATTAATGCATTATTAAAAAATATGGAGCCATAGTTTCGGTAGAAGTGATAAAACCGGTTGGATAATAAGTCTGACCGGTTTTTTACATTGAGTAAGATAAAGGTTCGTGATATAATAAAAATAATATTTATTGGATTTGGGGTTACGGAAGACAGAGGACAAGGGAATGCATATAGTTAAGGAACTTATCGATAATATATCATCAACAAGCCTGAATAGATTTCTTACCGAACAGAAAATTGCAAATGAGCAGAGGCTGTCTTTTTCGGACCATCGGGTTTTGCTAGAACAGCTTTGTCAAAGCGGATTGATTTCTGTTGAGGATCTGAATGATTTTTTCTTTCAAGAATTATTATATGGTCATCATCGATTGATGCGCGTGTATTCATTAACTGCTTCGACCTGTCTGCGATTAAAGAGCAGGGATTCGTGGGGCAGACTTATGCGCAAATTCCAGATCCCAGATTGGACGTACAACCAGATCATAGAGACGATCCCACAGAAGGAAGACTCCACGAAGCTTGCAGCGATACAGGAAGAAAGAAGGAATGGAAATTTAATCAGGGTGCATCTGATTTTTGTATTCTGCATGTTAAAAGATTCTGCAGGTCCGATCGAGGAGGAGTGTTCCTATCTTCCGGTAACTATTGACCTGGAACAGCGCTGCATGATTGTTAAAGTATGGAATCAGCATGGAATTATACAGGAGAGCCGTCCGCAGATTCAGCTTGATAAGATCTATAGTATAGTAGAAGAAACATTAGAACTGGAATTGGACAACAATAGAGCGGCTGATCCGCAGAATGTATTGTATGATATGAGCAAAGAATTGTTCAACCAGTTTTTTGAACGGCTTCCAAATATAAAAGAGATTGATGATAAGCGAGAGAACCTGAGCAGCATTATCGATGCAATGTTACAAAATATTCCGTTGCATCATGTGGAACAAAAAGACGGAAAATTATATATGCCGGATGGAATCATTAATTTAGAGGAAGAACTATATCGCCTGATTCAACAGACCGCATTATATGATTACCGGGAAGATCATGCATTGAATACGCTTCTTCCAAGCGATGAAAAATATATATCAAAAATTCGATTCAGTGACAGAGATAATCTGTCGGCAAACTTAACAGGAGAAAATGGCGTAGATTGTATTTATGATGCCAAGACGTTTATGTGTATCAGGGATTCTTTGGATATCGTGAAAAGAATTATTTCCCTGACGGTCAATTTTCCAAGAGCGCGAGGGGTATTACAAGTGAAATATGAGGCTGATAATTATCAGTTTTTGACGCTGCACATTTTGGAAGGAAAATATTATTCGGAAGAAGAATTCCAGCAGATATGGGGGCTTTATAAAGAGTATGAACGAAAGAGAAGCGGTTCGGCAATGTATGAAAATCCTGCCGCAGTTGACACAAAGGCAATGTAAACAGTTTACGACGCAGGATCTGAGTGAACGACTGGATCTGGAAATTACATATACCAAAAGTATGCTGCAGGTTCTGTGTGAAAAAAATCTGGTTCGAAAAGAATTACACTATAGCTGTCCACAATGCCATAGTCAGAATGTCTTCGTATGTGATGGATTTGCTGCTTCGTATCAATGCTATCATTGTCAGGCAATCCTGGAACCGGAACGGGTAGAAAACGAGGGGAGACCGTTTTACAGTGTTTCCAAGGATGACTTTATGCAGTATACAAAAGAAACGTATCCGGATATCTTTTATATGACATGTGAGCCGGAAAAAGAAATTATTCCATTCCGTCCGGTGGTTGTAGAGCAATCGAAAGAAAATGTTGCTCCGGTGACCGGGGATGACAAGGTAGAGATGGTAGAGGATAAAGATGAGAAAACGGATAATGACCTTGAGAAGCGTGTGGTTAGCTTGGAAAATGATAAAAAGGGGAAGAATCTGTTTTGGGCGATGGTAAAGATAATTGTATGGGTTACATTTATGATTCTTGCCTCTTGGTTTGTCTTGTATGAAATGCTTGATATTTTTGTCTTTAAGGATCAACATGCCTTTCTGTATGAGATGTTTATGTTTGCAATGAAGGGAAGTGTGATTGAGACAAATGATTGGGGCGGTATATTTATAACTATCATTGGTGGAATATTGACTTTGGTGGTTGGTGGAATTGATGTATTGGGATGGAAGAAGATACATCAATATTATCATACTATAAAAGAAGAATTAATTAGTTGAGTATTTGGTGAAAGGAAAAGATGAAACGAGTTCTGATGCTGGCGTCCGTCGCCTCAATGATCGATCAATTTAATATGCCAAACATTGCATTGCTGCAGAAACTGGGGTATGAGGTAGATGTGGCCTGCAATTTTATCGAAGGAAATACCTGCTCGGATGAGCGTGTCGCGGAACTGAAACAAAAACTGCAGGACATGCACGTGCACTGTTATCAGATCGATTTCGCACGGAATATCAAGCATATGGGACAGAACATGAAAGCGTTGTGGCAGGTGGAAGCACTGATGAAACAGAATACCTATGAGTTTTGTCACTGCCACAGCCCGATCGGTGGAGTGGTCGCAAGGATTGCCGGACACCGGACCAGAACAAAAGTGATCTATACGGCACATGGGTTTCATTTCTATCAGGGGGCACCGGTTATGAACTGGCTGGTGTACTATCCGGTGGAGAAGATGCTGAGCCGGTGGACGGATGTGTTGATAACGATCAATCATGAGGATTACAAGCTGGCAAAAAAGAAATTTAAGATGAAAAAGCTTACCTACGTGCCGGGGATTGGAATAGATACACAAAGGGAATGTTTGTCTCAAAATGAAAAGGAAGAGAAACGTAAGGAGTTGGGAATTCCACAAGATGCATTTTTGATCACAAATGCTGCTGAGTTCACTCCGAATAAAAATCAGAAGACGGTGATTGAGGCAATCGAACAATTGCATAATCCAAATATTTACTTTGTAATGTGCGGTATTGGAGAAAAGAAAGCAGAATTGGAACAGTATGTAAAAGAGCATGGATTGGAGGAACATATCCGATTTGTGGGATTTCGTAATGATCTGCATGAAATTCTTCAGACATCCGACTGTTTTGTGTTGTCTTCGTTCCGGGAGGGACTATCGGTGGCACTGATGGAAGCCATGGCAGAGGGACTTCCTGTGGTGTGCAGCAGGATTCGCGGAAATGTGGATTTGATAAAAGATGGAAAGGGTGGTATATTAGTATCGCCTGGAAACAAAGAAGATTACGAAGCAGCATTTCGGAAGCTGTATGAAATGAAACATAAGGAACTGACTGATTTCCAGAGGATGGGACACATCAATGCAGAAAATGTGAAGTCGTTTGGAAGATCGGCAGTAGAAAGCATAATGAAAGGTGTATATAATAGATCAAAGGATAATTAATGAAAATAGAAACTATAATATCAAGTATAATTACGGCAAGTGTTAGTATAGTAATATGCATGTGGCAGGGAGGATGGAAATATAAAACATCACCTCAAAAAGAAAAAATAGAAGAAATAAGAAAGATTGTAATACAATTGAACGATGCATCGTATGAAAAAACGGTTCAATTACTTCAAAGATTAAAAACATATATTTGTTGTGTGGAACAAACAGAACCCAAAGATGGTGATGATTTTTTGTATAAAGTTCATATCTGGAAAATAATAGATAAAATAGAAAGAACAAAGGAAACTTATAAAGATCAAAAGCGGTTGTTGATTGAATATTTGAATTTGTTACTTGCTTGGAATCAAAATTTAATTGAAAAAAATATCAAAAATAAAATATATAAGCTAATTTATAGTCTTTTATTGATAATAATTTCTATATTTTTCGTATTTGCCTTAAAGCAAGTAAAAGGAATTCAAATGGAATCTGTTATTTTTGGGGTAATTATTTTTATAATTTTGCTGTTTGGGACTATTGGTTGGCTAGAATTTTGTATATTGCTCTCAAATATTAGTGTAAAGGGAAAATTTGAAAATTTTCAAATGGGATATAAAAAACGCAAAAGAAACTTCCTTATTATAATTTGGCTATCGTATTATTTGGTTTCAATTCCATATTTCTATTTGATAAAAAGAATTTTTGATTATATAGGCATAAATATGTCAGATATATATTTATTTGCCATATTTGTGTTGGCTTATATTGCTATGCTTATTCAGAGTTTGGAACAAGCAGAAAGATATATGGGCATATATAATTACAATAGAGCTATATGTAATGTGTACAGAAAATATGAAAAACGAAATAGAAAAGTAAGAGTATTGCATTTATTAAAAACGAATAGCTTTTCCGGAGCAGAGAATGTTGCGATCACAATATGCAGAAATTTAAGTGATCAATATGAATGTGCATATGCTTCGCCAAGGGGAGAAATATCCAAATGGCTGGAAAAAGAACATATTACATATTATCCAATGGAAAAATTCAGTACACATGAATTTAAACGAATTATAAAAGAGTTTGAACCAGATATTGTGCATGCGCACGATTTTTCTGCGTCTGTGACAGCAGCAATGAATAAAAAAGATTTTTATCTTATTTCACATTTGCATTGTAATCCGCCGTGGATAAAAAAAGCCGGGCTGAAATCAATTGTATATTGGATGAATAAGCGGAAAATGGATCAGATACTCCTGGTATCAAGTTCGATTCAGAAGGAAGCAGTATTCTTTTCAAAAAGAGAAAAGCGAATCCATTTGATAGGAAATCCGGTAGATGAGAAACAAATTTTGAAAAAGGCACAGGAATATACAGTAAATTCATGTGATTTATTATATGTTGGAAGGTTTACAGAAGCAAAAAATCCAAAGTGTTTTATCAATATCGTAAATGATATGAAAGAAAAAGTGGAAGAAATTTCTGCAGCAATGATCGGAAATGGAGATTTATATGAAGAATGTAAATCTTATATGGAAAATTTGCAGATTTCTGCTACAATAGCATATGAGGAATTTCAGGAGAACCCATATCCATATATGAAGGAAGCGAAGATTTTGTTAATCACTTCAAAATGGGAAGGCTATGGACTGGTTGCACGAGAGGCAATAACACTAGGTACGCCAGTACTTGCTATGGATGTAGGGGGATTACATGAAATTTTTAAAGGTATGCCGGAAGCTTTATGTAAATCGGAAGAAGAAATGAAAGAAAAAGTATATAATCTTTTGACAAATCAAGAAGTATATTCTGCATACAAAGATAAGATTAAAATTTTACAAAAGACAATGATGACATTAAACACTTATTTGAAATCGGTTAAAGATGTATACGAGGAGTCAGAATCATGACCTTTCATGTTGCATATGCATGTGACGAAAACTATATAGAACAGACCATGGTATCTATGGCTTCTCTTATGGAACATAATCAAACGCATAAAATCGTGATTTATCTGATTGAAAGCAAAATTGGTAGAGAATCATTGCAAAAGATATGCCATCTTGTGGAACAATATAAACAATCATTCATTTGCATAGCTTTGGACGATTTGCTGAAGGGTATAGATCTTACATTGGATGAAAGACATCCAAAGACTATTTATGCAAAACTTTTTTTGGATCAGGTATGTGAAGCAGATAGAATTCTGTATTTGGATAGTGATACAGTCATAGCATCTTCATTGGAAGATTTATGGAAGATGGATTTTCAAGATGCGTATATAGCGGGAGTGGCAATGCCATATACGACAGACATAAAACGGAAGTTGGGTCTTACATCGGAAATGGATTACTTTTGTGACGGAATTGTTTTAATAAATTTGAATGTCTGGAGAAACAAGCAGGTTGCGGAGCAATGCAGAGAATATATTATGAGGCAAAAAGGAAATCCATATATGCTGAGCGAAGGTGTGATCAATGCTGTAGCTGGAGAATACCGGATTACATTACCACCAAAATATAATTTAATGTCTGCATTTTTGTTGTGGAATGCCAAACAGATAAAGGAATTATTTGATGTATCTCATTTTTATACACAGGAGCAAATTGAGCAGGCCAGAAAAAATCCCGTGATCATTCATTACCTAAATGAATTGTATATCCGTCCATGGTATAGAAACAGTGATCATCCGTACCGGGATGAATATATGAAATGGCGGGAGAAAATTGGATGGAACATGCCTATGGAGAGTGGGATTCGGAGCATGCGAACAAAGGGAGTTATCGTATTGAACAAAGTGTTACCGTTTTCTTGGTTTTGCAGAATATATCGGTTGGTTCAGAAACGTAGTAGATAAAGCAGGAGAAAGATATGGTTCATATTATGATGGCAACGTATAATGGAGAAAGGCACATTGCCGAGCAAATTGAATCTATTTTAAAACAGACGTATATAGAGTGGAAACTGTTTATAAGAGATGATGGATCAGAAGATTGCACCACTAGAATTATTCAAGAATATATGAATAAATATCCAATGAAGATATTTATGATGGAGTCAAATACAATCTATCATGAGGCGAAAAGGAATTTTGCAGCTTTGTATGAAAAAGTTCCAGAGGCAGAATATTATGCATTTTGTGATCAGGATGACATTTGGAAAGAAAATAAACTGCAAGAGTGTGTAAGTTACTTTCAAAGAAATGAAAATTCGATTCCGACTTTGATATATCATGACATGTATGTAGGAACAGATGAAAAACATGTGATTGACAAACCATATTTTGAATATTCTGGACTTCGATTAGATCCTGATATGCCATTCCAACGAACATTGCTTTATAATACAATACCTGGATGTGCAATGCTTTTTAATGACAAATTACGAAAAGCGGTAAAAAAAATTCCGAAAGAGTGTAATATGCATGATTGGTGGATGCTTTTATGTGTGCTGGCATTAGATGGTAATGTAATATATTGCGATGAGAAACTTAGTATTTACCGTCAACATGCAAGCAATGAAATTGGTGTAATAAAGAAAACGCCGGCTTGGAAACTCACTTTGAAGTGCTTTGAAATTTTTAGAATAAAATATTATTTGAATAGAAATAATCTGTTGAAAAAAGAACGGATTATACAAACGAAAGCTTTGTGTGAAATACTGTGCAATAAAATTTCGAGAAAAAATAAGAATGTATTGGAAGAATATTTGAAATTATTAAAAAACGGACGGGGAGTTAGTGCTTATTGTCGAGCCAGAAAGCAAGGATTGGTGTTTGAAAATAAACTATATACATTTAAATTTTATTTGATTTAGAATGAAAGTTAAGAAAGGAAAAAATGATGTCAAAAAAAAGATTTCTTTTGATAATCTGCATTATACTACTGGCAGTAATAGGAAATTTTTCTATTATACATATCAAGAGTAATTGTGATGATGAAACATGCAAGGTTAATTTTTTAATCAACGCAGATCAGGCCGGAAATTATCAATTATATTATGGAAATGATACAAATTTCACGGAAGAACAGTCCGTAATTGTCACTTATAAGACTGCCGGGAAAAATCAAAAATTAAGTTTTGAAATTCCGTGTAGTGTAAAATATATTCGGTGGGATATTAATCAGTGTGTTACAAATACACAGCTGCTAGATGCGTATGTGAAATTTAAAGGATATACGGGTGCAATTTCTCAAGATAGTATAGTAAATTCGCAGAATCAGGTAATGATAGATAAGATTGTAAAAAAGAAGGGTTCTGTATATATTCAAACATCAGGAAGTGATGCAAATATAACATTGAATATTCACTCACTTGGATTGGAAGAAAAGGTTAGGGAATATGTAAAAAGAACAGATACTATAAAAAAATGGATATTATGTATTATTTTAGATCTCATACTTTGTTTCATATATAAAAGTATTGCTGATATAAAGAAATTGCTGAAAGATATTTTGATAAACAGAGAAATGATTTTTCGGCTTTCGAAAAATGATTTTATGGTTAAATATGCTGGATCATATTTTGGAATTATTTGGGCATTTGTTCAGCCGATGGTCACAATTCTTTTATATTGGTTTGTTTTTCAAATGGGATTTCGTTCAGGCGCTGTGGGTGAAACACCATTTGTATTATGGCTGATTGCCGGTATGATTCCGTGGTTTTATTTTTCAGATGCAATCTCTACCGGGACAAATAGCCTGATTGAATATAGTTATCTTGTGAAAAAAGTAGTGTTTAATATCAGTATTCTTCCGATTGTAAAAGTAATATCAGCATTATTTGTACACTTGTTCTTTTTGATTGTCATGGTGTTGATTTTTGCTGTTTATGGATATGTGCCGGATTTGTATACTATTCAGATTGTTTATTATCTGTTTTGTATGTTTGTGTTTGCACTGGGATTGGCATATATAGGGAGTGCATTGATTGTTTTCTTTAGAGATTTGGGTCAGATTATCAATATTTTATTGCAAATTGGAATGTGGATGACGCCTATTATGTGGCAGAATACGATGTTGCCGAAGTCATGGCAGCCATTTTTGAAATTAAATCCTATTTATTATATTGTATCGGGATATCGTGATTGTCTGATTAATAAGATTCCATTTTGGCGGCACAATACATGGACCATATGTTTTTGGCTGGTTACAGCAACTTTATTCCTTGTTGGAATTCGATTATTTAGCAAATTAAAAGTGCATTTTGCAGATGTACTATAAATAACAGGAGAAAAGAATTGGAAACCATTATTGATATTAAGCATTTAAATAAAGTATACAATTTATATGATAAACCAATTGACCGTTTAAAAGAGGTATTAAGTCCTACCCATAAATGTTATCATAGAGAGCATTATGCATTAAATGATATAAATTTAGAAATAAAAAAGGGTGAGTCTGTAGGAATTGTAGGAAAAAATGGTTCGGGAAAATCAACTTTGTTAAAAATCATTACAGGGGTATTAAATCCTACAAGCGGAGAAATGAATGTACAAGGGAAAATTTCAGCACTTTTGGAATTAGGAGCTGGGTTCAATCCAGAGTATACAGGAATAGAAAATATTTATTTGAATGGTACAATGATGGGCTATTCCAAAGCGGAAATGGATGAAAAAGTAGATGATATTATTGCTTTTGCTGATATAGGGGATTTTATTAATCAGCCAGTCAAAACATACTCTTCAGGTATGTTTGCAAGACTGGCATTTGCTGTTTCTATTAATGTAGAGCCGGAGATTCTTATTGTGGATGAAACTTTGTCTGTTGGAGATACGAGATTTCAAGTGAAATGTATTGATAAAATGAAAGAATTAAAAGATATAGGAACAACAATTCTGTTTGTTTCTCATGCAACAGAACAAATTAAACGTTTTTGTAACAAAGGAATCTGGTTGCAAAATGGTATTGTAAAAAAAATAGGAGAAGCTAGTGAGATAGTTGATATATATGAAAATTATATGCGTTTTGGAGAACAAAAGATCGTAAAGAAACAGGAAATAGAAAAAAAAATACAAGATGAAAAAGAAGATACAGCTAACACCGAAAAACACGTAAATCCTTCAATATTGGCTCATATTAATTATATTAAAGCAAATCAGGAAACATATCATACATTTGATACTCTGAAAGCGGAAATAGAATATGAAATTTATGAGGATGAGATAGATGGCTTTTTGCTGGGAGTGGCAATTTATACTGCAGATCGAAAAAATTACATTTTTGGTCCTAATACACATTTGGATAATATTCCAGTGCCAAATACCAGGGGAGTTCACAAAGTGATTTATGAAATTCCAGAAATAAAACTGTTAAAGGGACAGTATGTCTTGGATGTTGGTATATTTAATAATGAAGGAATTGTTAATTTTGATTATAAAATGGGTGCCTTAGGATTTTCAGTTAGCAACAAATATTTTTCAGAAGGTGACTTTTATATGGAACATCAGTGGGATGTAATTAGTTAGGAAATGGAGAAAAACATATGTCGATTATATTTGATCAGTATCAAAGGTACAAAAATGCTCAGAAAATTATTGATTCGGCCAGAAAAGAAGGACAGATTTTTAAAATTCTCGAGGTAGGAGCAAATGAGCATAAAGATTTGGAAAAATTTCTGCCAAATGATAAAATTACATATCTGGATGTAAAACTTTCAGATGAAATGAAGAAAGATCCAGCATATGTGCTCGGTGATGCCACCCAGATGGAATTTGAAGATAATGCGTATGATATAGTAATTGCTTTGGATGTTTTTGAACATATTTTTCCAGATCGCAGAAAGGCATTTTTGGACGAATTAGAAAGAGTTTCTTCTATTATGTTTGTTTTATGTGCTCCTTTTGATGTTGAAGAAGTGCATGAAACAGAAATCCGTGTTAATAAAGCATTCCGTTGTTTTGCAGGGATAGATCATCCTTGGTTAATTGAGCATATAGAAAATGGAATTCCTAATTTTCGAAAAACAATTTCATATTTGAAAACAAAAGAATATTGTATTGAAACATTTTCACACGGAGACTTGGATCAGTGGGAAAAATTAATTACATTACATATGTTTTCAGCTCTAGACGAAAAATTAATTGACTTTGCAGATTCAATTTATGATTACTATAATAGTTATGTATTCCCGATGGATTATAGTAAAAAATCGTATCGTCAATTTATTGTTGGACATATAGCAACATGTGATTACAACATTGAGAAACAGGAATTAGATGAAAAAGTATATCAGAAATTAGACGAATTAGAAGAGCAGTTTTGGAAATTATATAATAATTCAAAAGTCGGAATTGTATCAAATCAGTTAAATATACAACCTGAGAGGGAGAAACTTGAAATATATTTTGATTTAGGAAATGGTTTTTCAGAAGAACAATGTTTAAAATATTATTTGGAAGAAAATCAGAGAGTTGTTAGAAAAATTGATTGCAGTGAATTTCAACAGATGATACGAATTCGTATAGATCCAATGAATCATGCAGGGATTGTTCGATTTAATGATATATGTTTTATAGCGGAAAATGATCGAAAAATTTCATTTGGCGAAAAAAGATGTGAAAATCTAATCTTTAAAGATGGAGAAAATTATGGTTTTCAAGACGATGCACAAATAATATTTAATATAAGAGATGTAAAAGAAATAGTATTAGATTATGAATATGTAAATATGCCGGTAAACGGTGTGGGCATATTTAAAAATTTTATTAATGAAAAAAACAAATTAAAAGAAAAATATGATATAAAAGAACGTGAAAATAAAGAGGTATCAGAGAAATTAGAGCATTATAAAGAACATTATTTTGCGGCCATTAATCAACGAGAGGATTTAAAAAAGAATTTAGAAAATATCAATAGAGCTTATAGTGATGTGTTAAATTCTCAATGTTGGAGAATGACAAAACCGATACGTGTGGTGCTTGGCGGAGTAGAAAATTGGATGCGTTCGCATCGTAGTACATATCTGATTGGAAAAGGAATTAAGTCTATTTGCACAGAAGGAATGGGCGCAACGGCTGAAAAAGTAAAAAAATACAAGCAGGTTTCAGTCGAATTTGGGACTTATAAAGATGAGGTGAAGGCAGCACATAGATCAAAACAAACGATAGAAAACGTTAATAAAAATATCACATTTAGTATTGTTGTTCCGTTGTACAATACTCAAAAAGATTTTTTGAAAGAAATGATTCAATCAGTTATAAATCAAACTTATGGGGAATGGGAATTATGCATGGCGGATGGAAGTGATCCTGAGCATGGCTACGTTGGACAGATTTGCAAAAAATATGCAGCTTCCGACAAAAGGATTAAATATAAACATTTAGAAAAGAATGGTGGGATATCAGAAAACACAAATGCAGCCTTGGAAATGGTTACAGGGCAATATATTGGTTTATTTGACCATGATGATCTATTACATCCGTCAGCATTGTATGAATATATGAAAGTTATTACGGAAAGAAATGCGGATTTTATTTATTGTGATGAAAATAAATTTGAAAAGATAGATGATAAATTTTTTGAACCAAATTTTAAACCTGATTTTAATTTGGATTATTTGAGAACCAATAATTATATATGCCATTTTACGGTTTTTGAAAAAAGATTATTAGATGTTGTTGGAAAATTCAGAAAAGAATGTGATGGTTCTCAGGATCATGATATGATATTGAGGCTTACTGAGCATGCAAATAATATTGTTCACATTCCTAAAATTTTATATCACTGGAGAAGTAGTAAGAATTCTGTTGCTTCTGATCCAAATGCAAAGCCTTATACAGCAAAAAGTGGAATTTTGGCGGTAAAAGAGCATTTGCAAAGATGTGGATTAAACGCGACAGTTGAGAGTAGTCCTATTCACCCTAATGTTTATAGAATTAAATATGAATTAGTTGCCACTCCTCTGATTTCTATCCTAATTCCAAATAAGGATCACATAGATGAATTATCAAGGTGTATTGATTCTATCAGAGATAAATCTACATATACAAATTATGAAATAATTGTAATTGAGAATAATAGTACAGAAAAAAGAACTTTTGAGTACTATGATAAAATTAAACAAATTTCAAATATACGAGTTATTACCTGTGACACAAATGGTGAATTTAATTATTCGGCTGTTAATAATTATGCAGTGAATTATGCAAATGGCGAGCAAATAATATTATTGAATAATGATATTGAAATTATAACAAATAATTGGATGGAAGAAATGCTTATGTATTCACAGAGAGAAGATGTGGGAGCTGTAGGTGCAAAATTATATTATCCAAATGATACTATTCAACATGCAGGTGTTATTGTGGGAATCAAGGGAGTTGCTGGACATTCACATCAATTTATGCCTAGAGATACAGTAGGGTATATGTTTAGATGCTATGTACCTCAAGATTTATCGGCAGTTACAGCAGCTTGCGTAATGATGAAAAAATCGGTATTTAAGGAAGTAGGTGGACTGGATGAAGAACATTTTAAAGTTGCCTTTAATGATATTGATTTGTGCATGAAAATTAGAAAAGCAGGATACTTAGTCGTATGGACACCATATGCTGAGGCATATCATTATGAATCTATTTCCAGAGGAGCGGAGGACACACCGGAAAAACAAGAAAGATTCAGAGGAGAAGTTGCAGCATTTATGTCAAAATGGAAAAAAGAATTGGATATGGGAGATCCATATTATAATCCGAATTTGACTTTGGAAAAAGAAGATTTTTCAATAAAATAAAGAAAGGTTCATTATTATAGTTGTGTAGAAAAATATTTTCTGTAAAATAATAGATGTCTTTAATAGTGTGCCCGTTTTAGATTATTTAGCACTTGATGTAATGGGTGTCCATGTATATTGGCACTTGTTTTGAGGTACAAATTTAAAGTAAAGATTAAAAAATAATGATTTAGGAATTGAGATTGTAGGAAGGAGTCAGAATATCTATTCAAGATATTATTTGAACTATGAGAATTGAAAAGTTGCAAGAAAAAATTGTATGGATTGTAAGTATAGGGGTAATTTTTATTATAATTGGTGGTCTCTATTTAAAACATTATGAAGTACGAAATGTTTTATTGGATGTTTCAACATGCCAATATGTTTCTGGTGATGAGTTTAAATATTGTATCGACGAATGTTCATTAGAAAATAATGGAAACATCACAGGCTGGTTGATTAAACCTGGTGAGGATATGAATACTGTTGCAATCAAAGTAGTTTTTAAACAAAAAAATGGAGATAAAGCTTATGTTATACCAACAATGATGCAGGAGCGTAAAGATGTTTCGGAAGCTATGTTAGATGGGAAAAAATATGATTATTCAGGATTTAATGTTAAAATGTATAATGTGAGTAAAAGATTGGATATTCAAGGGAAAGCATATGTATTATGTTTTTATGCAAAAATAAATGGAAAAGAATATTTATATGATTCACAAAGGACTTTACAGGATATATCGGAGGGACAACTGTAATGGAGAACAAGTTAAACATTATAAAAAGAAAACTAAGGGAATGTAATGATCTGGTTTTTTTAATTGCTTCTGTTTTGTTTGGAATAATAATGTCTTTTGCAAAAATGGGGGGAGATGATGCGGCTATAATAAATGCTATGCATAATTTTTCAATAATGGATGCATGGCAACAAGAAAAATTAAATTGGGTTAGATGGTCTTCGAGAATATTAGTAAATTTTGTAAATAGATGTATGCTGGGGCTGCCACATTGGATATGGAGTTTTTATTTAGCTATTTCAATGTTTGTTTTATTAAAAGCGTTATCTGAATTGTTTGTAAAAAACAATAAAAAATTTTGTAATTTATTTATTGTTTGTATTGTCTTGATGATGCCGTGGCAACAATTATCAACTGCGGGGTGGATATGTACTACGGGAACATATTTTGGACCAGTTGCTTTTGGGATTATGGGGCTTGTTCCTATTGCTAAATGTTATAAAAAAATTAGATGTTCGTTGTTAGAGACAATTTTTTATGTAGTTTGCTTGATTTATGGAACCAATATAGAACAGATGATGGTAATTGCTGTAGGGTGCTATACTGTTGCAGTAATATATTTTGTGCTTAAAAAAAGAAATGCGAAACTGATTTTTGTTAATTTTTGTGTAACTATGATGTCGGTAGTGAATTTTTTGATGTGTCCGGGAAATTCTAGTAGACAATTAAGTGAAGAAGCTACTTGGTTTCCAACATTTTCTATGTTGAATAAAGTAGATAAGGTTGATATTGGGTTATTTACTACTTTAAGAAATATATTTTT
>OMEA01000440.1_pt1 | contig 21658 bp, 45 predicted proteins | sample 1645321 | NCBI WGS metagenome assembly OMEA01 (sample SAMEA103958151, study PRJEB25191) | human gut metagenome
AAAAAACAAAAATAAAGTACATTGAAAATAACATAGATAGTTATAAGTATAATAATTATATACTACATCTACTTAATGAGTGCGCCAAGCGTCCACTATAAACATAACGCCACTAACATTATTAAGTAATGTAATTAAAATATAATTTAAGTACTTGACAAATTAAATAAAATATGTTATAATAAATGTATAGATTAAATGAATAACTTAAACAATTAAATAAGACCCATCGACATAATGAGAACATAGTTAATCATCGATGTAAAATAATTGAGAAGCTATGCGTGAACCAATTCCGCTAAAAGGCGTGCAGTATTGCAACTAATGGACACAAGATGGGGAAGGGTCTGGAGTTTTATTTTTTTTTATTTATTTTATTTAAGTATCATATAATTATTATATAACTTACTAACTATCTACAAAACGTGTGATATTTTAATAAGGTAAATAATAAATAAAAGGAAGGATAATGAGTTATGAAAAATTTTTTAATGAGTGCATTTGCAGTTGTATTTTTCTTATGTAGTCTTTATTTCGGATTACTTTTTATTTCCGTAGCGTTAACAATTTTATTAAATGGCGGGCATTTCGCTTTCGCTTTATCAGTATTTATCGTAATGCTAATTAGCGGAATAGGTTATAATACAATATCCAATATGTAAAATATATTACTTACTTACTTACTTACAAAACGTGTACAAACTATGAAAGGATATAATATTATGGATAAAAAAGTTGATGAAGTATGGGATTTACTAATTGAATACGGAGTAGCAACTCAAGAAGAATTGGAGTTAGTAACTTGTATCAATGGCTATAATATAGAGACATTAAATGATGTTATATATGTAAGAACTGGTTATCAGAATATAGAACAAATACAAGATGAAATAGAAGAGGCATAATACTATGGTTACAGTTACAGTTGATGAAGATACATTACTAGAAATGTTATTAGATAGACTTAGATTTTGGACAAATGATGAAGATGTAATAAATTTATACAGAGATTATTATGAAGGATTAGTTTACTCTGGATGTTTTGAAGGTTGCAACTTAGATATTATGATGGTAGTTGATAATGATTATATAAATAATCTAGCAGCTATCAGCAAAGAAGATTTTGAACAATGGGATATTGAAAGTGAAGCAGATGATAAAATTGTAGCTTTCAATGAAGAAAAAGATTTATATTTAATTAGAACTTATTAACAACGCTTTTCTCTTGGACGTAGGCTTATGCCTACATTTTTTTTATAGTCGATGGCTAGATTAGTTCGTGACTGTTCTAGCCTTTTTCTTTTTATGATGTAACTAATTAAGTGAGGATAATATTATGCAATATGTTTTATTAACGGTAACAGATAGAGAAGGTTTTATTACTGGAGTTGATTGGTTGGTAAATAATAAAGAACCGAAAGAACCTTTTGTATTAAAATATAAAGGTGAAGTAATTCAGCAACTTATATTTAGAGAGGAAGAATGCAAGATATTTCATAGTTTAATATCTTTATACGACCCAGAAATAATAAATCCTTTAAATGTATTTGAGGAAGAAAAAAGAATTAAATAAGGATAAATAGATAATGAATGATTTTTTATTTATAATGATACTGTTTTTGAGTACAGTAATACTTATTAACCAATTGATGTACAAATTATAGAGGAGATAAACAAATGGAGATAATAAAGAATAACTTCACATTTAAACATATGGATAAACTTAATCCTAATAAAGTTTTGTTGGTAGTCTTTCACCATCGGGGTGGCAATGGTGATGTGCAGTCAATACATCAACAACATTTAAAGCAAGGATGGGCAGGCATAGGCTATCATTATTATATCAGAAAAGATGGTAAAGTTTATCAAGGCAGACCTATTCAATATGTAGGTAGTCATTGCAAAGGAAACAATAGTTGTTCAATAGGAGTATGTCTGGAAGGTAACTTTAGTAAGGAACAACCAACACAAAAGCAATTGATTAGTTGCGTAGAAATATATAAATGGATTAAGAAAATGTATCCAAGAGTTTACAAGGCGGTTAACCATAGGGATTTATTCCCTACGGCTTGCCCTTGTTATCTATTAGCAGAATATGTAAATCAACGGAAGGATTAAAGATATGAATAAAAAAGGAATTTGTCCAGTATGTCATTCAGATAATATTAACTACGGAGATTTAGATGTAGCAGAGGATGACAAAGTGTTCTATCATTGCGAATGTAATGAATGCCATTCAATATGGGATGAAGTTTACATATTACAATATCTTGACGTAGAAAATATTGAAGAAGAAAACAACGAGGAGTAATGATATGACAGAAATTACCAGACGAAAAACAATAGCAGATAATGAGGTTACAAAAGAAATACTTGATAAGATTATAGATAAGATGTTTGATAAGTTTACCAGAGAGGAAATAGAATTAACTCAACAGAATATAATTAAGACGTTATTACCTTTGAAGTTATCTAATAATATGATAGCAAAAGTTATTAAGGAATTTATTCCAGATAGTAACCCATCGGCAGGAAGTGTTGCGATTCAAATTAGAAATATAAATAAGAAAAAGAATACAACGCAACAACTACTAGACTTAATTGAAAAGGAATTGTAATGAAAGATATAAATATTATATTTGGATTGAGTTTATTATGGCTATGTATGGTAGGACTTTTATTGTTGTTCTTAGCAACTGTGGCATAAAAATTTAATGTAAACAAGAAAGAGGTAACAAATTATGAAAATGTTAAAAGTAAGGTCAATTGATAATGAAGAAATATATGTAAATCCTAATCATATTGTCTTCTTGAGAAAAGGAAGTTATAATGGCACTAAAGTTATTGTTGAAGGTATGACTGTTATAAATTCAGTTGACCCATTCGAAGTTGTTTTATCAGATTTGGAAAGGCTTGATTATGACTAAAAAGAAAGGAAATAAAATACCTCATCAACCCGAGCTATTAAGTCTTGATACGCTGAAGGCTTTAATATGTAAGGGTGATACAGGATTATTATTTTGTTTTGGTTCTAGTTTTATATCTAGAGTTATCCAAGCAAAGACAAAGGAATATGATGAAGAACTTGTTCCATCACACGTAGCTATGATTGTTGATGGACAGTTTTTATATGAGAGCACCAGTGCTCCAGAGAAATTAGGGAATAAAAGAATACCAGCTGGAGTTAGAAGATATTTATTAAAAGACTTTTTGAGATTAGAGCGAACAAAGAATACTGAATATTATTTCTACCCTTGTAGTCTATCTAGCACACAGCTAGAGAAATATTTATTCTATCCTTATGGTAAAGATATAATAGTTGACTTCCTTTTAAGGGATGGTAGCGAAGGAGATAGTAAAGGTTTAATATGTAGCCAGTATGCTAATATATGTAGTAATATACTGGAGGACGAACCTTGCCCAAGTCCAGCAGTTTTATTTAGGGAAATAAGAAGTAAAGAATTGTAACAGAATGGGTTTAATTTTAGATTTTAATATAGTATAATATTTATAGAAAGGAAAAATAAATTAGTTATGATTTACTATCAAATTAAATTAGAGGATGACAAAGTTAAAATTCTAGATGTAATAGACAGTGATAAAAAGCCGAAGGATGGAGCAGGAACAATGTTTGTTAATCTAGATGAGATGAATAAGTTTGACCCTAAATTAGTAGAGTCAGAGTATTCATCGGGAATAGAAAAGTTTTTGTAAGTCAAGCCCGATAGGGCGGTAGGGAGTGAAACGACCGTGGACACTACTCTTTTCAAACGGACTTACCTAGTATTTTGATAGAGTTTAATTTTTAAAATAAATAATTAAAAGGAGATATACCCTATGTGGCTAAATTTATATTATATAACAGCAAGTGGTATGGCAGGCGTAGCTGTTGGTGTAGCTATTATGGTATTATTAGAAGAATTGACATAATAAAGTTTTGCAATTTGCTGGCGGATTGCATTTGACCATGACAACCTCGTAAACATACCTCATACTTCATGATATCCTTTCACGCTATTTACGCCAGCTTTTATTTTTTTTTTAAAAGAAAGAGGTAACAGAAATGATTAAAATAACAGAGATAAGGACGATAATTAACGATAAAGAGTCCTCTGACTATTACAAAGATAATAAGCCAATTTCAGTGAAAGAGTTCAACTCTTTAATACTAAGAAAATGTTATTATGAAATGAGAGAAGTTTATTATCAAGAAGAAGGCTTAAGTATTAGAAGAATGTTATTAGTAAAAGGAGATAATGACGATGACAATTAAAACAAAATGTGCAAAATGTGGTAAGGAAGTAACACTTGATGATAAGTGGAAAAGCTTTGCAGAAAAGTTTCCAGAGCGTGTAACTTGTATGGATTGTAAAGATGGAGCTAAGAAAAGTGTAGCGACAGCGTATAAGAACACAGAAAAGCCCGCTAATCCATATAAGAAATCAACAACTCAATCTAATGGAGATGTTAAAAAAGTATCAGCAGAAATGTTTAGAAAAGCTTATGACGAAATTACGGCAGAATTTTCAGATGTGTTGGATGATGTCAAAGATTATATTGGAGGATGGACTTCAACAATGGTAATCAATCGACTAAAAGAAAAGGACTAAGTTATGAATTATTCTAAGATAGCACAAACAATATTAAAGAATTACAATAAGATAAGAAAGAACGAAGGCAATGGAAGAACAACAACAACAAAGACTAGATATATTAGAGGAAGAGTTAAGACAAATAAAAATACTTATTAGAACTAATAATCTTTTGCTTGCTAGGTTTATTCTTCAACTATCTGAAACTAGAAAAGAGCTAGGCTTACCTAAACGAAATGTATTCTTTAAGTTTGAGTTATTGGAAGATGATTATAATGAATTAGTTAAAGAGTTTGGTAAGGTTGAAACTGATAAAGCTTTATATCGATTAGATAGAATGCTCATAAAGAATAAGCAACAATGCCCAAACAACATACGGAAATTCATAGCTAGCAAATTGAAGAAAAGTTTAGTGGAAAAAGAAGCAAGAAGAAAGAACAATGAATAAAGTAACAGGTGACAATCCTAATAGCAACTTAAAATATCTTACCAGAAGTTATTATTATGGTAAGCTTTTAGACTATGAATTTGTATCTGGAGCTATGATATTAAAAATCGCTTGCTATACTCTTTCAGAATACTTTGGAGGTACAAACATAATAAGAATTTATGTACCAACATCTTTAGAAGATATACTACAATCAACTTTAAGGATAAATAGTAATTATTTTATAGTTGCAGCACCTTACAGGGTAAATTTCAATAAGAAGTATCAACATAGAGTTGATATGTTAATAAATATATTTGAGGAAATAATCTAGGTTAATGAATACTTTAATACTTTTAATAATATTTATATTTGTTGGATGGTATTCGATTAAGCAAGTCCATCCATACGAAGCAGAAGAAGAACGACAATATCAAGAAGAAAAAGGCAATATAAAAAGAAGAAAAAATGGCAAGAAAGATAGATAGAGGATTAGACATATACGATTTATTGATTGACCTTGTAATGAACTTAACTCCATTACAAGCTAAGAATCTGTATATAGAATTATCTGCAAGATATATCCGAAAAGGAAGAACGAAGCTATATAATAGAGATGGAGAGCTTGACCCGAAAGGAAAGATTAGGCTTTGTGAGTATCAATACAAAGCACTCCGTACAGATTATGGAGATACTTATATTAAAAGAGCTTTTGCCGTGTTATATGATTACATCGAATACTTAGAGAGAAACCAAGAAAGTAGTGCTAAGTATAGGTCAAAGCTCAAGGATTATAATTCAAAGACACATATAAATTTTCTTAAAGAAGATGGATGGGTTTATGAGAAATGTAAAAGCTTTATTTGTAAAGATAGAATTAAGATACCTCTTAATCCATACACGATAGAAGATTTTAATACAGCGAAAGAATATATTAAAATGATACCAAAAGACATTAGGGAAAATGCTTTTGATGTTAAGATGTTGATGATGAAATTCCCAGAACTAAAGGAGGTTGATTACGATGAGTAGCTATCAAGAAATATGGGATAGGATAGATAAATGCTTAACTGCATTTGATGAAATCATAGCTGAAATCGGAGAGGAAATGTATCCAGCAAAAGATGAATATGATAGAGATGTTTTTGAAACAAAGTTAGTAATTCAGCAAGATGACTTTGAAAAACTTCAAAAAACTTATGATGAGCTAGAAGACTTAAATGTAGAAATTATGAATGATATAATAGAAATGAACGATGGAAAATAATGAATATATAAACAAAAGAATATATAAACCAGTACCAATCCTTGACGGCATTCAAGAAATCAAAGATGACTTTGAAGAAAGAATAGCACAAGGAGATACTACTTATGGAATTGAAATTCTAGACGACTGTGTAGAAACAATTAGAAATGGTTCTGTTACATTTATCATTGCAGCTCCCAATGTGGGAAAAAGTCTCTGGGGTTTAACTATTGCAACTAACTTAGCTAAACAAGGTAAGAAAGTTTTAATTTGTTCCTGTGAAATGGGTGCAGGACTTCTTATGGAACGGCAGTTAAAAACATTAACTGGAATAGGAATGAAACAATTAAGGGAGATGTACTCATCTCACAGAGACGAAGCAAACTATATAATGGATAGTATAATAGAAGATGACCAGTTTAATTACTTAAAGAATATAGATATATGTGAAACGGGTGGAGCAACAGTTGAAGATATGATTAAAATGTTTGACTGCTTCCCCGAGTTTGAATACATTATCGTTGATTACATTCAAAGAGTAAGAGGAACTGGTACAGAATATGAGGTTATAACAAATGCAGCTAGAGAGTTACAAACTTACGCCAGACGAACAGGGAGAAAGTTTATTATATGTTCACAGGCTTCTAGAACCAGTAACGACAGCACTAAGTACGGAACTAACAAAGATAGTTTCGATGGTTCAAGGATTAGAGGAAAAGGTTCTGGCTCTATTGAAGAAGATGCTGACGTAGGTTTAACTTTAATGGAATTAAACGAGAATGGAGATAAGAAAATTCTCGCAACACTTTTCAAAAATAGATATGGAGATAAGAAAAATATCACATACAAATATAGATTAGATAATAGATTATGTTTAATACTGGAAGGAAGGAACTATGTTTAAGTCTTTACCGAAAACTATTGTTCTAGCTATTTTCTTAATTAAGTCGTTAGACTTACGAGAAGGTTTAAGTTTAGTGCAAGAGTTGAATTATTTATGGAGAGAATTTAATATTAGAGTTCGTATAATTCCTAAGATTGAATATTTTACGGTTTGTTTTTCCTATAAAGACAAACAACTCAAACAAATAAAAACTGATAGGCTTAAAGATATTATTAAAATATCAGAAGAAATTAAAAAGCAAAGATGCGAAAAGGAAGGATGTTAAAATGAAATCAAATAGTCCTAGCGGTCACGTAAATTATTATGTGGTTTATGAATGGGATAAGCGAGTTATATCTTCTAAGTTATTTCTTACTAAAGAATTAGCTGAGAAGTATGCTAAAGATATAGAACGACAAGGTAAAAAGATAAGAGGTATTGAAGAATATGGCTATTGATTATCATCAAACCCCAGAACAACAGGAATTAGCTTTCCAAAGATACAATAATAAATCTTACTATAGCCTTCTTGAAATATTTTCAAAAGTCAATCTTCATTGGGGTGGAGATATATTGTTTACTTTTAATAAGGGAACTGATGACAAAGTTTCATTCAAATTTTTAATAGTTGGAAAAAGGGTTTTAGTAATGTTTTTAAATTCTACTACTCAAGAGCAAAAACATAAGTTCAGCGAACTTGCTCAACAAAACATCAGAACCGTAAAAGGTGTTTTAGATTTCTTAATAAGGGGTATCGATTCCAAGAGTAAATCTTACGATTTAACTGACGATGGTACAGGAAAGAAATATGATAACGGCAAGCCTATGGCTGGTACATTAACAGATGTATTCAGTCGAGCGTTGATGGCAGTTGGTGCGTGTATTGAATACGGTACACATAAATACCCCGACCCAAAGAACTGGCAACTTGTAGATAATGGTATCAAGCGATACCGAGATGCAATGGTAAGACATCTGTTAAAATACAATGCTGGTATTGATAAGGATGAGGAGACAAAGTTACCTCACTTAGCTCATATGGCTTGGAATGCACTGGCTATCTTGGAATTATATATGCAAGAGCATAAAGATGAATTAGATAAGGAGATATTTAAATAATATGAATTCAAAGGAAATCGGACAATGGTGCGTAGATAATAAGGCGATGCTTGCAAAAATTATTATGAAGTATGATAGATACCCAGATAACTTCCAAGATAATTTTAATCATCTTACTTTGCGTTTAATGGAGCGTGGAATAAAATTTAAAGAAGGTATAGGAATAAAGTTTTCTACTTATGCTTATAAAATTTTGAGTAGAGAAATGGCTACATATATGAACTGGAGATTAAGTAGATTAAGTTACCCTTATGCCGCTTTGACTATGAATAAATATAGCAAAAGAAGAGTAGCTTTAGAAAGAGGAGGCGTAACCTTTGGAGCTATCCCAGATTTCATAGAAGCTAAAGCTGGTGCAAAAGACTTAACTGAAATGGAAGAACGTATTGACTCTGAAGCTCTAAGAACAAAGATGAAAACAATAGTTGAAAACTATCTAACGCCAACTCAAAAATCTTTATTCCAGTATAGATATGATGAATACTTTATGCCAATTCATTCATTCAAAGAATGCGGAGAATTGTTTGGGTATTCTACTACACGGGCTGCTCAGCTTGAAAGAAAAGTAATTGATAAAATAAAAACTTATCTTTATTTAAAGGAGGATATAATTAAAAATGACAAACGAAGAAGTAAACAATCAACAAAAGAAAGAAAAGAAAGAATTAACAAAGCAAGAACTAACAATGTGTGGTACTAATAAAGAGGTAAAAAGTAAAATGAAAAAACAAAATAATAATGAAGAATCAAGAAGTATAATAGTAGGAACGCTAAAGCTAGACTTAAAAATAAGTTCTGATGAGGCTAAAGAGATTGTAAATAATCCCAAAGGTTCAGTCGCTAGAAATATCAATAAATATCTAAAAAATTGTATTATTTCCGCTTCAAAGAAAATGTTACAAGAACTTAACAAAAAGCTTGGAAAATAATTTACAATATGTCATAATATAATTAAAGGAGATAATAAATAACTCTATGAAAAGAAAGAAAGAAGTTATAACATTTATGTTACCAGAGGATTTAGATTATCATACAGACGAAAATGGTAATATCCTTTGCTTCGACAGTTTAGATGAATTAGCTGGTTATTGTAACGAGAATGGAATATCGTTGGATAAGTTAGCGGTATTCACAGTAACAGCAGAAGAGGAAATATAAATTATGTACGATGTAGCTTTATTAGATTTTGATGGATATATTTGCAAGGCTTACTATGCAACTATAAGTCAAGGTTCGACAGACTTTGACGAGATGTTAGCTTTACTTGAGGAATTGGTCGAGTCTGCAAAATCGAAAGTAGAAAAAGATGCCATAATAAAATATTATATATCTGGTCATACTTATAAGAAAGACGTCTATCCATCTTATAAAGCTAATAGAAAGAAAGACCCATTACTCGGAGAGTTTAGAGAGTTTATTAAACTTTACTATGGGAATGAGCTTATTAAAGATGATGCTGAAGCAGATGATTTAATTGTTGCGGATTATGAGGCATATGATAAAGATAGGTTTACTCCAGTTGTTTTCTCTGACGATAAAGACCTCAGATATTATTGTAAAAGATATTGTAAGATAAATCTATCAGAAGAAATCGTAGAACAAGATGAAAAAGAAATGGAACAACATAGAATTATTCAATTCTTAGCTGGAGATAAAGAAGATAATGTTCAAGGCGTTTACGGTATCGGAGAAAAGAAAGCCCTCATTGAATTAAATAAACTCGGAGGAGTTACAATAGAAAATGTAATAAGAATTTACAAAAATAAAGGAATAAGCATTGATGAATGCCTAAAAAATTTAATTCTTATTTCCCCATTATGCAGTAAAGTTGTTGAAAATTATTGCTATGATGAGTTATTAAATAATATTATTGGTCATTTTAAATATTGGAACAAAAAAGTAAAGGAAATATATTATGAAACGGTTTAAAAATTTCTCAAGTGTTTTAATCTCATTTATGATAGTTTATTTTATCTTTTGTACGATGAATGAACTGGTAGCTCAACTAATATTTTTCTTTGGCTTAAGTGTTATAGGCGTTTACATTTTTAGATTAAGTCACTTCATAATAAACAAATTGAAAAATATAAAACTTTGTGATTGTGGGTTCTGGAATAAAGATGGAATTTACAATTGGGATATTAAGCTAGTTGACTTTAGCAAAGAACCTTATACAAGAAACGAGGTCGAAGGAGAGTAAAATGAATAAAGAAGAAATACTACAAGAGATAGAAAAAACAAAAAAGCATCTAGCCAATATGGAAAAGATGTTAGGAGAACATAATAAGAGGTGGAAACCAAAACCAAGCGAGGAGTATTATTGCGTTGATGATGGTAATGATATTAGACGTGTAAATTTTAATATTGTGGATGTTTATGACAGGGATAGAATAAAAGCTTACAACTGTTTCCCAACTCGTGAACAAGCCGAGCAAGAAGCTGAAAAGATTTTAGTAAGAAGACAACTTGAAGATATTGCGAGACGGCTGAATAAAGGACAGAAGATTGATTGGAGTGACGAATACCAAACAAAATCCTTTATATTCTTTGATTGTAAAACACAGCTAATAGAGAGAGATGGTAATTTAAGAAATAAAATTCAAGGGGTAGTTTACTGCTTAGATGAAAATTTTAAAGATATAGCAATTCAAGAAATTGGAGAAGAAAGACTAATAAAATATTTGAGAGGTAAATAAATGTCAGATAAAGAAATAATAGTTGACAGTATAGATGTAAGTGAATGTGAATTTTTATGGAAAGAAAAATTACCAAAAAGGTTTTGTAATAATGGAAATCTAGATTGCGATTGTAATTCTAATTCAAACTGCTACTTCAAACAACTCAAACGCCAAGAACAAGCTCTTGATGAAATTGAGAAATACTTAGATGCACAACAGAAGTATTTTGATGGTGAAGACTATCATAACTTATTAGACATCATTAACAAAGCAAAGGGAGAAAACAATAAATGACAGATAGAACGAAAGTTGACACATCGAAAAATATGATAATATGCTGTAACAATTGCTTAAATGATGGTGATACATTAGATTGGTTTAGCAGTTGTAATATGTGTCAAGTAAACAATGGCAAGTACTATTATTTTCTAGGATTAAAGGAAGATAAACGTTGCAAAAAAGGATACAGGGTTATTAAATCTGCTGAATCAGAACTTAAAGACACAGAAATTACTGTTGAAGATTTATTAGGACGAATTGAAGCAGAGAAGCAAATAAAAATGCAAATACCTATGTTTGGAGGATTAAGTTCAGAGACAGTATATGATTAAAGAAGTAAAAGGAGAAGCAGATGAAGAAAGCTAAAGATAGTAAGGAATATGATACAATGTTATTTGAGTATATTGAAAAAGAATTAGGCATCTCAAGGAAAGAAACAATTAAGCGTAATAAAAAAGAAAGTAAGGTGTTGAATGAAAAGAGATAACACATTAAAAGAGGAAACATTAAAGCTTGATAACGGTAAGATAATGGTTGTATCTGATATTCATTTCCCTTATGAAGACAAGTCCGCTGTAACAGCTTTCATAAGAGAAGTGGGATTTAAGAAGCCAGAGATAATTGTTCTTAACGGAGACCTTCTTGATTTCTATAAACTTTCTAAATTTTCTAAAGACCCAGCAGGGAAAAATCCAGAAGAAGAAATAGAGATGTGCAAAACTTTCTTGAAGTGTTTAAGAAGAGAAGCAGGGAAAGAATGTAAGATATATTATACAATCGGAAACCACGAAAGCCGATTACGTAAATATATATTGGATAATGCTCCAATGGTAGCAGGGTTAATGGAAAATGTATTTAGCCTATTAAAGCTTGAAGAACCAGATGTTGTGGGCTGTGCTAGTTTACTTGTGAATGATACCTTTATATTTAAACACGGGAGTAGATTGGGGAATAAATCGGGGTTATCCGCTATTAAAGAACTAGAAGCTCACTACCTATCTGGGGCAACAGGACACGTACATAAGTTAGCTAGGTATAGTGTACGTAAATCAAAACGTAGATTTCTTTGGTTAGAAACTGGATGTCTATGCTCTCTTGACCCAGAGTATATGATTGACCCAGACTGGGAGCAAGGAATAGGAATTGTTACTTTTGAAAAGGGTAAACTTAAAAATGCTCAAGTATATCCAATCGTAAACGGACAGGTGTTATATGATTAGTTTAAAAGAATGTAATACTCAAATAAAAGCATTACAATTATATCTTCAGAACAATAAAAATATAACTGATGCAGAACGTATTGCAACATATGATACATTAACATTTTATCTCGATATGAGAGCTTTACTCGTTATGAGAGGGAAAGGAGATGACAATAAAAATGACAGCGATATGGTTAATTAAAGAGGTATTGCCTTTTGGTTTTACCAGAACTATCCAACAATGTAATAATGAATCAGAAGTAGTGATATTTTTACATAGATACGTAAATAAATGTAAGAATATCGGTGAAGTTATCGTAGAGAAAAAGGCGTTATAAGATGATAGAAGTAACAGAAGAAATGTTAGAGGCAGTAGCTTTAGCTCAGTTATACAGAGAAGACCCTTTAATGGCTTTAAGAACTATTATTAAAAGTAAGTTAACATCAAAAGAACTTAACCAATTATATAAAGATGTTTTAAGAAATCCAAAATTCCAAGAAGTAAAGCGGGATAGTATAAAACTTGAAGAAGCTACTTTAATTGAAGACGATAGTGATACCATAATGCTATCCTATAACAAGCTATTACGAGATGCACAAAAAGAAAAAAAATATGAAGTAGCTGCCCGTATTCTTGGAGAGATAAGAAAACTTAAAGCTATTGATGACGCAGAGCAAAAGTTTGAAGTGATTATAACTGTTAAACCTCCTAAGACTGGTTCTGAAGAATAGATATAGGAAAGAATCCATCTTTGGACACTACTGATTTAAAAATACTTTCCTTGATTTTTGATTAAAGAATTAAATTAAATTTACTACAAGAAAAGAAGGTACCCCCTCCTATGTATTTATATCCATTTAAAATATTTACAATCTCAAAAAATAAAAAATTATTTAAGTTATCTGAACCAAGTCGTACGATAGGCATATATGATGCTGACGTATTTAACTATAAGCAAGCGGAGCAGGCTAAGTGTGTTGCGATTGGTAGTAGTATATCTGTGTTACTAGGTAAACTTACTCCGACTGTAAGTCTTATAGTTTTAGACTTGGATGACTGTTTTAAAGATGGAGAGATGGAAGAACAGACAAAGGCATTTCTTGAAGAGTTTGATGACTCTGAATGGGAAGTATCAAGTTCTGGTACAGGAATACATATTTATATCTTAACTACTCTAAACCTTGGAACATTTATTGTTAAGGATTTAGAAGGTTGTAAATCTTTTGAATGTTATACAAATAAAAGACATATAGTTACAACAACGTTTGATTTTTATAATACAAATTTAAAGGTGGATAAGCATAATGATTTTATTCAAGAATTGTACCAACGTGTGCAAAAGCATAAAGCCCAAAAAGAAGAACTTTCTCAAAAGGCTATGGTTAAAGATACGTTTCAAGGTGTTGAGATTAGAAGTGACTCTGAAGCGTTTGCAGCTGGCATACGAAAAGAGAGTCCAGTAACAGATATGTTCACATTAAGGAAATGTGGATATAAAGATAGCAGCTTAATTGAAATAATTGATATGGAACCATCTTGCGTTGACCAATCTGCTCACGATGCAAAGCTTATAAGGAAACTTATGTATTATACTTTTTCGTTTGATGCAGCTTGGGAACTAGCAAAAAAGACAAATTATTATAAGCATAAAGATAAGTTTCACCAGACAAAATTCAACAGTGATAGATATAAAGAACGAACTAGAATGTTTATAGAGGGATAGAACTATGGATGAAGAAAACAAGGAAAAAATAAAAGATAAGAGTATATGTGTAAAGAATTATAACTTAGCTAAAGACTTTTTCAAAGATAATCTTTCTATAAAAGAAAAGGATAAGATTTTTGCACATCTTCTTCAATGTAAGAACTGTCTTAAGAGTTATAAGTTTTATTCTAAGGCTGTTCTGAATGAAAGCTTTAGTGTAACAGAGCAAGCAATAAATTTTTGTAATGCCAATCTTGAAGTTCGCCTCCAGACTAGAAGTATATTAAAGAAAACAAAAGTCAAAGGGCTTTATACGATAAATAATAAGTACGAAAGTATTGCTAAGGAATTTAAATTATCTAAATTAAAAGACGTTGAAGCGGTTAGTCAATTATTTTTAGGAGACGAAACAATCGAGTCTATAAAAAATCCAGAATTGCTACTTGAATTTACAAAACATTTATGTTATAATATTTGTAAGGAGATAGATTTGCTCGAAAGATGTTATAGAAAAGGAATGGGAGTTCTAGTAGAGAATAACATTCCCGAAGAAGAGGTAATTATTGATGAACCTAAATAAAATTTTAGAACGCTTTTATAGAATGTTTGAAATACCAAAGGTTAAACTAGACTATCCCGATAATTTTGATGAATTTTATCCAGAGATAACAGATGAAATGTATATAAAATTATTATTATTAAATGTTAAATCTTGGAGAAGCGATTATATACTGGTAAGCACAAATAAAACTAATTTAAAAGGTGAGATATTATCAGATTGTTGTTTTATGATTGATGGATTGATAAAGTCTCCAGAGAAAAATAAAATTATTAAGAAAGTTCAGAAAATTTTAAAGGAGGGTTAAATGAGAGACCTTAATCAATACGACGTTATATTTTGCGATATAGACGACACACTTATTCACGGATTATGGACAGACTTAATGGCTATAACTTGGAGATTATTTAAAAGCCCAACCGTAGCAGAATTTTTGATGACGTTCCAAGCTGTATTCCACATTTTCCAATGCAACCAAAAACTAAGATATATGTTAATGAATTGTCAAAAACCAATTATCTTTCTTACTGCAAGAAAAGAAACGTTTGCAACTTATTTATTGATTAAGTCAATTTTAGACAAAAAAGATTTAGAAATATCTATTTGTTCACTTGCAACAGATAGACCAGCAATAGATAAGTTAAATAAGATTGTGTTCTTTATGCAAACTTGTATGTATGACAAGGTTTGTTTATTTGATGATAATATGGAAGTAAGAGAAGCTGCATCTCAATTAGATATAGATGTGTTTGACCCTACTACAATGTTTGAAGAGAAGGTTTACTAATGTCTAAGAAAACTCATTATGAATTATTTCCGACTCAATATAAGTTTATGTTTGAGATAGATAATGAAGCTAGAGAAGCTTGTGACAAGGAAAATGGTCGTGGTTCTTATATGGACTTCTCTCTTTACCAAGGTGGTTTCGGGGGAGGGAAGACTTTTTGCGGTTCATTAAGAGGACTGTTATTCGCATTTCAATGGGCAGGAAGTACTGGCTTAGTTGGAGCTGCATCTCAAGACCTTTTGGATAATACAACTAAAGCTAAGTATGAATGGCATCTTGATAATATGGGAATGAAGGAAGGACAACATTATTGGTGGTCTGATAGAAAAACAAAGCTAACTCTTGCTAATGGTTCAACGATTAGATTTAAAACTGTATCAAACTGGGAAAACTTTCGTTCAACAGAGTTTACGTGGATTGAGTTAGAAGAAGCTTCTTTAATTGATGAGAAAACCTTTAAAGAGCTTTCAGCCCGTCTCCGTGAAACAACAAGGAATGAATGGGTTAATCCTTATAGAGCTATGTTCCTTCATACAAACCCTCAAGGAACAAGAGGCTGGATATACAGGATGTTTAGAAATCCAAAAACAAAAATTAAAGGGTATCGTGCATTAACCGCTCCAACAACAGAAAATACATACTTACCTAAGACTTACGTAGAAAACCTTATGAAAATGTATTCAGCGGAAGAAGTTGAAGAATTGATTATGGGGCTTGATGTAAATAGAGATAATACGATAGCCTTCCCAGATTTCTCTATGGCATACAATGTAATGGATGAAATAGAATACGATAAAAAACATTCGCTAATTCTTAGTTGTGACTTTAACTATAATCCTATGTGTTGGTATTTAATGCAGGAAGTAGATGGAGAATGGCACATATTAAAAGAACTTATAGAAAATAATGTAACAACAAAAGAGATGTGTAGAATTATAACTCCAGTATTGGATTCGTTTAAAACAAGAAAATTCGTTCTAATGGGGGATGCTCACGGGAAGGATAGAAAAACTAATGGTTCTGATTATTCTGTTATGTTAGCTCATTTTTCCGATGCGGGGTATGATGTAACAATGAGAGTTCAAAAATCTAATCCGCTTATTAAAGATAGATTAGCGGTATTAAGAGGTTTTATTAGAAATGCTAAAGGTGAAAGACGTCTTAAAGTCTCAAGTTCTTGTAAATGGTTATTATATAATTTTGATGAATGTAAAAACCAATTATCAAATGGAGGACTTAAACTTCCAACAGATGCAGAAATACAACAAGATGATAACAAAAGATATTTGATTCACCCTATTGATGCTATTTCTTATCCTATGCACTTTTTACACAGCTTACGTTCTATAGCAGGAGAACAAGAAGATTTGTAGTAAAAAAGAGGTTTAAAAATATTTTTCTTTATACTATAATAGATATAGAAATAAATTTTAAAATATAAGTATAATTACGGTACTTAAAAAGGAGGTTTATTAAAATATGCCGTCTGATGAAATTATTTCAACGAAAGAGCAATGGTATGATTTAAGCAAATATAAATCAGAAATTGAATCTTTTGTAATCAAAAAAAGAGCAGACTTAGACAATCTCTCTGCAATGCAACAAGTTTCAGATGCGTTGTATAAAATTTGTTATTCTGGAACTACAGAATCTGATAGAGAAAGATTTCCGTTAGCTTCAGAATTGTTTAAAGTTTACAAGACTGCACTTATTGAAAGTTCTTTGAGTGGTTATTCAGCTCTTGTCGAAACCGAAGGTGAAGATGCTGCAAATATTCTTAAGGCTCCCAAAGTTAAAGAAGCTTTAACCAGCCAATTCAAAGCAATATCTTTACTAGAAAGATTGTCTGGTGAAACATTAGATGACTGGTGCTTTAAAGGAGAAGCAGTTGGTATTATTAAATTAGTAGAAACTAATGAAGAGTATCGATTAAAGACATCTATTGTTAATGAAGAGACTGGTAAGAAAGAAATGTCATTTACAATGAAAGAAGGTGTTAAATATCAAGATTTAGGTATTGATATTATTGACCCTTTAGACTTCTATGTAGATGCTTTAGATTACGAAAAAGACCCTATTGGATGTGCTAAAATTATTCGTTCTTATATAGATGCGAAAAAGTTATTATCATCTGATAACTACCCTTTACTTAGTGAAGATGAAAAGAAGGCTATAATCACAAGTGCTGGAAGAAATGGAAGTAATAGTAATGGGTGGCTAGGTTGGGCTTCTGGTTTTGTAAACCCTAATACTAGCCATGAAGCTACAAATAAGAATCAGATAGAAGTATTGACTTTTAACGGAGATTATATTACTTCAGATATGAAAGTACTAAGTAATATTCAAGCGGTTCTAGTAGGTAATAAAATTGCTAATTTAAGGTATAATGCTGTTAGTACAAATAGAATTATTTACGCACCTTATAAGGTTGATAGATTAACTCATAGAGGTATTTCCCCATTAGCAAATACTTTGCCTATTAACAAATTAGTTAATAGAGTTACGGATATGTTCATTAAGAACCTTGATGAAATTAGTAATCCTTGGTTATTATACGCTAAAGGTACTATGACTTCTTCTCAGATTTCTGAAGCAAGAAAGAAAAGAGAATTAGAGTTTAACCCTTCAGATGAAAAACCTTCATTCTGGAGTCCTCCTCCAGCAGCTAATAACGGTTTAGAATTGGTTAATCTAATCCTCCAACAAAATAAAAACGTGTTAGGCTTAAATAGCTATATGGCTGGAGATACCTCTGGTGCGGTAAGAACCGCTGAAGAATCTGCTATATTATTCCAAAAAGCTAACGCTAGAATGAGAGTAGAAACTGATACCTTCTCTTATAGATTTATGTTAAAGTTATTCCAATCATTCTATGCCTTCAATAGAGAATTAGCTTTAGCTTATGATAATCCTTTAAAAGAAATTTATGCAGACCCAGAATTGAAAGTAAGTATTTCTACTAATGCTTCTAAGGCTGATAAAGAAGGAGAACTTCAACGCTTAATGCAAATGCTAAACTTGCCGATTGCACAAATGATATTCTCTAATTTACAACCAGACCAGACCGTATTAGCAGTTAAATACTTAATGGCTAAAGCTGGATTAACAGATGTAGATAATTTATTACAATTACAAAAAGAAGATGGAAGTCCTCAAGACATAACTATAACTCCAGACCCAACCGCCAAAGATATTATAGATGCGAGTCAAGGGGATAATCCTCAAATTATGGGATAATAAGGTAGTAATTTAATTAAGGAGATATTGAAATGGAACAAAATGCGAATCAAGATTTAAGTAAAGCAACAGAACTTAAAGTAGATGACATTGAGCTACAAGAAGAAAATCAGCAAGAACAATCAGAAAGTGAAGCTTCTGAAGTAAATAAAGAAACTGTTGAAGAAGGAAATCAGCAAGAACAACCTCAAGAAGAGAAAAAAGATAAAGATGAAGTTGAAACTGAAGATAATGCTAAATCAAAACAAGAGGTAACTGAAGAACCTCAAACTGAAGATGATAAACCAGTCGATACGGAACAAGAACCAGCGAAAGAAACTTCTGATACTGATAGCGATAATAATGATAATTCAGATGATAAAGACCAAGATGAAGAATCAAATACAGTAGAAGAACAAGAAGTTCCTAATATTGACGAATTAAATGCTAAGTTAGCAGAACTTGAATTTGAGAAAAAAGAAGCTGAAAATATTAGAGCTTATCAATCTAAAAGAAACGAAATAGAGACCAATTTAATGTCTCATACAGATATGTTAACAAGAAAATTAAATGAAGCTTTTGAGCATTTTGGTATTGACCCTAATAAAACAATGAATGAACTTAAAGCTGAAGATATGACTAAAGCAGCTATCGCACAGGGGTTAATTGACTCTGCAATGCAAAAAAGAGACGAAGCTATTAACCAAGCTAAAAAAGTAATTTCTGAAATGGAAGATAATTTAATTTTTGATAGAGTAGAAAAAGAAGTTCAAAAATATAATTTAACTCCAGACCAGATGAGAGCAACTGCTGATACATTTATCAAAATAATGAACGAAGTTGGAATCAATGATTTAGGAGAAGACTTAAAAGCTAAAGTTAAACTTTCAGTAGCTCAAGCAGTTATGGATAACCCTCGTGTAGAAGAACCAAAAGAACCAGAAGCTCCAGCAGAAAAGACAACTGAAGACCCAGCTGTTAAAGAAGAAAAAACAGAAGTTCCAACAGAAGATAATAAAAAGCCAGCTGAGGAAGAAAAACCAGCTGTAGAAGAGAAAGAACCAGCTAAACCAGATTTATCTGAATTTAAGGAAGGTATAGATGGAGGGGCTGTAGGAGCAGATACTGTAACAGAAGATAACGTTCTTGAAAAACTTGCAGCTCTACCTTATAGAGAAAGAACTAAATTCTTAGCTGACAACTTTGATACTTACACTAGAGCTATGACGAAAGCGAGAGCTAACGCAGATGAAATTTAGACGAGTTCCAAAAGCTATTCATAAAGCTTTAAAAGACGAAGTACAAGAAATAAAAGCATTAACTATAACAGACAAGGACGTCAAAGAAGCAGAGTTAATGACTAAGCTTATAGTAGCAGTCTTTAATTCCTATGGAGTTCCAGTTCCAGAAGATATGCAAAAAGTTTTTATTACAATATTAAAATATGGAATAAGAGACATAAAAGATGGATGTAAGACTCACGATAAGTTTATTATTAAAAGAATATTAAATGAAATAAAGAAAGAAGAAGAAGAAAAGTAAAAACCCGATTAAGGGTGAAGAAATCCTAACAAGTGGTTAGGTCGGATATACAACCGCTATGGCAGTAAGCGAAGTAATCGTGGTTATTGGTGGTAGGTCGAAATATCCGTAGGTAAAATAAGAAAGAAAAAGGAGATTAGAATTATGGCAATTCCAAACGTAGGTGCAGATAAGTCAATGCACGAAGCAATGGCAGCTAAAATGCAATTAGTTCTTGAACAACCAAAATCAGATATTACTACTAAATTAGTAAACAATGATTTTGAAGGTGAATTTTTCAGAATTGGTGATACTGTAGCTATTTGCAAACCAGACCCAGAATCTGTTGCAGTAGAACTAGGTGAACTAGATAACGGTGTTCATCCTAAAGATGATAGACTTGATGTTACTGATGTTAAATTCGCAGACCAAAGAATCTTGAAAATTGATAAGTATGCTAAGTATGCTTTCATTATTTCAGACATCACTAAAGCTGAAGGTAAATGGAACTATGAATCTGGTAACCTTGATTTAGCTGCTCAAAAAATCCGTGATGCTCATAACACTGAAGTATGTCAATTGCTTGCTACAGATGCTGGTGTTATTGCCCAACAAACAGCAGAAGATTTAGATACTGTATTAGGTACTAAAGCAGCTCCTATCCAACTTGCTAATGCAGATGAACTATATGAAAAAATCTTAGTTCAAATGCACTCAGTATTGTACGATAGAGGTGCTATCACTGCTGACGGTCAAGTAACTTACGGTTCTAACCCTCAAGAAGCTAAACAAACAGCAGGTGCTATTTTCTTACCTAGAAGAGCTTACAACGCATTCCTAACTTCTAAATACTTTACTAACAGAAGCACTGAAAAGGCTGACAATAAAGTAGAAACTGGTAACATTGCTAAAGTTTTAGGCTTAGAAGTAAACGTAGAACCTTGCTTAGACCAAAAAGCAAAAAGACATATCACAGTTGCAGGTATTGCTGACAATGATACATTAGTTATCGTTGCTGGTACTAGAAATGCTGTAACAAGAGCTGGTAAAGTTCTTCCTCCAGATTCATTCCGTTCAACTAAAAGATTCGGAACTGAATTCCACGGTTTAGAAATTTACGGTCAAGAAATTGCTACAAAAGAAGCTGTAGTAGTTGCATTCGTAAAAATGCCAGCTTAATTAAAGTTTAATAAGGATTAAAATAAACTTATTTAAACTGCTATTTATTATGGGCGAGATAGATTATTTTATTTCGCCCTTCTTTTTAAGTTAAGAAAGGACAAGGAACAAAATAGATGTTAGTAAAAGACATTTACGATAAAGTCGCTTTAATGACTGGTTTTCCTGTTTATACTAATGAAACCGATACTCCCGAAACCACAAGATTTTTAGTAGAAATGATTAGTCAAAGCTTACAAAATGTTATTGCAGATTTATATACTA
>OMEA01000454.1_pt1 | contig 21348 bp, 22 predicted proteins | sample 1645321 | NCBI WGS metagenome assembly OMEA01 (sample SAMEA103958151, study PRJEB25191) | human gut metagenome
ATATATACAACCTTTTACTCATATTTATCAACTTAAATTAATTCCGCCAACGGGTGTACAACCAGATGGAACAAAGTGCATAGCAAAAGATCGAGACTTGTCGAATCGTCCGAACAATTATTCAACAATGGGAATCCGAAATGGTAACGTAGAAGTTCATATGACGGATCGTTCCAAAGTACCAGATCATATTATAAGTTCTGATGATAGCAAGATGGTCAAGGTCTTTAGCTTAGAAATGTGCTTGATAGAACATCGCTTTGAACTTGTGCATTATGCCGAAAAAGGTAAAACGCCAAAGTGGGGATATTTTCCTCAGAAAGGGCATCCCGAATTAGTTACAAAATTAGATGGGACTAAGGCGACTCCAGAGTTTATGCAGGCCATAGCCTATGAGGTTTATGTAAAGAACGTAACGTTCGGCCTACTTCATCAATGGTTGACAGACATGGGAATGTCCATATCTCGCAACACCTTGCATAACTGGCTGAAGAAAGGCAAGGCTTATTTAGATGAATTGGTGAAAGTGCTGAAAGATGTAGCATTAGAAAAGGACAGCATCGTAAATTGTGATGAAACTTGGTGTAAAGTACGCAAGTACGACCATTACAAAAAATGCTACATGTGGGTATTGGTGAACAAAGCCGAAAAAGTGGCCATATTCTTTTACGACAATGGTTCGCGTGGTCGTGAAGTGTTGACCGACTTTATAGGTGACGCAGAACTGAAGGCTCTAATGTCTGATGGTTACAATGCTTATACGTTTATAGGTAACGAACTAAAGAGTGAGAACTTGAAGGACACGATACATTTAGTTTGTTTGGCACATCTTAGGGCCAAGTTTCAAAAAGCCTTGGAACAAGGAAAGGACGAAAATGCACGTGTACTTTTAGATGTCATAAATCGTTTGTATACTCTTGAGCGTAGTTATGATGCAGAAGGCATAACCAATGAAGAACGCACAATGCGTCGTGGTAGCCTTGAGACAAAGTCACTTTTAATAGATTTGCGTCAGCATTTAGATTTAGAATTAGCAAAACCAGAGGAGCAACGAAGTGGTTATCTGACGGAAGCACTCAACTATCTGAACCACTTTTGGACAGAGTTGACAGCCTATACACAGGATGGGGCTTTCCCAATAGATAATAATATGGCAGAACGAACCGTGCGTTGTTTAACCACAGCACGCAACAACTCATTTCATTTTGGAAGTGATTTAGGTGCTCAAATGGCAGCTACTTACCATAGTATCATTAGTACGGTGAAGCTTCATGGCAGTTCAGTTTGGAGCTACCTTGGTAAATTTTTCAAAAAAATCTTTGAGGGGTGCAGGGATTATCCTTCACTCTTACCCTCTTGTATCGGACTTGAGTAGTCCACAATGTTAATTTACAATCGAATTTTTAACAAAGTCAATAACGGTAGGCACTGAAAAGTGCCTGCTCTTTGGGGTATGCCCTAAATTGACTGCTTACATATAAACATATAACCATGTTTAATCTCAGTAAATTCATTGGTCAGTACGTGACCAAGCGTGAAACAAGTATGTTTGCTCAAGATATTGAAGCAAACAAGGAAAAGCTTTCTGCCGAAATTAAAGGCAAGAAAGTGTGTGTGATTGGTGGAGCAGGTTCTATCGGTTCTTCATTTATTAAGGCAGTACTGCGCTTTGAACCCAAAAGTGTAGTAGTGGTTGATTTGAATGAGAATGGATTGGCAGAATTGGTTCGTGATGTGCGAAGCACTGAAGGACTTTTTGTGCCAGATGAGTTCCGTTGCTACACCCTCAACTTTGCAGACCCTATCTTTGAACGTATTTTCCGTGAGGAGAAAGGCTTTGATATTGTAGCCAACTTCTCAGCCCATAAACATGTACGTTCCGAGAAGGACAAGTATAGTGTACAGGCTCTTATCGAGAACAATGACATCAAGGCAAAGAAACTGATGGATTTGCTTTGCGTGTACCCACCAAAGCATTTCTTCTGCGTATCTACAGATAAGGCTGCTAATCCAGTTAATATCATGGGGGCCAGCAAACGTATTATGGAAGACTTGGTAATGGCTTACAATGAGCATTTCAAGGTAACTACAGCTCGTTTTGCAAATGTAGCTTTCTCAAATGGTTCTTTGCCTGACGGTTGGATTCATCGTTTGCAGAAAAAACAGCCATTGGCTGCACCATCTGATGTGAAGCGTTATTTTGTATCTCCTGAAGAATCTGGTCAGATTTGTATGTTAGCATGTATTCTTGGTAATGGCGGTGAGGTATTCTTCCCGAAGTTGGGTGAAGAACAGATGCTTACTTTCTCTTCTATCTGCGATGACTTTGTAAAGGCAGAGGGATTTAAGAAAGTGGAGTGTCAGAATGATCCAGAGGCAAAGAAGTATGCTGCAGATATGGATTACGAAAGTGATAACTATCCAGTTGTTTACTTCAAGAGCGATACCACAGGCGAGAAGGCTTACGAGGAATTTTATGTTCCTGGTGAGAAAATAAATATGACTCGATTCTCTGCTCTTGGTGTTGTGGAAGAAACTACTCGTCGTCCTATGCCAGAGATAAACCAATTCTTCAATGAGTTGGAAGAAATCTTTGCAGAACCCAACTTTACCAAAGCAGAAATTGTAACATCCATCAAAAAGTTTATCCCCAACTTCGAGCACGAGGAAAAAGGTAAGAACTTAGATCAAAAAATGTAATTATAACAATTAATAAACGTAATCAAATTATGGCTTATAATATTCCTTTGTTCAATTTGAACTTTGATGAGCGTGAGGCTCAAGCAGCTTATGATACAATCAAGTCTGGCTGGATTTCTACTGGTCCAAAGAATGCCGAACTTGAACAGATGTTTATTGATATGTGGAAAGTAAAATATGCTGTTAGTATGTCTAACTGCACAGACTCTCTGCATGTTTGCTGTATGGTATGTGGTTTTGGTCCTGGTGATGAAGTGATAGTTCCTTCATTGACCTTTGCTGCATCATGTAACTGTATACGATACGTTGGTGCAACTCCCGTTTTTGCAGATATTGTAGGTCCGAATCATATCAATATCGACCCTAAAGACATAGAGGCAAAGATAACTCCACGTACAAAGGGCATCGTGGTTGTACATATGGCAGGTTTTCCAGCTGATATGGATGCGATCATGGAAATTGCTCGTAAGCATAATCTTAAGGTAATTGAAGATGCTTGTCATGGTCCTCTTTCAGAGTACAAAGGCAAGAAACTTGGTACTATAGGCGATTGTGCTTCATTCTCGTTCTTCTCTAACAAGAATATCTCAACAGGCGAAGGTGGTATGTTTATCACAAATAATGAAGAGATGGCCAAGAAGGCGCGTCTTATCCGCTCACATGGTATGAGCACAATGTCTTACCAGCGTGCTACTGGTCACGCTACTGAGTATGACATCACTTGCCTTGGCTATAATTTCCGTATGGACGATATTCGTGCTGCTATAGCCATTGAGCAGTTGAAGAAGTTGCCTAAGGATTTAGAGACCCGTGTAGCAGTACGTAAGCGTTATGTGGAGCGTCTTACTAAGAATCCACGTATTGCTGTACCATTTGCTGATTGCGAAGAGTTTACTTCTAATTACATTTTCCCTATTGTGATACTAAACTCAACAAAGGAGAAGCGTAATGCTCTTCGTGAATACATACATGCCGCAGGTATTCAAACTTCTGTTCATTATCCTGCTGCTCACCTTTTCACTACTTATAAAGAATTGGGAGCTAAACTTCCGCAGACTGAGTATGTAACGGATAATGAGGTTACACTTCCTATGTATGCAGCTCTAACTTTGGAGCAGGTTGATTTCATTTGTGACACTGTAGAAAAAGGCATAGAAGAAATCTATGGATAAGAAAGCTATATTAATTTTTGGTGTAGGAGAGCTTCAACTTTCTATCATCAACAGAGCAAATAAAATGGGACTCTTCACAGTGGGAATCGATCCATGTAAAGATGCCTATGCCAAGGACGCATGCCAAGTATTTGAAGTCGTTGGAGGACAAGATTACGAGAAAACGCTTGCTGTTGCCAAGAAATATAATGTATCAGCTGTCGTAACAGCAGCAACGGATAAACCTCTTGTAATGATGGCACGTATAGCCAAAGAACTTAACTTGCCTTTCTATTCTATTGAAACAGCCCAGTGGTCTACCGATAAATATCAGATGAAACAGCGTTTCATTAAAGGTGGGGTGCCATGTGCTCGTGGTCGTCTTATACATAATGCTGATGAGGCAAAAGATTTATTATTCCCAGTTATATGTAAGCCGAGAGACAATTCTGGTAGTCGTGGTGTAAAATTATGCCGTGATGTAAAAGAGCTGCAAGAGTGCATAGATGAGGCTTTACAATACTCACATCTGGATACTGTCTTAGTTGAAGAGTTTATTGAAGGCCAGGAGTATAGTATTGAATCGTTACATTATAATGGCAAAACAGAAATAATACAATTCACAGAGAAGAGAACTACGGAATTTCCTTATAACGTAGAGTTAGGACACAAACAACCTGCCAATCTTTCAGAAAATGAACGTCAGTTAATTCGAAATGTCATTTCTAAGATAGCAGACTGTATGCATTTCGAAAATTGTCCTTCACATACAGAATTAAAAATCAATAAACGAGGCGTTTTCGTCATTGAAACTTCACCTCGTCTAGGTGGAGACTATATAACATCTACTCTTACACCTCTTTCTACGGGCATTAACATTGAAGACCAATTGCTTCACATAGCACTTGGAGAAAAGGTCGATACTACAACAGGACGCGTAGAGAAAGCCTCTGCCGTATGCTTCTTGTCTTTACCAGAAGGAGAAGTTGCTGCTATTGATGAACAAATATCAGAAATTCCATCTTGGCCTAATATTTTTAGTTTTAATCTGAAACTAAAAGAAGGTGATAAAGTTAATCGAATCACAAGTTCTCTTAACCGTTATGGACAGTTCATTGTATCAGGAAAAACACGTGAAGAACTTGACAAAATAGTGGAGAAATATAATAAAAATATAGATGATATCATTAAATTAAAATGAGAAATCTAATCATATTTGGAGATACTTCTTTTGCTGAAAGGCTTAGCCTATATATAGAGGCTGAAAAATTAGATAAAGTTATAGGATTTACCCAAGAAAAGCAATTTATATCACGTAAAGAAATAAACGAGCTGCCCATTATTCCATTCGAGGAATTAGACAATGAATGTTCTAATTTTGAAATTATTATTGGTATAGGTTATAGCAATATGAATAAGTTGAGAGCCCATATTTTTGATATTTGCAAAAATAAATATAAGATAGGAAGCTACATATCATCTAAAGCTACTGTATACTCTTCAAATATCGAAGAAGGTACATTTATTATGCCTTGTGTACATATCGGTCCTGGATGTAAAATTGGCAAAGGGTGTATATTTGAATCAGCAACAGTTTTAACGCATGATATTACTGTAGGCAATTTTAATTATTTCTCAGCAAATGTCACAGTGGGCGGACATGCAACCATAGGTAACAATTGCTTTATTGGATTAAATTCCACAAATAAAAATAGCATATCAATAGAAGATTTTACCCTTGTAGGATCTTCAGCGAATTGTGTAAAAACGATAGAAAAATCGGGGGGAGTAATTTATGGAAATCCAGCAAAACTGATTGAAGGAAAAGAGTCTTTTAATCTTATTATTTAAGTGTTTAGTGATGTTCAAGAACTTCTATAAGAGCATTGCCTAACTAATTTATAAAACATAACTTATAGAAAAATGATACTTGACAAGATTTCAAATATAAGTATTGATTATAAATCCTCTATCATGCAGTCACTAAAAATAATGGATACACAAAAGGTTAAACTTTTGTTTGTCTTTAGTGATGAAAAATTTAGAGGTTTATTGACCATAGGTGATATTCAAAGAGCTATAATAGCAGGTGTTGACTTAAGTAATGGTTTAAGTGAAATATTAGACACAAAGAAGATTTATGCTTCTATAGATGATGACCTTTCATCTATTAAAGAACAGATGTTCAATCTTCGTGCTGAATGTATGCCCGTTTTGGATACTAAAGGCAATTTAGTGGATGTATATTTTTGGAAAGACTTATTTGGTCGCGAAGAAAAAAAACAGAAGAATCAATTAAATATACCCGTTGTAATTATGGCTGGAGGTAAGGGTACAAGACTTGCGCCATTGACAAATGTCTTTCCCAAACCCATGATTCCTGTTGGCGAGAAAACAATCATAGAAACCATAATGGATAAATTTGTAGCTTATGGATGCCATGATTTCCATTTATCTGTAAACTATAAGGCAGATACTATCAAAAATTATTTTGATTTTGTTGCCAACCCTGACTATAACATCAGTTATTTTCAAGAAGATAAGCCTATGGGTACTGCAGGAAGTCTTAGACTACTTAAAAATAAGATAAATAGTACTTTTTTCGTTTCCAACTGTGATATATTGATAGAAGAGGACTATGCTACAATTCTTGATTATCACAAGAAAAACGAAAATGAATTAACCGTAGTTGCAGCAGTCAAAACATTTTCTATTCCATACGGAACTATCAATACATGTGCAGATGGCTTATTAGAGTCTATCGAAGAGAAGCCCACCTTCTCCTTTAAAATAAACACTGGTCTATATATATTAGAACCTTCCTTGTTAGACGATATCCCCGATGAGTTTTTCCATATCACACATTTAATGGAGAAATTAAAGGCACAAGGACGCAGAGTTGGTGTATACCCTATCAGTCAAAACGATTGGAAGGATATGGGTGATTGGAATGAATATTTACGAATGATTAATGTATTGTGATTTATGAAACTATTATTAGTAGGTGATGCGAACTCTATATTCTTTGTGGAATATGTAAAGGCTTTAAAAAAAATGATGAATATAACGGTTTGTGTATATTCGCCAGAACCCAACAGAAATCTATATTCTGAATACCCTTATGATGAAGTGTACTTTGATGATTACAAACAGTCAAAATGGATGAACAATAAAGTTTACAGAGTTTTTATTGCACCATTTGTTCTATGGAATCATTTTCGTCGATTTCTAAAGAATTCTCATACACGTTATGATGCTATTCACTTACATTGGCTACTCTCTGCATGGACTATCAATCCTAAGGAGTTTCACAAATATACCAATAACCTATTAACTACGTTTTGGGGCGGTGAATTAGAATCTATGCAATTATTGCATTCACATCGTTTGTATCTAAAAAGATTAGGTAAACTCTTGAACGAAGCTGATTATTGTATAGACTCCTCTTCAGAAGAAGATTTATTGTACACAAAATATCCCCAAATTAAACAAAAAAGTTATTTTGGAATTTATGGCTCATCCATCATAGAGTGCCTATATAAAATGACTGATACCATAGAAGAAGCTAAGTCTAACTATAAAATTGATAAAGATAAAATTACGGTATTATTGGGTTATAGTGGAAAAAGCATACATAGACATTGCGAGCTACTGAATTTAATAAAAGAAAACGCTGCTTTTGAAACGTATAAAGAAAGAATACATTTCATTCTTCCGATGACGAGAGGGGCTTCTGATGATTATATAAATAAAGTAGAATCAGAAACTATTAAAACTGGTTGCACTTATACAATCATTAAAAACACCTATCAAACAGATAAAGATGTGGCAACCTTAAGATTAGCCACAGATATAGCCTTTCAAGTGACAGATTTTGATGGGCTTTCAAACTCTATTAAAGAAATTCTTTGTGCTGGAACAATTCTTATTTCAGGTGATTGGTATCCTAACTATGGGATATTAAAAACAGATGGTTTTCATTTTTATGAAATAAAATCAATCGAGGAATCTGTAGAAAAATTTTATAAAATTCTTCCTTCGCTTGAAGAATGTAAAGCAGAATTCCAACAAAATAAACATATTGGTAAACAAAAATATTCATGGACCGAGTGTATTAAACCTTGGGCAAATCTCTACAAAGACATAGCTAATAAATAATGTGGCGTTTTTTTAAGGACTTCATGACTTATGGAGTCGTTTCTATCTTAGGCAAACTTGCAGTTGTTTTTCTGATGCCTATATACACCAGTATAATGACAAAAGAAGAATATGGTGCAATGGCTCTAATTACTTCTTGTAAGGGTATTATTGACCTCATATCAAACCTAAATATACATTCGGGTATAGCAAGAGATTATTATGAAGAAAGTATAAATCGAAAGCGATTAGTATCAACAGGCTTCTTTTCAATATTCATTTTATCTTCCATAATATGTGCTATCGGAATATGTACACGAGATTTTTGGTCGATAAAATTACTTGGTTTGGAAGAAAAATATAGTTTTGCTTTTTTGCTGATGCTTTTAAGTATTCCTTGCGGAAGTCTTTTGTCATATTTTGCTATATTAACCCGTTTTAAGAAAAAACCCATCTTGTATTCTGTAGGTTCGATTATGCAACTTATAACCCAAATAGGGTTATCTGTTTATTGTGTCGTTTTTTTGCGTACAGGAATCTCAGGTGTATTCTTATCTATAGTAGTAAGTGAAGTAATTGGCATTTTATATTTTTCTTTTATAAATCGTTCTTTATTAGGATGGTCTTATTCTTTCAATTATATCAAAAGAGCGCTACTATTTGCAATTCCAACATTGCCTGCAATTGTTGCAGGATGGTTAGATAGCTCTGTAGGACAAATTGTAATTGGAAAAACAATTTCAAAAGAACAATTAGGTGTATATTCTATTGCCCTATCATTAAGTTCTGTATTTACACTTTTAGGTACAGCGCTTCAAAATGTATGGAGTCCTTTTCTGTATGAGAATTACAAGAAAGAAACATTTAATAGAGACATTCATCGACTCTTCACTGTTTTTGTTGTGGGACTCACATTTGTAACAATAACCCTCTCGTTGTTTTCAAAAGAAGTTATTTTGTTATTGACTAATAAAGGATACTTAGATGCACGATTCTACATCACATTGTTATGTGTACCCATGTGCTTTTATCTTTTATTTCCTATGGCAAGTTCTGGTGTATCAATATCGAGAGATACGAAATATGTGGGGTACTCGTACGTAGCAGGAAGCATTATGAATATTGCCGTATTATATGCTACCATAGAATATTTAGGAATTATTGCTGTTCCCTTATGTTTAGCATTGTCTCGTATTATAACCTATATGATTCTGTATAAAGTTTCTGAGAAAAAGATTAGTTACAAACTCCCCAATTATTTATTGCTTATTCTGTGTATAGCTGTTAGTCTATGCTATTTTATTCAGACCTTAGATTTATCATTTGTTACACGAATATGCATTTATTTAATTTGGGGAGGAGTTTCTGTAGCATACCTATTATCACATAAAAAAACATTGCTTTCAATTAATAAGAAATGAAACCGAGATTGCTCATAATAGACGTAAACCCATTTGGTGCACTCACAGATAGCGTAAAATGGGTGAAGTATTTGAAAAATGATTGGGATATAACCATGATATGCTTTGCTGCGAAAAACGGAAGTAAAGCAACGGCTGCTGGTTTCCAACTTATTCAATTGAAAAATTTTAAGAGGAGACAAATAAAAGCTCTATGGTTCCTGTTGTATACAATTATATACTTAATATTCTTCAAAGGGAAAATTGTAGTGGAGTATTTTCCTACTTGTGAAATATACAAAAGGTTATTTCCATGGAAACAAATGCTGGTAGACATCAGGACGCTATCTGTATCAAAAGAAGAAAATGTAAGAACTGCACACAACAAACGATTAGTAAAGGCATGCTCTTACTTTGACAAAGTAACTTCAATATCTGAGGGAGTTGCTCAGAAAATTGGTTTATCAGAAATTGAGATATTACCATTAGGATCTGACGTAATTTCTACAACCAATAAGGTTTTTACAGATAGGATACGATTGATTTATGTGGGTACATTTACCAATCGACAAATAGAACGCACAATTAAAGGTGTTGTCTCATTTCGAAAGGCTCATCCTGATATTCCCATAGACTATAAGATTATTGGATATGGAGTTGCAGGTGAAGAACTCTTATTCAAAAATATGATAACAGAGTATGATGCTAATGACTATATTCACTTGATAGGTAAAGTGCCTCATGACAAATTAAGCAATTATTTCAACTTGAGTAACGTAGGATTATCGTTTGTACCTATTACAGACTACTATAACGACCAACCTCCAACTAAGACATACGAATACTGCCTTTCTGGTATATATTGTATTGCTACGGCGACAAGAATTAATAAATATCTTATAAATAATAGAAATGGAATGTTAATAGATGATACAGTTGAATCTGTAAAAAAAGGCATAGAATATTTTTGGATAAATAGAGATAAGTTTAGCTCGACCGAAATACGTAATAGCCTACAAGCATGTACTTGGAAAAATATAGTTATTAATAAGCTCTCTCCAATATTGAAATCATTGTAACAAAAAATATGACATATATTATATACTATTTGCTAATACTTCTACTTGTTGTATTGGGTGATAAGCAGAAAGGACGAAGTATTGTGTTCAGAATATTGGCCTGTATCTTATTCATTGCAATAGTCGGATTCCGTAAGTATACAGTTGGAGTGGACTCTGAGTCGTATCGTGATTTGTTTTATGCGATTCCAAATCAAAACTATGTTTGGATTGAAGTAGGTTACGATTGGCTTATACGTTTTTTGGATAGATTGCATTGCGAATATAACGCATTGTATTTGGCAAGTATAACATTAACAGCAATTCCTATATTTTTTGTTTTGGAAAAAAGCAAGCATTACACGTTTACAGCATTTATGCTATACACGATGACATTAACTACCGTTATGAATGGTATTCGACAATGTATTGCTGTTGGTTTGTTCACATTAGCTTGTTTTTTTATTACGCAGAGAAAAAAATACTTATTCTTTGCATGTATGGGTATTGCACTTCTCTTTCATTACTCGTGTGCCATTCTGTTCCCTCTGTATTTTGTTTTAAACAGAAAACTGGAAAATAAAACCTACATTATTGTATATGTTATGTCTTTTTTATTCTGTTTCATAAATCCTGCTGCTTATATCGCTCCTCTTGCAAACTTTATGACTGTTGTAGGGCATGATTATACTGATCATGCAGCAGAAACAGAAGCAAGCCTATCTGCATTTGGATTCATATATAACACTTCAGTTAATATGCTCATTTTTTATTGGGCTATAAAATCAAAAGCATTTGAGAAATACCCAGTTATAGCCAACTGTGTTTTTCTTGCTTTAGTTTTGAAAAACATTTCATTTAATATGCCTATTCTAGGACGAATGATGATGTACTTTAACTGGTTTCAATATTTGCTGATTCCTTTGGCAATTGCTCATATGCGAATAAATGCACAAAATAAATTATATTGTAAAGTCATAATCCTCGTATTGTTTTACATAGGTATCTTCCATAATTTATTTTCGCCTGTTATGAAAATGATGCCTTATGAATGGTGTACAAGGATATTCATATAATAATAAAGTTTGAGCGATGAATATAAATAATTTTTTCAACTATTTGTCTAATCCTAATTCGGAATGGTCTCTTCCTTTAGAATATATAGATTCTGATGAGGACTTTTTAGGATTCATATTAGATAAAAATCGGAGATATGTAGATCTTGTGAAAAATCTTGATAAAGGGGATATCGATTTACTGAATCATGCTTTTGACAATTTACCTCCAGAAAATAAGCCCAATAAAAGCTACGATTTTATTAGGGATTTACAAGCTGTGGCAGATATAACAAAGAATGTGCTACAAATAAGTATTCGAAGTTTCCATGAAGAGGCATTTGACAAGTTAAGGAAGTTTTTTGAGGCTGATGATGCCTTTTATTTGAAGATGTTCCCACAATTGATTTTTGAACAAGGTCGTTTGTTTAGAATACGGTCGGGTCTTATTAAACAAAATGCCGATTCAGATGGTGAGATGTTTCATATACCATTTGAAAAGAGATATTTGGTAAACACACAAAGGTTTAGTATTCCTGGTTATCCGGCATTGTATCTTGCAGGTTCCTTTTTTACTGCTTGGTGTGAATTAGATAAGCCTCAACTTGATAATCTGACTTACGTTTTTTTTCAACCTAAAGAAAAAATATATTTTTTAGATTTGGGGTTGCCATACACAAAATCACCAGAGATTTGGGAATTATATGAGTTGTTTGTTATGTATCCCATACTGATGGCTTGTATGACGCGGGTGAGGTATTCCAATGCACCTTTTAAACCTGAGTATTTAATGCCTTAACTCATGATGAAGCTTGTTCGTGAGCATACGAAGATATTTAGAGGTATTTCCTATATATCAAATAAGATACCTGATTCTGCAGATCGCATAAATATTGACAGTCGCAATTTTGTACTTTGTGTTAACAATACAATTTGCAGATCAGGACATGATAAGGATTTGGCGAGTTTGTTACAGATTTCAGATTATAAATATATTTCAACTGATGCCTTAAAACATACAATTGACTATGAGAATGGAAAATATACCATTGACTTTAAACAATTGAATTTGAGTTCTGGAGAAGTACATGATGTAAAAATAAGAATTGAGAATTAAAATATGAAAATATTACATATTGCACATATTCGCAATAACCCATTCAATGGTGTTTGCGTAGTTGTTCCTGCACATGTCATTCATCAAAGTAAATTAGCAGATGTCGCTTTGTTGAATATCATAGATTGCAAGATAAATGGCGTTGAAAAACAGTTCGTTTATACAGGGGCTGATTGGAGGAAAGATGTGTCAGAAGACTTTAAGAAGCCTGATATAGTGGTTTTTCATGAGGTATACCATATACAATTTGTAAAAATAGCCAAGTCGCTGAGGAAAATGAAGATTCCTTATGTAATTATTCCACATGGAGCATTGGTAAAAGAGGCATTGCAAAAGAAAAAATATAAGAAATTAGTAGCTAATTTCTTAATATTCAACTCTTTCATAAATGGGGCATCGGCATTACAAGTATTGTCAAAAAATGAACTTGTTAATACAAAATTCAAACCTCATAAGTTTATAGGTACAAATGGTATTGATATTCCGAATAAGGTGAAAACATTCTTTAATGACAAGAAACTTGTAATAACATATATAGGAAGATTGGAAGTGCGTCATAAAGGACTTGATTTATTGTTAACAGCAATAAATCAAATTAAAGACTTCCTACGTAGTAAAAATGCAGTTATAAATATTTATGGACCAGATGCAAAAGGACGTCTTGGTAAGTTAAAATTATTGATAGAAAAGAATGAGATACAAGGTATTACTAACTTGCATCATGAGATTAGTGGAGCAATGAAGAATGGCTGTCTCATAGATTCAGATATGTTTTTACAAGTATCACGATATGAGGGAATGCCTATGGGTATTTTGGAAGCAATGAGTTATGGATTACCATGCATTATAACAAGAGGAACTTGTTTAGGTGATATCGTTGAGAAATATAACGCAGGATGGGTGGCAGATACAAATGTGGAATCTATAAAAGAAACATTAGTAAAAGCCATCAACGAGTGTGAGTTTTTAAAGAAAAAATCTGAAAATGCAAGAAGACTTGTAGTTGATAATTACAGTTGGGAGGTTGTAGTATCTCAAGCACTTGATGAGTATAACAAAATAATAAAATCAACGAATTAAATGAATATTCAAAAGTGTAAAACATTGCTCAAAGAGGATTATAAAAGACTTCCAATAAGAAGTAAAAATAAGTTTAAGAATTTAATTCTTAATGGAGTGTTCTCGGAATCCTTTAACGTGACCTTATGGTTTCGTTTAGGAAACTATTTCATAGAGCAAAAGGGATTTATTTACAATTTATTGGGATCCTTTTGTCGTTTGATGCTTCTTCATAAAGGACATAAATACGGAATATCGCTAAAACTTGGAAATCAAATAGGGGGGGTATTTTTATCCACCATTACTCTTGTATAATAATATCTCCCTGTACAGTAATCGGAAAAAATTTTACAGTTTATCAAGGTGTTACTATAGGACGTGTTCATGAAGGGAAGAAAGCTGGAGTCCCTATTATAGGTGACAACGTAACAATATTTGCAGGGGCTAAAGTTATAGGAAACATCCGCATTGGCAACAATGTAACTGTAGGTGCTAATTCAGTAGTAACAAGTGATATACCTGACAATGCTATTGTGGCTGGCGTACCTGCAAGAATTCTTAGATTTAAAAACATAAATAAATAACGAAATGAAATTTTTATTTGATTTAGATGGCACTGTAACCGCCAAGGAAACTTTGCCCATTATATCAGAACATTTTGGATGTTCTGATAAGATTTTAGAACTGACAACAAAAACAGTGCAAGGTAATGTGCCCTTTATAGAAAGTTTTATCAGGAGGGTGAACATTCTTGGTCAGTACTCAGTAAAAGAAACAAATGAATTGCTGACTGAGGTTCCACTTTATCCTGGTGTCGCAGACTTTATACGAAAGCATAGTGAAGATTGTATTATCGTGACAGGCAATTTAACTTGTTGGTGTGAGGGACTGTTTAAAAAAATTGGTTGCCAATGTTATGGCTCTGAAGCTCAAGTGGAAGGGGACAGAGTAGTAAAATTGAAAACAATTCTTAGAAAGGAACAGATAGTAGACCAATATAAAGCACTTGGTGAAACAGTTGTATTCATTGGTGATGGCAATAACGATCTAGAGGCAATGCGTCATGCCAATATCAGTATTGCTGCGGGTCTGACACATAACCCAGCTCAAAGCTTGATGTCAATTTGTGACTATGTAATATATAATGAAGATGCATTATGTAGACAAATGCGACAGCTATGCGGTGAATATGGAAATGAGAAATCTGTGGTGATAAGTTGTGCAGGTATTGGTAGTCGTTTGGGGTTAGGTCTTACCAAGGCGTTGGTTCAAATTAATGGTAGTTCGCTTATCTCTTGGCAGTTGAAACTCTTTAAGGACGTGGAAGATGTGCGTGTAGTTATTGGATTCCAAGGCTCAGAGATTATAGAGGAGGTTAGAAAATATCGAGATGATGTTATATTCTGTTATAATCATAGATATTTTGAAACTAAAACTGGTGCAAGTTATTTTCTTGGTGCACGCCATGCTAACCGCGAAACGTTGGAATGGGATGGCGACCTTTTAGTACATCCAGAAGACGTAAAAAAGTTATTGAACACAGAGGGAGAGTTTTTATGTTATGGTGACATCTCTTCGGAAGATGTTGTTTGCGTACATACCAATGAGCAAGGAGATGTTATAGGGTTTAGTCGTGAAAATGGAGATTTTGAATGGACTGGCCCTGCTTGTATGGATAAAAAGCACTTAACATACAATAGTCAGAATGTTTATAATATGTTTGAACCTTTATGTCCTCTGAGAGGAATAAAAGTAAGAGCATATGATATAGATACTTATAATGATTATTTACGTGTGCAAGAAATTACAAAAGATTGGACAATATAATACTATGGATAAGAAGTTGAGTTTACAAGAGGTAAAAACAAGAGAAGTCAAGATTCTTGATTACTTCGTTTCTATTTGCGAAAAATATAACCTTACATATTATTTGACAGATGGAACACTCCTTGGAGCTATTAGACATAAAGGTTTTATTCCTTGGGATGACGATATAGATGTTTCTATGTCGAGAATTGATTATGAAAAATTTTTAGATGTGTGTAAAAATGAAGAATCTACAGATTTTATGATTCTTACTCCAGAATTGGAAGATTATCCATATAATTTCATAAAAATTGTAGATTTAGGTACCCGTTTGATAGAAGAAGAAATGATGGATATTCCCAATATGGGAATATGGATTGATGTGCTTCCTCTTGATGGTATAAAGGTTCCTAATGGTTTACATGTAAAATTATTAAAATACCTCAATCTCGCTCGAGCTGCTGCATCATATAAGGTTTGCCCCAAAAAACGTAAAGGTATGTATTGGCAATGGAAATTATGTAGAATGATCGGCTTAAAACCATTAAAACGCCTCTATACGATAATTTCTCGTCACTATGAGTTTGGAAAAGTTCCTTATGTTGGATGGACACAAATAGCATTTAGAGCATTATATCCGAAAGATGTATTTGAAAGTACAACAAGAGTTACTTTCGAGGGAAAAGAATATAATGCCCCTTCAGGTTATGATGAATACCTACGAATTCAATATAAGAATTATATGGTGTTACCTCCCGTAGAAAAACGAACAGCTCATTTTGTTCAAGCAGTTTATAAGTAAAGTGTCTTATATGTTTATTTATCTCCTTTCATTGTGCTAAATGGTAAGAAGATGAATGTATTATTTGAAATATTATGAAATATTCTGTATTAATGTCCGTGTACAAGAACGATGATCCGGACTTTTTAAAAATAGCGTTAGAGAGTATATATGACAAGCAGACACGTAAACCTGACGAAGTGGTAGTGGTGTTTGATGGTCCATTGAAAGAACAACTTTATGATGTGCTGAATGCCTTTCAGAAAGGGCGTGAGGATGTGGTAAAATACTATCCGCAAGAAGTAAACCGTGGACTGGGTGAGGCTTTACGCATAGGTTCAGAACTCTGTACTGGCGATTATATCCTGCGTATGGATTCTGACGACATAAGTGATGCAAAGCGATTTGAAAAACAGATAGCTTATGTAGAGGCTCATCCTGAGGTAGATGCTGTAGGTAGTGATATAGCTGAGTTTAATGAAGACCCAACTAAGGAAGAGATGCGCACTCGCATTTGTCCTGCACGACATGAAGATATTGTAAGGATGTGCAAAAAGCGTAATCCGATGAATCATGTAACAGCTTGTATTAAGCGTAGCTCTTTGATGAAGGCTGGTGGTTATCAAACTTTACTTTTGCTTGAAGACTATCTGCTTTGGATAAATATGATTGTGGCTGGATGCAAACTGGCGAATATAAATGAGTCGTTGGTATATGTGAGAGTGGGCAACGGCTTTGATGGAAAACGTGGTTCAAAAGAGAGAATTATCGGATGGTCGAAGTTGCAAGAAATCATGTTGAAGCATGGTATGATTAATCATATGGAAGCAATTATGAATAAACTTTATATCCGTGCTTTTGTAAAGACACCTGTTGGGTTGAAGAAGTGGTTGTATAATAAAATTCTTAGGAAATAATAGGTCTATAAATGCTTGACAAAGATACAGAGGCATTGCTCTATTTCGTAAAGTTGGGATTGGGTGGAGATGTTGAAACTTATTCTATTCAGGAATACGATTGGAATATTCTTAAGCATCTTTCAAGTAAACATGGTATTACTGCTATTGTTGTAGATGGAATGCAATGCTTGTATAAGCAAGGCTGCTCGTATCAGGAGAATGTAAATGACAAACAGATACGATTGCAGATGTTTGCACAAACAATGGCAATAGAACGACAATATCAACTGTATGAAAAAGAAATGACAAACTTGTTGGCCTTCTATCAGCAGCACGGTGTAAAGACCTTGCTGCTGAAAGGCTATGGTTTGTCATTAAACTATCCCAATCCTGCTCATAGACCTCCTGGAGATATTGACTTGTACCACTTTGGCTATGGAGGAAAGGCTGATGATTTATTATGGAAAGAGTTGAACATTAGAACAAAACAGAATGAGGACAAGCATAGCACTTTTGTATACAAAGGTTTATCTGTTGAAAACCATGCTGTGTTTGTGAACGATGAATGTCATCCAAGCCTACATTCTTTAGAATGCTTTTTTGAAGAAGATGCGAATAATGCAATTCCATATAATATTAAACTAACGGAAGGAAAAAATGTATCAGTATTCTTTCCAGCCGTAACAGCTAATGCTTTGTTTATACCTCTCCATTTGGGTGAACACTTTGTACATGGTGAGGCATCGTTACGACAAGTATGCGATTGGTATTGCTTTGTGAAAGCGCATCATTCGGATATAGACTGGACATTAGTTGAAAAGAAATCAAAAGAAGCAGGTTTCTTTGAGTTCCTGGGTTGTCTGAACACAATATTAATAAAGTATATTGGAGCTGATGCGACATGGTTGCCTCAATGGAAATGTGATATGAGATTAGTCGAAAGAGTATTTACCGAGATCTTGTATCCATCAAGTCTGCCTGCTAATATGTCGTTATGGGATAAGACGTGCAAGTTCTTTGCTTCAAACTGGAAATTCAAACTTGTATATTGCCACGAAAACATTCTTATGGCATCACTCCGTCAGGCAAGAGCATATCGTAGAGTGAAGTGGAATAAGGATGGGGTGAGTATTTGGGAAAAAAAGAACAAATAGCAAATTAGAATGTTATCGTAAGTTTGATGTTCTTTATAAGAAAAAGTGTTGAGAAATAAGGTAATTTATGAAGATAAGAAGTTACGTTTGGCTGATTGTGAACCGCTTTGGTTTAAAGGAGGTTGGTAACCGTCTATTTCTCCATGTTGTTTACTAAGAAGTAGATATTAACTTTGCTGCTGAACGAAAATCAGTAGCAAATGGAAAAGGTGTGCTGATGGTTGTGGGAATAGAGAAAATTAGAAAGATAAATTCATAGATGTTCCTATGTTTTATGGGTACAAATGGAGTTTTAAAATAAACTTTTATAAGGCAAATTAAAGAAGCATATGGCAGAAGAGAAAAAAGGAAAAACAAAAAATCAGCATTATGTTCCGCAGTTTTATCTGAGAAATTTCTCAGTGAATGGGAAAACGATAGGAGCATATATCGCAGACAAAGATAGAAACATTCCGCAGGCTCCGATCAAACATCAAGCTAGTGCCGATTACTTCTATTCTGAAAACATGAAGATTGAGGGTGCATTAAGCGATATGGAGGGATTAGCATCAGCTATAATAGATGAGCTAATTAGTGCCCCGAAACTTAAATTGACTAGAGAGAATGCATATACTCTGTATGCCTTTACAATGATTCAATTAGGTCGTACTCTTGCACAGGCAAATCTTATTCAAGAAAACTATAATAAAATGGCTAAGATGATGCTGAGAAAAATTGTTGAGGCAAAGCGTCAGTCTGCTGATGCAGAAGAAGTATCATTAATTACGGATGAAGTGTTAGACAATTTCGAGGTGAACGTAAACCAACCAGGATTACAAGCTTTAGGCACACAGGCTCAGATAGTGAATATGTGTATAGACCTTAAATTCAAAGTATTGATAAACAACACTGATGTTGCTTTTTTAACAAGCGATAATCCAGTATGCATGTATAATTCATTTTTTGAGCGGTTAGGTAATATTAACTTTGCTTTAGCAAGTAGAGGATTGTTCCTTTATTTTCCACTATCAGACAAGATAGCTGTTATGTTCTATGATGATCGATGCTATAAAATGGGAGATAAAAAGAAAACCTATGTAGAAATTAATCAGAAAGAAGATGTGAGGGAGATAAACAAGTTAACTGCATGTAATTCCAATAAAGTGATATACTTCAAGGAAGGTTCTATCTCGAGAGCCGACGTGGAAAATGTGGCAAAACTTGCAGCCAAATATAAAGTAGTAGAACGCGTGCAAACATTTGAAGGCTTTAAATCGGAGACTAGCGAAATAGTTGGTGCTCAGCATATCTCTATGTTCTGCAAGTTAAGATTGTCGTTTATGAAAGAATTGTCAAGTTGTAAATATAAGACGAAAGAGAATTTTGATTGGAATAAAGATAGACTTAGGGAAATAGCGTATCATAAAGATCAAATAATTAAAGCCTCAATAAAAAGACTTTAATTATACATAGTGCTGAAGAAACGGGGGGACAGGTTCCTGTTTCAGATAAAATGGAATACGTAATATCGAGTTAATGGCAAGGCAATCCAGACAACCTTCAGTAACGGGGATATATCACGTGATGATGTCATTCGGATAATCTGGTAATGTTACTGATTAAAGAAAAGACTGGCGTAACGGTAAGCAGTCAAATTAGGGCTTACCTCTGAAGTTTATATCTTTGCGCTGAACAAAAATCTTTAAAATATGTACAGCAACGAAGATTTAGAACGCTTTTATTTCAAGTACCAAACAGAGGCTTTACCTCATGGTCAATCCCTTCAGTCATTTTGTCTGAACAATAATGTACCTTACAATATCTTTTCAAAATGGTATAAAGATACTCGTCGTAAGGTTGTTGCAGTTCAGATTGATGGTCGCCCGTCTGAAAATTGTGCGGAAGAATCTGTACAATCAGTTCGTGATGGAAATATAAATACAAAACGATTCGAGAAGAGTCCCTTGTCTGAGGACAAGGTTCATTGCTCAACAGTTCGTATATGGTTGGAGCTGCGTATGAGTAATGGCTTGTATCTTTCAAGAAAGAATTTAAGCTATCAAGAGCTAAGCAGCATGATAGAGAAGTTGGAGGGCTTATGTTAAACATATCAGGTCTTAACAACTTCTACTACATTCGTAATTTTACGGATATGAGGTGTAAATACGATCGCGTGTTATCCATAGTCCGCGAACAACTTCATCGTGAGCCAGATCAAGGTGATGTTTTTATTATGATGTCAAAGAACCGTCGTTTGGTCCGCATGTTTATGTACGATAAAGTTGGCAGTATGCTTTTTGAAAAGAAATTTCATACAGGTTATCAGTTTATGAAAGTGGTCAGGACTGGTGATGAGGAAGTGTATCGAATCAACTGGAAAGATGTAGTTTTACTATTAGAAAATCCAGTTGTAAAATCATTGAAAATCAGGTGATTTTATTGTGTTGCAAATGCATTTATGTCAATTATTTTTCGTAACTTTACTACGTAAAACAAAGGCATAATGACAGACGATTTGCAGCACATAATATCCTCTAAACGAGAGTTGTTGGCACGGGGTGATGCCCCGCGCCCAGCTGTGAATTATACAGAAGGTATGCCAAGTGATCAAAAAGATCGTTTTATAGAATATCTGATAGAACAGAACGAAAGTCAGAAATTAGACTTGCGAGCCATGCAGGCTGTTCTTGTAGATATGAAAGAAGAGTTGGCAAAGTCTAATGAGTCATTGAATGAGTTTCGTTCAGAAATATCGTCTTTACGCTCTGAACTTCAGCAAGAGCGCAAAGAACGTAAATCATTGGAACGCAAGAATGCTCGTCTTCAAGAAAAATTAGAATTTGCGAACAAGAATCGCTTTGGTTCAAAGAGTCAGAAATCAAATAAGCCAAAGTCAACTACAGAGTCTGAGAGCCAAACAAGTGCAGACAGGAGCAAAGAGGAGGACAATTTTGATGGCACATCGGGTAGTATTGAAAAAGAAGTTAGTGTACAACCACCTGTTGGCGGAATTAATTTAGTGCATACTTAATTCTGCCAATGGGCTTGTCGT
>OMEA01000458.1_pt1 | contig 21230 bp, 20 predicted proteins | sample 1645321 | NCBI WGS metagenome assembly OMEA01 (sample SAMEA103958151, study PRJEB25191) | human gut metagenome
ATAAGAAACCAGTAATCAAGGCGAGCATATGTAATGGCGAGCAGGTTGCCGGATTTAAGAATATTCATATAGGTAAGATAGACGAGGTTATGTTGATTAAGAATCATGCAGACCTTGATACATTCAAGAAAATGTATGGAATAGATGGCGAAATAGAGAAGGAATATTGAACAATGTATTTGATTAAGACGATAAAAGGTGACATAACAAAAGTAACAGATGTGCAGGCAATTGTGAATGCAGCAAACCATTCCCTTCTTGGCGGAGGTGGTGTAGATGGTACAATTCACAGAACCGCAGGACCGGAACTTCTGGCGGAATGCAGGATACTTCACGGATGTGAGAATGGAGAAGCAAAGATAACAAGCTGCAAATTACGCTTAAACGGAACGCCAGTTCCGCTACTGCGGAACGGCTATTCCATTTTTAACGGTACAAAGTACCGCTAGGTTACATCATTCTGTTTCACGTATATTTATACCGTTCATCTCCAGACGATACGTATGGTGCTTATCGGTGATACGTGTAAGGCACGCATCGGCATAGGTATTATCAGCAAACATATCGAACCATGTACTGACTGGAAATTGCGAGATAACTACAGTTGATTTTCTCCCATCTCTGGTGTCAAGAACTTCAAAGAGATCCCGGCATTTATCAAGATCAAGATCCATAAGACCGAAATCATCGATCACAAGCAGATCCAGTTTGGTCAGCTTATTCAGGTAATCCAGATTTGTGGATTTGATGCGTGCCGGTTCCATTTCGCTCATAAGAGGTAAACGCTTCATAGGTTCTTTCCATACTTAGTTGATTTTATTGTAATGAACTAATATAATATAACCATCGGAGGATGGTTATGGATTTTATTGTCAAAGATTTGGATAGCAATTATAGATTAGATGAATTTCGTAATAAAACAGATAAAATTATTTTTAAAATATCAAATGAAATATCAACTGCTAATTGTCCTTATTGTGGAAAAGAATCTAAAAGAATTCATTCTAGATATGAAAGAGAAGTACAGGATCTTCCTATACAAGGAAAGAAGGTTGTTTTAACAAGAAAGTTCTTTTGTGATAATGATATGTGTTGCAAACGGACATTTTCTGAACGTCATACATTTGTTGATGCAAATGGAAAGAGAACCAAACGTTTAGAAAAAAATATTTTATTTACCTCGAGCCAGCTGAGTTCAGTCAATGCTTCGAAGATCTTGAAAAATAGTAATGTCGATATATCGAAAAGCAGTATATGTGTTCTGCTTAAAAAAAATGTCATCTATTGTTGATAATTTATCTGTGAGAAAAGTTTGTGTGGATGACTTTGCAATTAGAAAAAGATTTTCATACGGAACGGTAATGGTTGATTTAGAGACGCATAGAATAATTGGTTTGATTCCGACAAGAAATACAGATGAAGTAAGAACATGGCTTGCTACATACCCAAATATTGAAGTGATTTCAAGAGATGGTGCTCAGATTTATGCTAATGCTTCTGAAAAATCCCATCCAGATGTAGTTCAGGTAAGTGACAGATTTCATATGATAAAAGGACTCACGGAGGCAATGACAAAATATATAATCAGAGAGTTTCCGGCTCGACTTGAAATACCTGCAGTTAGTACAAATAGCGAAGAACATGTGAAACTTATTGATCAACGGAATCACGTTGACAGAGTTCGATTTGCACAAACAAAGAAAGCCGAAGGAATGACGGTAAATGAGATTGCATTGCTATTGCATTCTTCTGCAAAGACAATTCAAAAGTATTTGAAGCTCGATATAGATAAAGTCATTGCAAGAGAGGCTAATCATAGGCTTGCAATGCAACAAAAACAAGAAGAAGTAAATACAGCAAGAAAAATGTTTAGTGATGGTATTCCTATTGAGCAAATTTCGAAAGAGATGCATCATACATTTAAAACGATTCAAAACTATTTGAATCTCAGTTACTCTGTAGAAAATAAGCATTACCATGCACGTATTCCAGGAAAGTTGGCACCCTATGAAGCTGAAGTCATTAAGTTGCGGTGCGAAGGCATGACATATCCCAGTATACACAAAATAATCAGTGAAAAAGGGTATGAGGGGTCAGTTACTTCTTTAAGAATGTTTATTCAAAAAGAAAGAATTCGTTGCATGTCCTCTCAAAAAGAAGAGGCTTGTTCTGATTACCACCCGAAAGAATACGTACAACGTCGATCGCTAACGCAATTAATATATAAAGGATTGAATGATGTGAAAACAATCAGTCAGGAACAGTATGAACAAGTTTTAAAATCATACCCAATGATTGCCGATCTTTATGTGACCATAAAGGAATTTTATGAAATTATATATTCAAAGCATGAAGAAAAGCTTGACGCATGGCTTGTTAAACTGGAAAAATTTAATATTCCTGAGTTACAAACATATGTGAATGGTATAAGATAGGATATTGTTGCTGTGAAAAATGGAATTTCCATGCAATATAATAATGGTTTGGTAGAGGGAAGCGTTAATAAACTTAAAGTAATAAAACGTATTATGTATGGCAGAAATAGTTTTGAATTATTGAAAGCAAAAGTACTGCTTCATGAGCAATTTCGCTGTGAAATCAACTAAGTGTGGAAAGAACCTATGGAGCGTTTACTAACAACCTAAAAAGGAGTCCTTATGAATATTATTGTAGCAATTGATTCTTTTAAAGGCAGCCTTACCTCCCTCCAGGCAGGCACCGCCGCAGAGCAGGGAATTCTCCGTGCGCTGCCGGACGCGACTGTATCCGTCAAGCCGGTGGCAGACGGTGGAGAAGGAACCGTGGCTGCTCTGGTATCCGGTCTTAAGGGAAAATATGTGACGATTCCGGTTACCGGTCCGCTCGGTCAGCCGGTGGAGGCAACTTATGGAATTCTGCCGGATCAGACAGCGGTGATCGAGATGGCGGAGGCCGCCGGGCTTCCTCTTGTTCCGCCAGAGGCGCGCAATCCGATGAAAATGACAACCTACGGTGTGGGGGAACTTATCCGCCATGCGCTGGATCAGGGGTGCCGGAATTTTATCATTGGAATCGGCGGCAGTGCGACAAACGATGGAGGTACCGGTATGCTGCATGCACTTGGCTGTCATTTCCGCAAAGCAGACGGAACAGATATCGCGCCGGGAGCCTGTGAACTGCCGGAACTTGCATCGATTGACTGTTCGGAACTTGATCCGCGTCTTGCCGAAAGTCACTTTGCAATTGCCTGCGACGTGACCAACCCGTTGTGTGGTCCGCAGGGGGCAAGTATTATTTTTGCTCCGCAAAAAGGTGCGGATTCCGATATGGTTTTAAAGCTGGATGCTGCACTTTGGCATCTGGCAGATATTTCTGCGGAAGCACTTGGCAAAGATTTTCGCGACCAGCCGGGTGCCGGGGCGGCAGGAGGACTTGGATTTGCGTTTGCAGCGTATCTGCAGGGCTGTTTGCGGCCGGGCGTGGATATTGTATTGGATGCGGTTTTGCCGGAGGAACAGTTGCAGGATGCCAATATCGTTGTAACCGGAGAGGGGCGTTTTGACGGACAGACTGCGATGGGAAAAGCTCCTGTCGGTATCGCACGCCGTGCAAAAGCACATGGCTGCAAGGTATTCGTGCTGGCAGGCAGCGTTGAACCGGAAGGTGCACATACTTTACAGAAGGACAAGCCGCTGGTGGATGGGGGATTTTCCATTCTTCCGGGCGTGCTTTCGCTGGAAGATGCCATGCGTGAAGAGACCGCATATGAAAACATGCGTTTTACAGCGGAACAGGTATTCCGGATTGTTGCGGGCCGGTAGGCAAAGATCACTTTAAAATTGTATCAAGTTTTCTGTGAAAACTTGATATGTAGGGGCAATGCATCTTTGATGCATTACAATCATCAGCCCATTTGCTGAAAGCAAATTTTGCATGGGCTGATGTTCAATGGGAGGAAAGTATATGGCAGAATTAAAATGTCCGCATTGTGGACAGGCATTTACTGTGGATGATACAGAGGTTAGTTCTATCATTCAGCAGATCAGAGATAAAGAATTTCAGAAGGATTTGAAGTCGCGAGTGTCCGAAATGGAAGAACACATGCGTGAAAAACATGAACTTGAGCTTGAAGCAAAAGAAAATGAGATTAAGACGAAGGATCGCGAGGCATACGAAAAAGAGATTAAGAAATTGCAGGAGCGATTGAAAAAAGAGGAAGCGAAAGTTACTTCTTTACAAAATGATCTAAACAGCAGTGAAGATAAAAAGAAGATTGCGGTAATGGAAGCTGTAAAAAAGGTGGAAGATGAAAAGCGCGATCTTGAGGGAAAACTCACGCAGGAGAAGGATCGGGCACAGTTCCTTCTGACGCAAAAGGATGATGAAATTGCATATTATAAGGATCTGAAGACACGTATGTCAACCAAGATGGTTGGGGAAACGCTAGAGCAGCATTGCGAGATCCAGTTTAATCAGCTGAGAGCCACTGCATTCAGAAACGCTTATTTTGAGAAGGATAACGACGCAAGAAGCGGCAGCAAGGGCGATTATATCTACCGCGAATGTGATGAAAATGGCGTAGAAATTATTTCCATCATGTTTGAAATGAAAAATGAGATGGATGAGACTGCGACGAAGCATAAAAATGAGGATTTTTTCAAGGAACTGGACAAAGACCGGAGAGAGAAAAAGTGCGAGTATGCAGTCCTGGTATCGCTGCTCGAAGCAGACAGTGAGCTATACAACGGCGGAATCGTAGATGTTTCTTATAAATACGATAAAATGTATGTTGTGCGTCCACAATGTTTTATTCCGATGATTACGTTGCTTCGGAATGCTGCCATGAACGCGCTGGTCTATAAGCAGGAGCTGGAAGTGATCCGAAATCAGGATATTGATATCTCCAATTTTGAAGACAGCTTAATGCAGTTTAAAAATGATTTTAGCAGAAACTATAATATTGCGCATACTCATTTTGATAAAGCCATTGATGAAATCGATAAGACCATTGACCATTTGCAGAAGGTCAAGAAGGAACTTCTGGGATCTGATAATCAGCTTAGAATTGCAAACAATAAGGTGGATGAAGTCAGTGTAAAGAAGCTTACCAAAAATAATCCAACGATGCAGGCGAAGTTTAAAGAATTATGATTATAAAGGATAGAAAAATACATTTTGTATTCATTTTTCTATCCTTTTGTGCTATATTGGAAACAAAGATGGAGGGCTGCCAGAATGAAGGATATTTATTTAACAAATTATTCCGTTAAGGGGATTAAGACTTTGGATAAAACGGTTTCGTTGTCTTTTTATAAGAAGACAATCAATAAGGAGCCGGACACACAGGAATATAACATTAAGGGAATTTATGGTATGAATGGATCCGGTAAGTCTGGAATTGTGACTTCCGTGGAGATTTTGCGTAATCTTATTATTGATACGGGGTATTTGAATAATCCAATTACACAGAACCATTTAGACGCAATTGTCAACAAGAAAGTCGGGAAACTTTCGCTGGAAGCAGAGTTTATGGCAAAGAGTGGTGGAGAGTTGCTTCTTTATCAGTATGAAATCACTTTGTCAAAAAATAAAACAGGTAAATTTACGATAGCACAGGAATGTCTGAAAGGGAAAAAAGCAACATTAAAGAGCAGTTCTTTGGAAAAAATATATGAAGTTTGTGATGGAGAAATCATCTTTATTTATGGATCGGAAGAAGAGAATGGATTTGTGGCTGAAATTAGAAATAAGACAATGAATTTGTTGTCCACAGGATCTGTGTCTGCATTAATTTATGATAAATTGTTATGTGCAGGGAGTGATAATTATTTCCTTTACAGGAAAGACAAAGTGGCGCAAGTAATAATGAATGCTGTTGGTATGCTATTTGCCTTAGGGCATAAGTTACATGTGTACTTAGATGAATCTGACGATCATAAACCGTATATGATCCAAAATACTATTCTTTCTTGTGATGATGCTGATTCACAGAATGCAAAACTGTATTCATTGATAGGTAATATTTTTGAGTTACAGAATGAAAACATAAGTGTAATATTCAGTAGCCGAAATATGATCACAAAGCTAAAATTTGAAAAATTTGTAGATACAATCAATAAATTATATGAATTTCTCCATATTTTTAAATCAGATCTGATGGGCATAGAAATTGATAAAAAAGAAAATGGTGATTTTTGGATGTGTGATTTGGTTATGGTGTATGATTCCTACAAAATTCATGCAGAATTTGAAAGCACCGGAATTAAGAAGCTGATTAAATTATTTGTGTATATAAGAGAAATGGTTCGCGGTGGAATTGTATTTATTGATGAATTTGATTCGAACCTTCATGATGTTTATTTGTGTGCATTGTTGGAATATCTGATGGAATATGGAGAAGGGCAGCTCTGTTTTACAACACACAATGTTGGACCGATGGATGTTTTGAAGCAACATAAAAAGTCAATTGACTTTTTATCAGAAGATCATCAGATTTATCCATGGAAGACAAATGGCAACTATTCGCCTTCAAAATTATACAGAAACGGTATGATAGAAGGCTCTCCATTTAATGTGGATGCAATTGACTTTATTGGAGTTTTTGGTACAGGCGAGGAGGACGAATTATAGTGTTTGATTTCAATAGAAGAACATGATTTTTTAGAATAGGAGAACATATGAAACCCAGAACACCCAAAAGCATAGAATTATACAACAAACTACTCGACCGTGGTTACCCAAGGGAATTTTGTGAGCAGGTTTCCCTGAACCTGAACACGGACTGGACCGCGCAGCGCATGCTCGGCTATCTTTCCCATTACCGGAAGCTTCCGATGGAGGAAATCGCCGATGAGATGCTTGCGATTCTCAGCGACCGGAACCGGATCATGCAAAAGCATGAGCTTGAGAATACGAATGCGAAGTGGAACCAATTTATGATACAGGGATTTGAGGACTCGTCACAAAACGACGAAGAGGAGTAGATAGGCAAATCAACAAAGGAGTGTAGAATGCATACATTAAAGAAATTTATCAAATATTACGGGCCGTACAAAGCAGTCTTTTTTATAGACTTATTATGTGCAACAATCATCAGTCTTGTGGATCTGGCATATCCACAGATATTGCGTTCACTGACGAAAACGCTGTTCGTAGGAGAGGCGAAGCAGATTCTGTCTGCGTTAGGACCGATTGCTGCGTTGCTTTTTGCGGCATATGTTCTACAGACACTTTGCAAGTATTACGTGACATATGCGGGACATATGATGGGTGCGCGCATGGAGCGCGATATGCGCAAGGAACTGTTCGACCATTACGAAAAGCTTTCGTTTTCTTATTATGATCAGCACAATTCCGGACAGATGATGAGCAAGCTGGTATCGGATCTGTTCGATATTTCCGAATTGGCACATCATGGCCCGGAGAATCTTTTTATTTCTCTGATCAAGATTGTGGGATCGTTCCTGTTTTTGTTTGTGATCAACTGGAGACTGGCGATTCCGATGCTGGTGCTCGTAGTTGTTATGCTGATTTTTTCCTATGGGCAGAACCGCAAAATGCAGGAGACGTTCATGGACAACCGCAGAAAAATAGGAGATATTAATTCCAGTCTGCAGGATACATTGTCCGGTATTCGTGTGGTGCAGTCGTTTGCAAATGAACGTATTGAACAGGAAAAATTTAATAAAAGCAATGAGGGATTTCTTGTTTCCAAAGACGCGAACTATCGTTGCATGGGAAGCTTTATGAGTGGAAATCTGTTCTTTCAGGGAATGATGTATCTCACGACACTGGTGTTTGGTGGATGGCTGATCGCACATGGAAAGATGGCCGTCGGTGATCTGGCGATGTATGCACTGTATATCGGCATTTTCATCAGCCCGATCCAGATTTTAGTAGAGCTTACGGAGATGATGCAGAAAGGCCTGTCGGGTTTTCGACGTTTCCTGGACGTGGTCGAGACGGAGCCGGAAATTGTGGATGCAGCAGATGCGCGAATCTTGTCTAATGTAAAAGGCAATGTCTGCTATGAGAATGTTTCTTTCCATTACAGCGATGATGATACGCCGGTTTTGGAACATGTTTCTTTTGAGATACCGGCAGGAAAATCGATTGCATTAGTCGGTCCGTCGGGAAGTGGAAAGACGACGATCTGTTCGCTGTTGCCACGCTTTTATGATGTGACAGGTGGACGGGTTACGATTGACGGAATTGATGTCAGAAAACTGACACTTGAGAGTCTGAGAAATCAGATTGGTCTTGTACAGCAGGATGTGTATCTGTTCTGTGGCAGCATCAAGGACAATATTGCATACGGCAGACCGGATGCGACGATGGAGGAAATCGTTGATGCCGCACGCAAAGCGAACATTCATGATTTCATTATGGAGCTGCCGGATGGATATGATACCTTCGTGGGAGAGCGTGGCACACGCCTGTCCGGTGGACAGAAGCAGCGTATTTCAATTGCGCGGGTGTTCCTGAAGAATCCTCCGGTTCTTATATTGGACGAGGCAACCAGTGCACTTGATAACGAAAGCGAGCGCTATATTCAGAAGAGCCTTGAGGAGCTGGCAAAAGACCGGACGACGATTACCATTGCGCACAGACTTTCTACGATCCGGAATGCGGACGAGATATTGGTTGTGGCGGAGAATGGAATCGCCGAGCGGGGAACGCATGAGGAACTTTTAAAGCAGGGTGGAATTTATGCACACTATTATGAGATGAGTTGATTAGGGGGAGCATATGAAATTAAAAGAAAAATGGAAAAAGAAATACATCGGCGATCGCAGCTTTTATCGCAGATATCTGCTGCTTGCAGTTCCGATGATCTTACAGAATGCAATCACAAATCTTGTGAGTTTTCTGGATAATATTATGGTCGGACAGTTGGGAACAGAGCAGATGTCGGGAGTTGCCATTGTCAATCAGTTGATTTTTGTGTACAATCTTGCGATTTTTGGCGCAGTGTCTGCAGCAAGCATTTTTGGTGCACAGTATTTCGGACAGGGAAATCACAAGGGACATATGCATTCATTTCGCTTTAAGCTGTATGCGGCACTTTTGGTGACCATTCTGGCCATTGCATTGTTTGTGACAAAGGGCGCGGATCTGATTTCACTGTATTTGACGGATACTGCTGGAAACGGTGCGACGGAGCTTGCTTTGCAGTACGGACAGAAGTATCTGGCGATTATGATGATCGGTCTGATTCCGTTTGCGGTCAATCAGGCGTACGCAACGAATATCAAAGAGACCGGTCAGACGTTTGTTCCGATGATCGCGAGTTTTGTGGCGGTAGGAAGCAATGCGCTGTTGGATTATCTGTTGATCTTTGGTGTGGGTCCGATTCCGAAACTTGGTGTGGAAGGAGCGGCAATCGCTACCGTGATGGCGCGTTATATTGAGGCTGCAATCGTTATCATCTGGGCACATGTGAAGCGGGAACAGAACAGATATCTGGAAGGTGCTTATGCAGGATTTGGTATTCCCTTGCAGGAGTTGAAAACAATTATCATCAAGGGACTTCCGCTGATGCTGAATGAAGTGCTGTGGGCGGCAGGAATGACAACGGTTACGCAGTGCTATTCGGTGCGCGGACTTGATGTTGTGGCGGGCCTGAATATTGCCACGACCATTACGAATCTGTTCAATATTGTTTACATACAGCTTGGTGCGTGCATCAGTATTGTGGTTGGACAGTACCTGGGGGCAGGACAGTTGGAAGAGGCAAAAGATGCGGACAACAAAATGATTGTGTTCAGTGTATTCTGTTGTGTGATCATGGCGTTGATCATGCTTCTTGTGGGAGGCTTTTTCCCATCTATTTACAATACTTCGGAGGAAATCAAGACGCTGGCGACAAGCTTTATTGCAGTGTCGGCAATCATTATGCCGTTCTGTTCGTTCAGCCATGCTTCGTATTTTACATTGCGTTCGGGCGGAAAAACGCTGGTGACGTTTCTGTTTGATTCCGTGTTTACATGGATTATTGTGGTGCCGATAGCATTTTTGCTGGCACATTATACGGGGCTTGGAATTGTAAGCGTTTACTTTTTGGTGCAGGCGACGGAGCTGATCAAAGTTGTGATCGGATACTGCATGGTGCGCAGCAATGTATGGGTTGTTAAAATCGTATGATATGTCTATTGACAAAGCCACAATGGAAATATATGATATAGGTATCAATTGATACCTATATCGGAGGGCATTCATTTGGCAAACAAAACAAATGCACGCATTGAAAGCGAATTAGAAGTTAAAACCTATATACAAGATTTAAAATTTGCTCTTAATAATGGGGCACAAATTAATTTTCAGGCTAAGAGACGTGTAGATGAAAATAGAGAAGAAAAATATACAAATCAGTATACAATAAATACATTATTTCCAAATGAAAATCCTGTAGATGCAATAAAGCGGGAGTTATTAACTCTTTCTGTAGAAGATTATATGCAGACGGTAAAAGATATGCGCTTTCCAAAAAGAAGTGAAATGCGAGAGTTTGGGAAGGTTTATAATGGTACGGATGATGTATATATAAAAATAAGAGTTGAACTTTTAGGAATATATGGAAATACTACTACATTTGTAATGTCTTTTCATTATGCTGAACGGGCATTCATGCCAGAAATGTTTCCGTATAGAAAGAAATAGGAGGTGCTTTCATGGACATGAAGACTATAAAAAGTGAAAAGCGTTTATGCACGTGTTGCATGGAAGAACATGAAGTGAAAACAGTTCTTGTCAGGGAGTATACGACTTTTAAAAATGTGAAAGTTATGTATGATGCGTCCTATTTATATTGTGATATAGTAGATGAACTGTATATGGATGAGCAACAGATGCAGGAAAATGATATAAAACTTAAAGATGCATACAGAAGAGAAGAAGGTCTTTTAACGTCAACACAAATTATCGGAATAAGAGAAAAATATAATATAAGTCAAAGGGACTTGTGTATATTGCTTGGCTGGGGAGGAAAGACAATTACCAGATATGAGAGTCATCAGGTACAAGATAAAGCACATGATACAATTTTGAAAAAAATTGATCAGGATCCGGAGTGGTTTTTAGCTTTATTAAGTGATGCAAAAAACAATTTGCCTATGGAATTTTATCAGAAGTATCATTCAGCTGCAATCAACTTGTATGAAGAAGATCAGGATGCTTATTTGAGAAAAGCGATTCAGGCCAGTTATGCAAAGTTTCAGGATAATGAACTTTATCATGGAAATACACCATTAGCACTTGACAAAGTTGTGGATGTGATCCGATATTTTGCAGCATCAAAAAATGTTACAAATCTTTATAAGGTTAAATTGGTGAAACTTATGTGGTATGCAGATGCTTTATCTTACAAAAAACGAGGGTATGCAATTACAGGATTGGTGTATCAGGCATTACCGATGGGAGCTGTTCCAGTAGGGCATAACTCGATTATAGATTTAAAAGATATACCTTGCAAAGAAGTTGATATGGGGGAGACAAACGCATATCATTTTTCTTTAAAGGGAAAACAAAAATTTTTAACATTATCAGATGATGATAAGAAGATTTTAGATATCGTAATTGAAAAGCTTGGAAAGTTGACAAAAAATGAAATTGTTTCATTTATGCACAAAGAACAGGCATATCAGAAAACTACACTAAGAGATGTGATTTCGTTTAAGTACGCCAAAAACTTACAAATATAATACTATTTTACCGATTTTGTGATATAATTTATGCATTACGCTGACCGCGCTTGTTATTTTGTGCAGCGGTGTTTCTATCGGATATGGAGATGTAGCAGGAGCGGAGCTTACCATCAGCGGATTTACATCGGCATATGGTGGATGGGTATCTGTTTTTACAGCAATTGCGATGTGCTGTTTCGCATTTTCTACGATTATTGGCTGGGGACTTTACGGTACCCGTTGTATTGAGTTTCTTTTTGGCTCCCGCGCTAACAAGTTGTTTATGCTTGTATATGCGCTGGTAGCCATTGTCGGCGCAACCATGAATTTAGGACTCATGTGGAGCATCGCAGAAACGTTTAACGGTCTTATGGTTATCCCGAACCTGATCGCAGTATTCCTGTTATCCGGTGTTGTTGTAAAACTTGTTAAAGAATACTTTGCGGGAGAGGGCAAAAAGCAGTAATTGCATGGCAATTACAAAGTTTTGGTTGTCCATTCCTCACAATTCCAGACATCCGTTACGATGTCTTCATAGAACTCAGGCTCATGGCAGACAAGAAGGATACTTCCCTTGTAGGCCATGAGTGCACGTTTTAATTCGTCTTTGGCATCGACGTCAAGATGGTTTGTCGGCTCATCTAAAAGAAGCAGGTTTGTTTCATGGTTGATGAGCTTGCACAGACGTACTTTTGCCTGTTCCCCACCACTTAATACTTTCATCAGACTTTCAATATGTTTGGTCATCAGTCCGCATTTTGCTAAAGCGGAACGTACTTCATACTGGCTCATAGATGGAAATTCTTCCCAGATTTCTTCGATACAGGTGATATTTGTCTCGTATTTTTTCTCCTGTTCAAAATAGCCCGGGTACAGGTAATCGCCCAGATGCGATTTGCCAGAGTATGGCTTGATGTACCCCATAATGCTTTTTAGCAGTGTGGTTTTACCGATTCCGTTCGCACCGACCAAAGCGATTTTCTGTCCGCGTTCCATCACGAGATTTAATGGGCGGGAGAGTGGTTCATCGTAGCCGATGACAAGGTCCGTAGTTTCAAAAATAAATTTCCCCGGAGTGCGGGCTTCTAAGAACCGGAACTCCGGCTTTGGTTTTTCCTGCGCCAGTTCGATGACATCCATCTTGTCTAGTTTTTTCTGGCGGGACATCGCCATATTTCTTGTCGCAACTCTTGCCTTGTTTCGGGCAACGAAATCCTTCAGTTCGCTGATTTCCTGCTGCTGCTTTTTGTATGCTGCTTCAAGCTGCGCTTTTTTCACCTCATAAACACGCATGAAATCGTCATAGTTGCCGACATAGCGGGTCAGTTCACCGTTGTCGATGTGGTAGATCAGGTTGATAACACTGTTGAGGAACGGAATATCATGTGAGATTAAGATAAAAGCATTTTCATAATCATTTAAGTAGCGTTTCAGCCATTCGATATGGGATTCGTCCAGGTAGTTGGTCGGCTCGTCGAGCAATAGAATATCTGGTTTTTCCAGAAGCAGTTTGCCGAGCAGGACCTTAGTTCGCTGTCCACCGGAGAGTTCCGTGACATCACGTTCCAGACCGATATCTGTCAGACCGAGTGCGCGCGCCACTTCCTCGATTTTTGTATCGATAATATAAAAATCATGGGAGTCTAAGGTATCCTGGATTTCACCAAGTTCTGTCATCATGGCATCAAGCTCTTCCGGCGTGGCATCACCCATATTGTCGCAGATGAGATTCATTTTTTCTTCGAGTAAAAAGAGACTGGAAAAAGCACTCTTTAACACATCATAGATGGTCTGGCCTTTTTCGAGGACGGCATGCTGGTCAAGGTAGCCGACATGGATGTTTTTGGCCCATTCGATTTTGCCCTCATCCGGTTGAAGATTCCCGGTAATGATGTTCATAAAAGTGGATTTTCCCTCGCCATTGGCACCGACGAATCCGACATGTTCACCTTTTAACAGGCGGAAGGTGACATCCTTTAAGATGGCACGGTCACCGAAACCGTGATTTAAATGTTCTACGTTTAATATACTCATAATTACCTCATTCATTCTGGATTTGTGTAAAAGTCTGCAAAGCATGCAAACAGCAGTATTTTACCATGAGAGAACGGTTTTGAAAAGAAAAAAGAAAGCATAGGTTTTGAAATGGTTTTGTGTTATAATAAATTGGCTTATACTGACAAAAAGCAGAAAGAGGAAAACAGTTTTAATGAGTATCAGCAATGGTATACCAAAGGATTTTTATAAATTATTTAACAGCAAATATATGGAGTATTACCAGAAGTCGCTGGTAATGCTTTATGAGGAATCCAGTCAGGCGTACTCCCTGTTGGGACTGACCGAGGAAGAGTGTCAGGCAATCATCAATGAGATGGTCGCGGATAATACGTTAGACTGGAGCGAGGAACAGTACGAGGACGAAGGAAAACTGATCACTAAGTCCAATATGGCATCTATCATGCTCGGCAATCTGGAGGACTGGGGATGGCTGCGAAGAGATTATGATGAGCAGCTGAACAGTTATGTGGTGTCATTTCCGGATTACAGTCAGATGTATGTGGATTTGTTCCAGCGTCTGTACAGCGAGGCGGAAAGCCAGGAACGCGAAAGCCTGCTGTCGGTGTACAGTTATCTCTTTACGTACCGTTCCGCCAGAGAGAAGGACAATGATATTTTAAAAAGCGCATTACAGACTTCCAAAGCCCTTCTGCAGATGCTTTCCAACATGCAGGAGGGGATTCGTGGGTATTTTGAGGAACTTTCCAAAAAGAAAACATTCCTTGGAATCCAGGAAGTACTTGTGGAGGAAATTAACAATACAGACAGCAAAAAATATGCGATTCTTACAACCACAGACAGCTTTTACCGCTACAAGGAAGAAGTCAAAGAGTTACTGGATGCCAATCTTACAGAGGCGCAGGAGCGGCAGCAGATGTATGAGGCAAAACGCATGGAAATCCAAAAGGATACCATCTTCTGGCACCGCAATGAGCGTCTGATCCAAAGCTGTGTGGATGCGCTGGATTTATTGTATCTGATCAACCGCGAGTTTGACGGAATTGAGCGCAGATACAATCGTCTGATTGAACAGAAGAAGATTTTTGCAAAACGTGCAGCAGCGCGTATACGGTATATCCTTGTGGAAGGAGACATCGAGGAAGATCGCGCCAAGGTGCTGGTGAAGTTACTCAATGTTTCTTCGCACAAGGATGAGATTATCGAAAAGCTTGGCGAGGGAATGCGGTTTTCCTCAAGTCCGCGTGTCATCAAGGACCGCAGCTTTATGCGGCCACGAAACAGCGGAAGACGTGAATTTATGCCGCAGCTTCCGCCGGAAGAATTAGAAGAAAATGGACAGCTGGACGACTTTGTTGTAAAACCACTTTACACGAAGGGCGAAATCCGTGCATTCCGGGAGCAGAACGAGAAGGACGGTGTGTTCCATGTGACGGAAGATACGGTACACTCGGTGGAAGATTTAGAGAAGCTTCTGTTCGTATGGCAGGAAGAAACGGAAAAATACGATCCGAAGACCGAGATTGCCATCGACGAGGAATTTACTACAGAAGAAGGATTCCGGTATTCGGGATTTACGATATCAAAAAAGTAGCGTTCAATTAACAAGGGGAACTTATGGAAAACTATTTGGAAACGCTTTCCATTACGGAAGCGGATAAATTAAAGAAAACCATTGCGGCATTGTTCCGGCAGACTTGTATTTTACAGGAAAAATATGATCCGGTAACACTGGTACCGCGGGATAATGAACAATATGAAATCTGTGCGCGCCACCGCGTATTCATCGAGGAATATCTTTCTATTATGGGATGCGAGCTGGTGCATGACAGTGAGGAACACATTTTCCGTCTGGTCGGAGAAGGTGTGGATGTGGAAACACTCTCGAAGACAACTACGATCATCGTGCTTCTGACAAAGATGATCTACCGTGACAAAATCATGGGACACGGGCTGGCAGCGACTGTCACGAGTCTCGAAGAACTTCGCGAATATGGAAAGAATGCAAATCTGCTGAATCAGAGACTGACGGAGGCAGAGTGGAATGAGGCACTTTCCGTGATGAAAAAGCACCAGATCATTGATTATCCGGGTGCGTTGCGGGATTTAGAGAATCGGACACCGATTTATATTTACAGTACGATTAATTTGTACTGTAGTTCAGCGATGATGAACGAATTACTAGATGCATACAGAGAGGAGCTTGCGGCAGATGAAACAATCGAAGAAGATATTCACCCGGATGGTGCTCAATAACTGGGGTGGAATGAATCATGAAGTCATTTATTTCCATGAATTCGTCAACCTTTTCAGTGGAAAAAGCGGTTCCGGAAAATCGACCGCGATGGATGCCATGCAGGTGGTACTCTATGGAAGCATTGCAAGTGACTTTTTAAATAAAGCGGCAGATGATACAAAAAATAAGCGAAGTGTTTTAAGCTATCTGCGCGGTGAGCAGAAAGATGGTTCTGCCAACCGTGAAGATCAGGATTTTTATGCGCAGATCGTACTGGAGCTGGAAGACACCGGAACGCAGACGCACAGCTGTATCGGTGTCACATTCGAAGTGGGACATGCCGATCAGGATCTGCGCAAATATTATTTCTTCAGCCATGCCGGAAAATTTCCGGAGGACGATTATTTAGGAGCGGACGGACTGCCGTATTCGACAGCACAGATCCGTCAGCTTGTACAGTCCCGTGCAGGTTCCGGGGAAAAAGCCGGACGCATGAACATCAATCGTATTTATCCGACGAAAGAAGCATACATCAGCACCGTCAACGAAGTGATTTTCGGTTCAGTGAATGCGAGCCGTTTCAAGACCATGGAAAAAAGCGCAATCGCTCTTCGTATGGCAAACGGTACGGGACAGTTCATTAAAGATTATATGTTTCCAAAGAGCGAGGAAAACACGATTTCTGCCATCAGCGATCAGCTGGCGGCATACCGTGAGATTAAGGAGCGCGTGGAGACTCTGGAGAATCAGATCACGTTGCTGGACGAAATCCAGCAGCATGATCGTGCACTGACAATGGCGGGGGCAGACCTCGTCCGGGTGGAAGCGACGCTTCGCATCGTGGATATCGAAGATAAAAAAGTACAGTTAAAAGTCCGTCACGAAGAACTGGCAGAGATACAGAAAGCGATTGAAGAACTTCGCACACAGGCGAAGGAAATCAAGTTTCAGCTTACCGGAAAGAGAGAAGAACTTTCCAGGGTTCAGGCAGAACTGATCGCCACCGATTTTAAGAAAAAGGAACAACAGTTAAAACAGATCGAAGATACGATTCGATTGTGTGAGAGTGAGGTAGATGACTGGCAGAGTCTGACACTCCGGTTACAGAAATGGATCGACACAGATGGCATCACAGATTACGTGAGCAATTCCATCTATCATCTCATCGAGGATTTCGGAAAAGAGGAAGTCTCGCAGGAGATGATCGAAAAACTGCGCAATGGATTAAAAGATATCTATGAGATGATCAACGAGGAACTGGAAGACCAGAAGTCACAGTGCCGGAAAATTGAGCAGGAACACAGAGAAAAGAAAGAATACTTAGAAGATTTAAAGAGTGATAAGAAGCATTACAAGAGTGCATTAAAGGAAGTGCGCAGACGTTTGCAGGAAGAACTGTCGACCCGCTATCAGCAGACGGTGCATGTACATGTGCTGGCAGATCTGTTTGATATTACGGATGATGAGTGGAGAAATGCAATCGAAGGCCGTATGGGGCGCAGCAAGTACAGTCTTGTCGTGGAACCGCAGTATGCACTTGCAGCGGCAAAGATTTTCCGCAATATGAAAAAAGCAGAGTATGAAGTTGTCGATTTGCTGGATACGGCGGCGATTGAGCGGGATCAGCCAAAGGCGCAGGAAGGCACATTATACGATTGTGTGGAGACCGATCTGGATTATGTGGATTTGTGTCTGAAGCGTTATCTCGGTCACATTGTAAAATGTGATTCTGTGGAAGAACTTCACGATGTGAAAGATGGTGTCACAGCAGACTGCTATTCTTACAGTAATTATATGTACCGGCATCTGCGCCAGAAAGATTACCGTTACCAGACAATCGGTCGCAAGGTATCCATGACACAGATCCGTAAGCTCGAGGAAGAGACGTCGGAGTTGGAGGAACAGCTGATTGCTTTGCAGCAGGAAGTTGCAACTTTACAGCCTGTCAATGAATTGGAACGTTTGCAGAATCTGACGTTTGAGCGTATTGCGCAGATGGCAGGAGCACAGAAACGACTGAGTGAATATCAGACGCAGGCAGAACAGTTAAAACATGAAATTGCGGATATGAAGGAAGGCATCTATATCAGGCAGTTGCAGGAGCAGGAGCGTAGCCTAAAAGAAGCAATCCGGGAACTGGAAACCCAAAGCGGAGAGGTTCAGGATAAACGCAACGAGAAGGAGCGAAAGCTCGGTGGCAAGGAGAGGGATATTCAGGACCGCACAGAAGAGTTAGAACTGTTGCAGGAAGGCTTTGTCCCGAATGAAGAACTGCAGGCCAAGGTGCTTGAAGAGATTGAAAACGGCCGCACATATGTGCTGAGAAAAGAATCGCTGGCAAAGAAAGCACAGTTGGAAAAAACGCAGGAAACAGAAGAAGAGGCGAGAGGAAGAGCACGTACAAACTTCAATAAGACCTATCCATCCTTCAATTTCGGAGGAATGGAAAAAGACAATCGTGTCTATGACGAACTGCTTGAACAGTCAAGAAACAATTTTGAGCCGGAGTACAAAAAACAGTTTGATGACCAGTATCAGCTCGTATATAAAATGTTGCGTGAAAATGTCATTGCAACGATTCACAGTGAAATCAAAGGTGCCAAAAGACACCGCAGGGAGATCAATGCACTCCTTGCAAAAATCTCATTCTCCGACAGTATTTATCAGATCGATATTTTGCCGACGGATGATGAGAACCGCCAGTTCTATGACATGCTTACCGCAGAAGAACTGGATATGAAAGTGATGGATCGTGATCTGGATGGACAGATAAGTTTTGGGGAGGACGCGTTCTACCGGAAATACGAGACACAGATCCGCCGTCTGACGGACAAGTTCATGCCACCGGTGGATGAGGATGCATCAAACCGTGACAAACATCGCAAAGAGATGGAAAAATACGCTGATTACCGTACCTATCTGAAATTCAGCATGTACGAACAGTCGGAAGACGCAGACGGTAACATCAAGAAAAATTATGTCGATGATATGGCAGGAAGAGATTCCGGTGGTGAGGGACAGAACCCGAAATACGTTGCATTGTTTGCAGGTTTTGCCATGCTTTATATGCAGCAGAGCAACCGCGAGTCAAAAATCCGCCTTGTACTTTTGGATGAGGCTTTTTCCAAGATGGACAAGGAACGAAGCGAAGTCTGTCTGCATTATGCAAGACAGCTTGGTCTGCAGCTTGTGGTCTGCGTGCCGGATGAGCGTCTGCAGTCACTGATCCAGAATGTGGATTGTGTCTATGCATTCCGCAGACTTAAGAACCGCATTTCTATGATTCATATTAATAAGGGGGATTACCTGAAGATGTTAGAGGGCGACAGCGAGAAAAAGGTTAAAAATGCGTTAAAATAATAATTATACGAAAATTTGCGAAGTAACTAGGAATTTTATCCTACATATGATAGGATAGTTTTATAACAAAAATGTAATATGAAGGGGGATACTTTTATGGCAAAAGAACTAGTTGCAATGTTACTTGCCGGAGGCCAGGGTTCCAGACTCTATGCATTGACACAGAAACTTGCAAAACCAGCAGTACCGTTTGGTGGAAAGTACAGAATTATTGATTTTCCACTTTCTAATTGTGTAAATTCAGGCATTGATACCGTGGGAATTTTAACCCAGTATCAGCCGTTTGTTTTGAATGAGTATATCGGTAATGGTCAGCCATGGGATCTTGACCGTCTCTACGGTGGTGTACACGTACTTCCACCTTATCAGAAGGCATCAGGATCTGACTGGTACAAGGGAACTGCGAACGCAATTTATCAGAATATCGCATTTATCGAGCGTTATGATCCGCAGTATGTCATCATTTTGTCAGGAGATCAGATTTGTAAGCAGGATTACAGCGATTTCCTTGAGTTCCATAAGGAGAAAAATGCTGAGTTTTCTGTAGCGGTTATGGAGGTTCCATGGGAGGATGCATCACGTTTCGGTCTCATGGTAGCAGATGATGACGACAAGATCACAGAGTTTCAGGAGAAGCCAAAGAATCCTAAGTCTAATCTTGCATCCATGGGTATTTATATCTTCAATTGGGATATACTTAAGAAGTATCTTATCGAGGATGAAAATGATCCGGATTCAGAGAATGATTTCGGTAACAATATCATTCCAAACCTTTTGAGGGATGGCCGCAGGATGTATGCTTATCACTTTAACGGCTACTGGAAGGATGTAGGAACAATACCTGCACTCTGGGAGGCAAACATGGAGGTGCTTGATCCTGAGCACAGCGGTATCAACCTGTTTGATGAGAACTGGAAGATATACAGCCGTAACAGCGGTCATACAGGACATTTCATCGGCAACAACGCAGAGGTTACAGACTCTATGATTACCGATGGCTGTGTAGTGAAGGGCACAGTAAAGCATTCAATTCTTTTTGGCGGTGTCGTCGTAGAAGAGGGCGCAGTGGTAGAGGATGCAGTTGTCATGGGTGATACTGTGATAAAAAGAGGCGCTAAGGTTACACACTGTATAGTTGCAGAGGGCGTTACAGTAGGCTGTGATGCAGTTATTGGAGAAAAGCCGGCGGAGGACGTGACAGGTGATGTTGCTACAATTGCACCGGGAGTTACAATTGGCGATAGAGCGGTTATAGGACCAAAGGCGATGGTATATAATGATGTTGAGGAGGGCCAGGAACAATGCTAAACATGAACAACGAAGAGGCTTTGGCCGTTATTTTTGCAAACAGCTACGATGCCCTCATTCCTGAGATGGTATCCGAGAGACTTATGGCTTCCATTCCGTTTGCAGGTCGTTACAGACTCTGCGATTTCCTGATTTCAAGCATGGTACATAGCGGAATCGACAATATATCTCTCATAGTTAAGAAGAACTATCACTCTCTGATGGATCACCTGGGCTCAGGTCAGGAGTTTGATCTTGCAAGAAAAAATGGTGGTATCAATATAGTTCCGCCTTATGCACAGAAGCAGATTAAGGTGTATGAGGGCCGTGTTGAGGCAATCGAAAGCCTTAAGGGCTATCTGAGAAAGTGCACTCAGAAGTATGTTATCATGGCTGATGCCAACTATGTATTCAATTTTGATTTCAGGGAGCTGATTGAGGCACATAAGAACACAGGGGCTGATATCACTGCAATGTACCGCAAGCAGGAGGTACCGAAGGTATTCTTAAGACCAAACGGCAACAATGATGAGATGTACTATACATTTGATATAGATGATGGACGTATCAAAAAGATATATATCAATGACAGGGATATGGGCAAGGTAAACTTTGGCATGAATATCTATATCATGGAGAAGGAGAAGCTCATTAGAATAGTGGATGACGCT
>OMEA01000465.1_pt1 | contig 21013 bp, 20 predicted proteins | sample 1645321 | NCBI WGS metagenome assembly OMEA01 (sample SAMEA103958151, study PRJEB25191) | human gut metagenome
GTGAAGCCGAACCTTATGCAAATGCACAGCTCCTATGTGGTCACAGACCCGAAAGGAACCGTGTTAGTCGAGTGCGGGAAGCTCCTGCAACGGGGCGGCTATAAGATAAAAGTGCTGAATACCATAAACTTCAAGAAAAGTATGCACTATAACCCGTTCGCCTATATCCGCAGCGAGAAAGACATTCTGAAACTGGTAAATACCATAATCGCCAACACCAAAGGCGACGGGGAAAAATCCGGGGAGGATTTCTGGGTAAAGTCCGAACGGCTCTTTTACTGCGCCCTTATTGGCTATATCTGGTATGAAGCCCCGGAGGACGAGAAAAACTTCACGACGCTGCTTGAAATGATAAATGCGTCGGAAGCCCGCGAGGACGACCCGGAATTTCAGTCCCCCGTTGACCTCATGTTTGAACGGTTGGAGGAAAAAGACCCGGAACACTTTGCCGTCCGGCAGTATAAGAAATTCCTACTATCTGCGGGAAAGACACGAAGCTCTATCCTCATTTCCTGCGGTGCGCGGCTTGCCCCTTTTGACATTAAAGAGCTGCGCGACCTTATGGAAACCGACGAAATGGAGCTTGACACCATAGGCGACCGCAAGACCGCCCTGTTTGTTATCATCAGCGACACTGACGATACCTTTAACTTTGTGGTTTCAATCCTTTATACGCAGCTTTTCAATCTGCTTTGCGACAAGGCAGATGATGAATACGGCGGCAGGCTGCCCGTCCATGTGCGCTGTCTGTTAGACGAGTTTGCAAATATCGGGCAGATACCGAAGTTTGAAAAGCTCATAGCCACCATACGAAGCCGGGAAATCTCCGCGTCGATTATCTTACAGTCGCAAAGCCAGTTAAAGGCAATCTATAAGGACAACGCCGATACCATTGTCGGCAACTGCGACACGACCCTTTTCCTCGGCGGCAAGGAAAAAACCACCCTCAAAGAAATATCGGAAATCTTGGGGAAAGAAACGATTGACAGCTTCAATACCTCGGAAACACGGGGACGGGAGCTGTCCCACGGTCTGAACTTTCAAAAGCTCGGCAAAGAGCTTATGACACAGGACGAAATCGCCGTAATGGACGGTGGGAAATGTATCTTGCAGCTACGCGGTGTGCGTCCTTTTTTCTCGGATAAGTACGATATTACAAAGCACCCGAATTACAAGTATCTTTCCGATTATGACAAGAAAAACGCCTTTGACATGGAAAAGCACTTGCGCCGCCGCCCTGTGCTTGTAAAGCCCGATGAAACTTTTGACTGTTATGAGATCGACACAGCCGATTTACAGGAGGACACGCCATGAACCGACGTATCAGAAAGAAAAAAGAAAAACAGAGGCAAGAAATGATAAACAATTTTGCGGCGGCATTGGCAGAACTCAAAGAAGCTGTTGACGCGGCAGAAAAGGCATATTGGCGGCAATGGGCAGAAGAAAGCACACGGCAGTTTGTAGAAACGGTTTTTCGCCATTGTGAACGCAGATACGGAAGAAAGGAGGGATTGACGCAATCCAGTGTGTAAACATGGGCTATGAGATACGCGCCCCTAATCAAAGTGACTTCACAACAAAAACAGCATTTATCAACGGAAATATCCGGCAGCACAAGCGGTAGTAAAAAGACTACCGCTATTTTTTTGCCCGAAACACAACACAATCATATTTTTATCGCCGCACAATGCGGCAGAAAGTGAGGTTATATGGAATTTTTCAATCAGGCGGTTACTGTACTGCAAACCCTCGTTATCGCGCTCGGTGCTGGTCTTGGTATCTGGGGCGTGATTAACTTGCTCGAAGGCTACGGCAACGACAATCCGGGCGCAAAAAGCCAGGGCATGAAGCAGCTTATGGCGGGCGGCGGCGTTGCTCTCGTCGGTATGATTTTGGTACCCCTGCTTTCCGGGCTATTCGCATAAGCCGCGGAGGTAGCCTATGCAGAGCATACTTGACGCGATTAACGAATGGATAAAAGGTATTCTGATCGGAGCCATCAACGGTAATCTGTCAACTATGTTCGGGGACGTAAACGAAAAAGTAGGCACCATCGCAACACAGGTAGGGCAAACCCCGCAAGGTTGGAACGCGAACATCTTTTCCATGATACAAACCCTTTCGGAAAATGTCATTGTTCCGATTGCGGGGCTTGTCATTACCTATGTCCTATGCTATGAGCTAATCAGCATGGTAGTGGAAAAAAACAATATGCACGACGTTGACACCTTTATGTTTTTTAAGTGGTTTTTCAAAGCGTTTGTTGCCGTTTTCTTGGTAACACACACTTTTGACATAACAATGGCGGTGTTTGACGTGGCGCAGCACGTTGTTTCCGGCGCAGCGGGGGTGATCGGCGGCGAAACATCAATCGACGCCGCCGAAGCCCTTGCTTCCATGCAGGACGGGCTGGAAGCTATGGAAATCCCCGAATTGCTCTTGCTTGTTATGGAAACAAGCCTTGTCAGCCTTTGCATGAAAATCATGTCGGTGCTGATAACGGTTATCCTCTACGGCAGAATGATAGAAATTTACTTATATTGCTCTGTTTCGCCTATTCCATTCGCAACCATGACAAACCGGGAATGGGGACAGATTGGAAACAACTATCTCAAAGGGCTTTTTGCCCTCGGCTTTCAAGGGTTTTTGATTATGATATGCGTCGGCATTTACGCTGTCCTTGTCAATGAAATGGTAATAGCTGACAACTTGCACAGCGCGATTTTTTCCCTTGCAGCCTATACGGTAATCCTCTGCTTTTCCCTGTTCAAATCCGGCGCACTTGCAAAATCCATATTCAACGCCCATTAAAGGAGGTAGCGCACATACAAAAATACAACATTATTTATGCTGATCCACCGTGGCAGTACGAACAAAAACGACTGTCCGGCGCAGCCGAACACCATTATCCAACAATGAATATGGACGCGCTTTGTGCGCTTCCTGTTTCCAAAATTGCAGCAGAGGACAGCGCACTTTTTGTTTGGGCGACATTCCCACAGCTTCCCGAAGCCCTGCAACTGATCCGCGCATGGGGATTTACTTATAAAACGGTTGCCTTTGTGTGGCTTAAACTGAACCGAAAATCCCGGACGTGGTTTTATGGGTTAGGCTTCTGGACGCGGGGAAACGCTGAAATCTGTCTGCTTGCAACAAAAGGACATCCAAAACGGAAGTCCGCAGCAGTCCATCAATTTATTGTCAGCCCCATAGAACAGCACAGCAAGAAACCCGACGAAGCGCGGGAAAAGATTGTCACACTCATGGGAGATCTCCCGCGCATTGAACTTTTTGCGCGGCAGCATACCCCCGGTTGGGACGTATGGGGGAATGAAGTGGAACACAACAACATTTTTCTATGAAAGGAGGTATTCGCTTGGCGTATGTTACCGTACCGAAAGACCTCTCCAAAGTCAAAACAAAGGTAGCGTTCAACCTTACGAAACGGCAGATTATTTGTCTTGGCGCGGCTCTCCTTGTAGGATTGCCGCTTTTCTTTTTGCTCAAAGACAGCGCAGGGACGACCCTTGCGGCAATGGCAATGATCGTCGTTATGCTGCCTTGCTTTCTCTTTGCCATGTATGAACGGCATGGACAGCCCCTTGAAGTCGTGATAAGAAACATCGTTCAGACAAAGTTTATCCGACCAAAGGAACGTCCTTACCAAACGGAAAATCTCTATACCGTATTGGAACGGCAACGAAAACTTGAAAAGGAGGTATCGGCTATTGTCAAAGGCACAGGCACCAAAGGCGCGGGAAGCCGCCGCAGGAACAAAGCGTAAATTGTCCCGCGCCGAAAAGAAACAGATCGCCGCCCTTATCCAGCAGGCAAAGGGCGACGGAAAAGCGCACACCGCACAACAGACCATTCCTTACTTGCAGATGTTCCCGGACGGGATTTGCAGGATTAGGGAAAAGAAATACAGCAAGAGCATTGTGTTTGAAGATATTAACTATCAGCTTGCACAGGCAGACGACAAGACCGCCATTTTTGAAAACTGGTGCGATTTTCTCAACTACTTTGACGCGAGCGTAAACGTACAGCTCTCTTTTATCAATCAAGGGACGCAGCGCGGCGAAGCGGAAAAAGCTATCGACATTCCGGCACAGGACGACGCTTTCAATTCCATTCGTACCGAGTATTCGGATATGCTCAAAAACCAGCTTTCCAAAGGCAACAACGGGCTTGTCAAATACAAGTACATTACATTTTCCATTGAAGCGGACAGCTTGGCGGCGGCAAAATCCCGCCTTGCCCGTATCGAAACGGACGTACTCAACAATTTTAAGGTGCTTGGCGTATCTGCCCACCCCATGACGGGCTATGACCGCTTGAAAGTGCTGCATGGGGTGTTCCACCCGGAGGGCGAGCCGTTTTCCTTTGATTGGGCTTGGCTTGCCCCGACCGGGCTTTCCACCAAAGATTTTATTGCCCCCTCGTCATTCCGTTTCGGAGAGGGGCGCACGTTCCGCATGGGACGCAAGATCGGCGCGGTGTCGTTCTTACAGATACTTGCGCCGGAGCTGAACGACCGCATTTTGTCGGAAATCCTCGACCTTGAAACGGGCGTGATTGTCAATCTGCATATCCGCAGTATCGACCAAAGCGAAGCGATTAAGACGATTAAGCGGAAAATCACAGACCTTGACAAGATGAAGATTGAGGAACAGAAAAAGGCAGTCCGCAGCGGCTATGACATGGACATTATTCCGAGCGACCTTGCCACGTTCGGCAGCGAAGCGAAAAATCTTTTGCAGGATTTACAGAGCCGCAACGAGCGAATGTTTCTCCTTACGTTCCTTGTGGTAAACATGGCAGACACAAAGCGGAAATTGGAAAATGAAGTATTTGCGGCGGCGGGTATTGCACAGAAACATAACTGCGCTTTAACCCGCCTTGACTACCAGCAGGAAGCGGGCTTATTGTCGTGCGTTCCCATCGGGGAAAACCTTGTCCCCATTGAACGGGGCTTGACGACAAGCAGCACCGCTATTTTTATCCCCTTTATCACGCAAGAGCTTTTCCAGACGGGCGCAGCCCTGTATTACGGGCTGAACGCATTGAGCAATAACATGATCCTCTGCGACCGCAAGCAGCTTAAAAATCCGAACGGGCTTATCTTGGGTACACCGGGCAGCGGTAAATCGTTCGCAGCAAAACGGGAAATGACAAACGCTTTCCTCATTACCGACGACGATATTATTATCTGCGACCCGGAAGCCGAGTATTTTTCCCTTGTAGAACGGCTGAATGGACAGGTAATCCGGCTGTCCCCGACGGGCAAGGGCATAGACGGAAAACCGCAGTATGTCAATCCGATGGATATAAACCTCAACTATTCCGAGGACGACAGCCCCCTTGCCCTCAAATCAGACTTTATCCTTTCCCTTTGTGAGCTGGTGATCGGCGGCAAAGAGGGCTTGCAGCCCGTGGATAAGACTGTCATTGACCGGGCTGTAAGGAATGTGTACCGCCCGTATCTTGCCGACCCGGACCCGGCAAAAATGCCTATCTTGGGCGACCTTTACAACGAGCTTTTGAAACAGCCGGAGCCGGAAGCGGCGCGGATTGCGGCGGCGTTGGAGCTGTATGTTTCCGGTTCACTCAATGTCTTTAACCACCGTACCAACGTGGAGCTAAATAACCGCCTTGTCTGTTTTGATATAAAACAGCTTGGGAAGCAGCTCAAAAAGTTAGGTATGCTCATTGTGCAAGATCAGGTGTGGAACCGCGTTACCATCAACCGCGCCGAGAAAAAGGCGACGCGCTACTACATGGACGAGTTTCATTTGCTCTTGAAAGAGGAACAGACCGCAGCCTATTCCGTGGAAATCTGGAAGCGTTTTAGAAAGTGGGGTGGCATACCGACCGCCATTACACAGAACGTCAAAGACCTGTTATCCAGCCGCGAAGTCGAAAACATTTTTGAAAACAGCGATTTTGTCCTCATGCTCAATCAAGCCGCAGGCGACAGGGCTATCCTTGCAAAGCAACTCAATATCAGCCCGCAGCAGATGAAATACGTTACCCACACCGAAGCGGGCGAGGGACTTATCTTTTACGGCAATGTGGTACTGCCCTTTGTAGACCGTTTCCCGAAAGACACCGAGCTTTACCGGGTAATGACGACAAAGCCGGAGGAAGTGAGCGACGCATGAAAACAGACGTAATCATCAACCGGGACGCTCTCTGCGCTCTGCGGGAGCTGCCCGATGAAAGCGTCCATTGCGCCGTAACCAGCCCGCCCTACTACGCACTTAGGGACTATGGACTTGACGCGCAGATCGGGCGCGAGGACACGCCGGAACAGTACATTGATCGGCTTATCGCTGTATTCCATGAGCTGAAACGGGTGTTGCGTTCTGACGGGACATTTTGGCTGAATATTGCGGACACCTACTGCGGCACCGGGAGCAAAGGTAGCTACACCGACCCCAAAAATCCAAAAGGCAGGAACGGGCAAGCCTTATCTATCGCAAGAAAGGCGGCGAACTGCAAGCAAAAAGATTTGATCGGTATTCCGTGGCTTCTTGCCTTTGCCCTACGCGCTGACGGGTGGTATTTACGCAGCGATATTATATGGCAGAAAGATAACCCCATGCCCGAAAGCTGCAAAGACCGTCCGAGCCGTTGCTACGAACACATTTTCCTGCTCTCGAAGTCAAAGCAGTATTTCTATGACGCTACCGCCATAGCCGAGCCAATCGCGCCGGGAACGGCGGCGCGGTACAGGCAGGGGCGCAGCACAGGCAGCAAATACACCGAGGAAGTACCCGGACAAGGCAAAGTGCAGGGTATCAACAGAGCGCGGAAAGGCGGCTATTATGACGACGCGCTGATCCCCACCATGCGGAACAAGCGTGATGTGTGGCTGATTAACACTGTCCCATACAAGGGCGGGCATTTTGCCGCGTTTCCCCCGAAGTTAGCGGAAACCTGTATTTTGGCGGGCTGTCCGAAAGGCGGCATTGTGATAGACCCGTTTTTCGGAAGCGGCACCACAGGCAAGGCGGCAAAAGACCTTGACCGCCACTATATCGGCATTGAGATCAACATTGAGTATTGCGCTCTTGCAAGGGCGCGGATTGGAGGTGATGGCAGTTGAATGACCCAATAAAAGCCCGTGACAAAATCACGCAGAAAATGAGCCGTGACGGGCTAACCGAGCAAAACAAAGCCACAGGCGAAACCGAGCTTATCAGCAAGCGCATACAGGACGCGGATTTTCAGAAAACACCGGAGCAGCAAGCCGCACAGGACGCGGCGCAGCTTCAAGGCGTATCTTCCCCGACCTCTCCTTTGCCCCATGCGCCGGAGCATATCGCAAAGTCACAGGACGCCGCCGCAGAGCGCGTCATGGAGCATATCGGTGCAGGACAGACCCGGAAAGCGTCAAAAAAAGCGGTTCGTCGGGCGCAGGAAGCAGCAACAGCAAAAACACAGTCGTCCCGTCTGCAATTTACCGACGAGGAACGGGCAACGCCGGAGCTGGAAAAGTACATCAAGCAATCGGATAAAGCCGCCGACCGTCTGGACGCAGCGCGGGCGGCACTTCCCAAAAAGAAAAAATCGCGGTTGCAGTTTGAGGAACAGGAAACGCCGCCTAATTTTAAGGGCAAGCACAACCCCTTATCCCGCCCCGCGCAGGAAGCCGGGATTTTCGTCCATAACAAGATACATTCCGTGGAAAAGGACAATTCCGGCGTTGAGGGGGCGCATAAATCCGAGGAAGCCGCCGAACGTATGGGAAAATACGGTGTCCGCAAGGTCAAAGAGGGCTACCACAGCCACAAGCTGAAACCTTACCGCAAGGCAGCACAAGCGGAAAAGGCAGCGGCAAAGGCAAACGCCAATTTTCACTATCACAAAGCCCTGTATGAGAACCCGCAGCTTAGTAGCAACCCTCTTTCCCGTTTCATGCAGAAACAGAAAATCAAGCGGGAGTATGCAAAAGCAGCGAAAAAAGGCGGTGCAGCCACCGCGAAAAAAGCGGCAGAAAGCACCCGCAAGGCAGCGAAGAAAACCGCCGAGAAAACAAGAAAAGCGGCGGCATTTGTGGCAAGGCACCCGGTAGGCGTACTGATTGCGATTGCCGCCCTGCTGCTGTTTATCATGGTTTTCGCAGGGCTGTCCTCTTGTTCCTCTATGTTTTCCGGCGCGGTAAATGGTGTCGTGGGAACTTCCTATACATCGGAGGACAGCGATCTTGTGGCGGTGGAAAACAACTATGTTGCTATGGAAAACGAGCTGCAAGCCGAAATTGACAACATCGAAAGCACCCACCCCGGCTATGATGAATACCGCTACCATTTGGACGCCATCGAGCATAACCCCCATGAGCTTGCGTCCTATTTGACCGCCCTTTTGCAGAGCTACACCCCGCAGAGCGCACAGGCAGAAATCCAGCGTATTTTTGATATGCAGTACACCTTGACGCTTACCGAGGAAATCCAGATACGCACCTACACCGACGAGGACGGGGACGAACACGAATACGAATACCGCATACTTCATGTGGAGCTGACGAACACCCCCATATCCTCACTTGCGCCGGAGCTGTTGAACGCAGAGCAGCTTGAAATGTTCCATGTCTACATGGAAACAAGCGGCAATAAGCCTTTGGTTTTCGGCGGCGGCTCTCCCGATGGTAGCCCGTCCGAGGATTTAAGTGGCGTTCATTTTGTCAACGGCACCCGCCCCGGAAACACAGAGCTGGTAGACCTTGCAAAGCGGCAAGTCGGCAACGTGGGCGGCTATCCCTATTGGAGCTGGTACGGCTTTAACAGCCGCGTGGAGTGGTGCGCCTGTTTTGTGAGCTGGTGCTACAATCAAGCCGGAAAAAGCGAGCCGCGTTTTGCGGGCTGTCAGTCGCAGGGCGTTCCGTGGTTCCAGTCGCGGGGACAATGGGGCGCAAGGGATTATGAAAATATCGCCCCCGGCGACGCGATCTTTTTCGATTGGGATTTAGACGGGAGCGCAGACCATGTAGGTATTGTCATAGGCACCGACGGAAGCCGCGTTTATACCGTTGAGGGCAATTCCGGCGACGCCTGCAAAATTAAGAGCTATGCCCTTACCTATGAATGTATCAAAGGGTATGGGCTGATGAATTGGGACTAACCCACACAAGGAAAGGAGAATTTTTATTATGGCTATGAGTAAACTGGAACGTCTTGACCGGGAAATCCAAAAGACCCGCGAGAAGATCACCGAGCAGCAAAACAAGCTCAAAGAGCTGACCGCACAGAAAACCGAAGCGGAAAATCTGCAAATCGTCCAGCTGGTACGCGCTATGAACCTGACCCCGCAGGAGCTTACCGCTATGCTGTCCGGCGGCGGTATTCCCGGTATGGCTGCCGTTCCCGCAGACGATTACAACGAGGAACAGGAGGAAGCCGCGTATGAAGAATAAACTTGTTCGGACATTGACCACCCTTTGTGCCGCCCTTATGCTCATGGGCGGCTTTTCTGTTACCGCTTTTGCACAGACACCGGAGAGCGACGCCACCAATGATACGGGCGTGATTGTGGAAGAAACCGAGGACACGCCGCCCCTTACCCCGGACGGAAACGCAACCCTTGTTGACGATTACGGCGGCAACAAGCAGCTTATTACCATTACTACGAAAAACGGCAACTATTTCTATATCATCATCGACCGGGACGACGAGGGCGAAAACACCGTCCATTTCCTCAATCAAGTAGACGAAGCCGACCTTATGGCACTGATGGAGGACGAGGACGGACAGACCGAAGAACCGCCCGCAGTCTGCACTTGTACGGAAAAATGCGAAGCCGGAGCTGTCAATACCTCTTGCCCTGTCTGCGCTGTCAATCTGAAAGACTGCACCGGCAAGGAAGCCGAGCCGGAAGAACCCGAACAGCCGCAGGAAGAAAAGCAAAGCAACATGGGCGGTATTCTGCTGATCGTCCTTATCCTTGCGGGAGGTGGCGGCGCAGCGTTCTATTATTTCAAAGTCTTAAAACCGAAAAAGGACACAGCAAAGGGCAATGATAATCTGGACGAATACGATTTTGACGAGTACGACGAGGAAGCCGAGGACGAGCTGACCGACGATACCGCAGACGAGGAACAGGAGGACGATACTGTATGAGTGAAACGCTTGTAATTGCAGAAAAACCGAGCGTAGCGGCGACAATCGCCGCCGCGCTTGGCGCAACAGAGAAAAAAGACGGGTACATCAAAGGCAACGGCTATCTTGTTTCATGGTGCGTCGGGCATTTGGTACAGCTTGCGGAAGCTGCCGCCTATGGCGAGCAGTACAAAAAATGGAGCTATGACAGCTTACCCATTCTGCCGCAGGAGTGGCAGTACACCGTTGCCGCCGACAAGGGAAAGCAATTCAAAATCCTAAAAGACCTTATGCACCGCGCCGACGTTTCCGAAGTCGTCAACGCTTGCGACGCAGGGCGCGAGGGCGAACTCATTTTCCGCTTTGTCTATGAAGTTGCCGGGTGTAAAAAGCCCATGCGCCGCCTTTGGATTTCCTCTATGGAAGAAAGTGCAATCAAGGCGGGCTTTGCTTCCCTCAAAGACGGGAAAGCGTATGACCCCCTGTACTCCTCTGCCCTTTGCAGGGCAAAAGCCGATTGGATTGTCGGTATCAATATGACCCGCCTGTTTTCCTGCCTGTATGGAAAGACGCTGAACGTGGGGCGCGTCCAGACCCCGACGCTGAAAATGCTGGTTGACCGGGACGCAGCCATTACGACCTTTAGGAAAGAAAAATATTACCATGTGCGTCTGTCCTTGTCCGGCGTGGAATCGGCGAGCGCGAAGATCCACGCCGCCGAGGACGCAGCCGCCTTGAAAGCAGCTTGCGAAGCGTCGCAGGCGGTTTGTGTTTCTGTTACCCATGAGAAGAAAACCATAGCCCCGCCAAAGCTCTTTGACCTTACCAGCTTGCAGCGGGAAGCAAACCGCATTTACGGCTACACCGCAAAACAGACCCTTGACCTGGCACAAGCCCTGTATGAAAAGAAGCTGCTTACCTATCCGAGAACGGACAGCAGCTATCTTACCGACGACATGGGCGATACGGCGGCGGGGATTACCGCCCTGCTTACCGGGACATTTCCCTTTATGCAGGGCGCAGCCTTTACGCCGGAAATCTCCCGCCTGCTGGACAGCAAAAAAGTGTCCGACCACCACGCGATTATCCCCACGATGGAAGTTGCAAAAGCCGACCTTGCCGCGCTGCCGGAGAGTGAGCGAAATATCCTTACCCTTGCCGGAGCGCGTCTTTTGATGGCTTGCGCCGAGCCGCATATCTTTGAAGCGGTTACAGCGGTTTTTTCATGCGCCGGACAGGAGTTTACCGCAAAGGGAAAGACGGTGCTTGCCGCAGGGTGGAAAGACTTGGAACGCCGTTTTATGGCGGCTCTGAAAAAGAAAGCCGATACCGAGGACGACGAGGAAAACGCCCTTGCGCTGGACGTGCCGCCCTTTGCCGATGGGCAGACCTTTGACAACCCGCAAGCGGCGGTAACGGAGCATTTCACGACGCCGCCGAAGCCCCATAACGAAGCGTCGCTGCTCTCTGCTATGGAACACGCCGGGAATGAGGAAACCGACCCGGATGCGGAACGCCGGGGGCTTGGAACACCCGCCACCCGCGCCGCCATCATTGAAAAGCTGGTAAAAGGCGGTTTTGTGGAGCGCAAAGGGAAACAGCTCATTCCTACCAAAAGCGGGACCGAGCTTGTTTGTGTTCTGCCGGACGTACTCACTTCCCCGAAGCTGACCGCCGATTGGGAAAACAATCTGACGCAGATTGCAAAGGGACAGGCAGACCCGGACAGCTTTATGACGGGGATAGCCGAAATGACACAGGGGCTTGTAAAGACCTATCCTTTCCTTTCTGACAAGGAAAAGGAGCGTTTCAAAGAGGAAAAGCCGGTGATCGGCAAATGTCCCCGTTGCAGCGCAAACGTCCATGAGAGCAAGAAAAACTACTACTGCTCAAATCGGGACTGCGCCTTTACCATGTGGAAGAATGACCGCTTTTTTGAGGAACGCAAGGTAGCGTTTTCCCCGAAAATCGCCGCCGCCCTCTTAAAAGACGGGAAAGCAAAAGTTAAGAAGCTGTATTCCCCGAAAACAGGTAAAACCTATGACGGTACAATCCTGTTAGCCGATACGGGCGGGAAATACGTCAACTACCGAATTGCAATCCAGAGGGACAGAGAAGTTACGCAGCAAGCATAGGAAAGGGGTACCCTTTCCGTAAAAATCCCCGTTTTCGTCTGCTGACGATTGCGGGGATTTTGCTTGTTGGGAAGTGTCCCAAACCCTCTTGAAACCGCTGTTAGAAAGGAGGTTTTTTATAAATGGCAAGTTTACGCGATACCGTAAAGGACTATCAAGATGAATTGCGGGGCGGGATTGCTTGGGTAGTGTTTTGGCGGGAAAAGCGTTCATGGGACGCGCAATATCTGTATTTGGAAAATGACGACAGATTGAGCGCAGAAGAACGGAGCCGCCTTGAAGAAATCCGGCAAATTGACCCTGCCGCCGTAGTGCTGAATAGCTACTATTGCGGGCAGCTTGCGGAAGATATGACGATTGATGAACTGACCGCAGGCGTGCGCCACCATTACGAAAATGGCTTTAACAATATTGCGGATTTTATCGACACACACGACGACCGTTTACCCCCGGAGGAAATCGAAAAAGGACGGGAAGCAGCGCACGCCGCAGGGCTTCCCTTTTCCGAAAAACCGTTCCGCAGCGAGGAAGATTTTGACCCTTACACCTATGATGGCAGCATGAGTATTGAGGACTATACGCTTATGCAGCGCATGATGGAGAAAGAAAGGAGTGACCGAATGGCAGAACCCATTTTAAGCGGCTATCTTTCCAATCTTGGAAAGTACACCGAGGGCAGACCTGCAGGCGAATGGGTAACATTCCCCACGACTGCCGCGCATTTGAAAGAAGTCTTTGACCGTATCGGGATTGATTTCCGAAATTATGAGGAATGGCACTTTACCGAATTTCAATCCCCTGTACCCGGTTTGACAGAACATTTAAGCGAGTATTCCCACCCCGACGAGCTGAATTATTTAAGTACGCTTCTTTCCGCAATGGAAAGCGCGGAACAGGAAAAATTTGCAGCAGCCGCCAGTCAAGGCGAATACGCCGAAACCTTGCAAGATTTGATAAACCTTGCTCAAAACTTGAATTGTTATGACTTTTATCCGGGTATTCACAGCGAAGAAGATTACGGATATTTTCTGATCGACAATTTAGGAACTATCGAGCTGCCCGAAGCGGCAAAGAATTACTTTGATTATGAAGCCTACGGAAGCGATACGATTATCAACGAGGGCGGCGAACTGACAGACAGCGGCTATATTTGCAATAACCGCACCCAGTTTATCGAGCATTACGACGGGCGCGACGTGCCGGAAGAATACCGGGTAACGCCGCAGCCCCCGCAGCCGGAACGCAGCGAAGCAGAGCGGACAGACTTTGACGCGGTGGCTACTACGCTTCCCGCCGCCGAGCCGCGCCCGGTTATTCCGCTGATCCTCTCGGCAGACAACCCCGCCGACAAGATGAAAGAGATTACCGACCGTCTGGAACAGGGCATTATGGGCGTGTTTGAAAGTGAACGGTATGCGGAGTATTTGCGTACCATGTCAAAGTTTCACGATTACAGCCTGAACAACACAATCTTGATTGCCATGCAGGGCGGCAGTCTTGTAAAAGGCTACCGTCAATGGGAAAAGGAGTTTGACCGCCATGTAAAACCCGGAGAAAAGGCAATCAAAATACTTGCCCCCGCCCCGTATAAAGTCAAGAAAGAACGGGAGAAAATCGACCCCGATACACAAAAGCCCATGATCGGCGCGGACGGGAAGCCTGTTATGGAAACGCAGGAAATTACCATACCCGCCTATAAGGTGGTATCTGTCTTTGATGTGTCCCAGACCGAGGGAAAGGAGCTGCCCGCCCTTTCTGTTTCCGAGCTGACGGGCGACGTGGAGCAGTACCAGGACTTCTTTGCCGCCCTTGAACGGACTTCCCCCTTTACTATGGGCTTTGAAGTATTAAGCGGCGGCGCAAAAGGACGCTGCTATTATGAAGAAAACCGTATCGCAATCAATGAGGGTATGAGTGAATTGCAGAATATCAAATCGGCAATCCATGAAATATCCCACGCCACCATGCACGACATTGACCCGGACGACCCGGCACGCCCCGACCGCCGCACCCGTGAGGTACAAGCGGAAAGTGTTGCGTATGTTGTCTGCCAGCATTACGGGCTTGATACGTCCGACTATTCTTTTGGTTACGTTGCCGGGTGGAGCAGCGGAAAAGAGCTTGCGGAACTGAAAGGCTCTCTTGAAACAATCCGCAGCACCGCCACAAAGCTAATCGAAACCATAGACAGGAATTTTGCGGAAATCCAAAAGGAAAAAGCCGCCGTACAGGAACAGGAAACGCAGCTTATCCAGCAGGAGTCGCAGTCCGAACAAGAGCCGCAGGAAGCGGCAGCACAGCCGGAACAGGCAATGCCGGAAGCTACACCGCAGGAAGCGACGCAGACCACAGCAACCTACTACACCATCAACGAAGCCGTAGCCAGACGCGCTAAGGAAATGAACAGCTATTCCGATTACAAACCCGGCAGCGCAACGGCAGAATACCGCAGCTATGTAGACGAAGCCGCACAGCTTGCCGAACGTCAGAAAGCGCGGGTAGACCCGATGTACCATGAGAAAATCGACAGTCTGCTTGATACCTACGCCCGGAAACTTGCGGCAAATATGAACAAGGGCTATGAGATCGACGCCCGCGTTCCCTCTATCTTGATTGCGGGCGGCTCTAATTTCCCTGTACGCAAGAAAGAAAAGCAAAACGCCGCCCGTGACACCAACTACCGGGAGTGGCAGGATATTCAAGGCTTGCTTGATAAAATCCGCAGTACAGGTATGGGCGGTATCAGCGCGGACGACCCGCAGGCGGTTCAAAAGCTGGAAAAGAAACTTGCGGGATTGGAGAAAGCGCAGGAAACCATGAAAGCGGTAAACGCCTATTACCGCAAACACAAGACACTTGACGGTTGCCCCCATTTGTCGCCGGAGCGTATCGAGAAAATGAAAGCGGATATGTCGAGCCAGTGGCATATTGAGGATAAGCCGTACCCTACATGGGCGTTATCCAACAACAACGCGGAAATCCGGCGCGTGAAAGAGCGTATCAAATCCCTTTCGCTGCAAAAGGAAATCGGCTATGTCGGCTGGGAGTTTGAGGGCGGCAAGGTGGAAGCCAACACCGAAGCAAACCGCCTGCAAATTTTCTTTGACGAAAAGCCGGACGCAGCGACACGGGAAGAATTGAAATCAAACGGTTTTCGCTGGTCCCCCAAAGCCGAAGCGTGGCAACGTCAGCTTACCGACAACGCCTATTATTCTGCAAACTACATCAAAGCCATACAGCCCCTTACCGGGGAAAAGCCCACCGACTTACAGCGGGCGCATATCCAGCGGCAAAAGGCAGCTTCACAGGAAAAGCCCGCGCCGGAGCCGATCTATAAGGTACACGCCAACCCCGGCAGCGACAGCCGGGATAACCTGTATGTCTTACAGGCATATTTCCCGCAGGAGGACGGAAAGGCAAAAATCGGGGACGTGCTGTATATCGGGACGCCGGAGAAATGCCGCGAACTGATGGCGCAGCTCAACGCCGGAGAGCTGACGCAAGGCGAGGTAAAGGAACTGTATGCACAGGCGCAGACCGCCGAGCAGGACAAGGACACCTTTTCCATTTATCAGCTAAAGCGCGGGGACGAAACAAGGGACTTGCGTTTTGAGCCTTACGACCGCTTACAGGCAACGGGACACACCGTAGACCGGGCAAATTATGAGATGATCTACACCGCGCCCCTTGCGCCGGACACTTCCCTTGAAGATATTTACACCCGGTTCAATCTCGACCACCCCGCCGATTTTAAGGGGCATAGTCTTTCCGTTTCCGATATTGTGGTACTCCATCAAAACGGCAAGGACACCGCCCACTATGTAGACAGTATCGGCTATCAAGAAGTACCGGAGTTTTTCAAGGAACAGGCGCAGCAGCTTACCCCCGACGAACGGGAAACAGGCGAAACAATCCGAACACCGCGAGGGACGTTCCATGTAACGGACATGAGCCGTGAACAGATGGAAGCCGCCGGATATGGTTTTCATCATCAATCCGAGGATGGAAAATATCTGATTATGGGCAATGGTACGCGGGCGTTTGCCATTGCCGCCGAGCAGCCGGAAAAAGTCAATCCCTTAAAGCACATTGAAGATACCGTAGAGCAGAACGACAACAACTTTGACGGTATTATCAATAACACGCCCCAGACGCCCACCGTCGGAGAACTGGAGCAAAAGGCAAAAGCGGGCGAGCCGATCTCCCTTACGGATTACGCCGCCGCAATTAAAGCAGAAAAAGGACGCGGCAGCGACAAAGAGGAAAAGCCCTCTATCTTGGCGCAGCTTCGGGCAGAAAAGGAACGGGCGGCACAGAAAAAGACCACGAAAACGAAAAATCACGAATTGGAGGTATGAGCATGGTACAGTTTACCGTTGAAGAAACAAACCTGTTGAGCATTTACCACGAGGGCGGCAAGGCGCAGCTTATGGAGAACATGACCGCCGCGCTGCCCGATATGGACGCGGATATGCGGGAGCTTGCAAGGCGCACCCTTTCCAAAGTGGACGCTTTGACTGATGGAGAATACGCCGGGCTTGCCGTATATGCCGCTGATGAAGCATGAGCGCGGTTAAGCGGCTGACACCGCCGCAAAGCCGGAAAGTCAACAGCCTTGTAAAAAAGGAGTGTTGCAACTGTATCAATGGAAAATGCCTTTTGCTGGACGATGGGGACGAGTGCGTTTGTCCGCAGCTTATTTCTTATTCGCTGCTCTGCAAATGGTTTCGCGTCGCCGTACTTCCCGCCAACAAGCTCCTGTATGCGGAACTGATGAACACCGAGGACAAGAAACGGTGTACCGAGTGCGGCGCGTTCTTTGCGTCCAGCTCTAACAGCGTCAAATACTGCCCGGAGTGCCGCAAGCGGATCACCCGCAGACAAGCCGCCGAGCGTATGAAAAAAATGCGCTCTCTGTTACGCGATAGGGGCGCAAAAGCCCTTGTATAGCGCGGCTCTGACAGCCGTTTTTCCATAGGGCAAGGACTTTATACCTGTTCCCCAAAAAACAGCGTTTTACTGCGTAACACTTCCAAACTGCACCCATAGAAAACCGGGGCGTGGTAGTCATTGATTGGCTACTGCGCCCCGGTTTTATTGCGTTCTATCAAGAATATTTTTTTGTGCTGTTTCTTTGCATATTTGAGCGTATTGTAAGCACCCCCAAAATCCCGCCAAACACAGGCAATCAGATAATCCGAGTGATCGACAAGCCACCTGTTACGGGCGGGAATTGCCTGTTTGTAGTGGACTTCTGCTAATTCTATGGGTATCAGTATTTCATCATAGGCAGTTTCGTAGTATTCCCGGTATTCGTTGATTTTTTGCTGCATATAGGGAAGCACCATAACAAGCGTGATGTTCTTGTCCTTGCGCCGCTGCTTTAGAGAACGTACCGCGCCTGCACACAGCGCGTCAAATTCTCCCATAGCCCCGACATAGCACGTCATATCTGTTTCGTTTTCCAGCAGCGTTTCCAATATCTCGACGATTTCCGTATCTCTCATACCGAAAATTTCTCTATGCCCCGCAAAAGTACAAGTTACCACAATATTCCCACCAGTTCATAAAAAATAGCAATCAGCCCATATTATAAAATTATGTTTTATAAAAATAAAACAAGTAAATGTTTCCTTTATACAGTTTATTATATATGGAAGCTGGTTAAATTACAATATGGAGGTGTAGGGAATGAATGTGATGTGAGGATTTTTGCGTATGGAATTAGATTACAAGGCGATAGGAAAACGAATAAAAATTGCGCGGATAAAGGCAGACTTAACACAAGAAGCGTTGGCGGAAATGGCGGGGCTTTCCACTACCCACATGAGCAACATTGAAACCGGCAGCTCAAAACTTAGTTTGCCGATGATTATTGCGTTGGCAAATGCCCTTTCTGTTTCTGTCGATGAATTTCTCTGCGATAACGTCATTCGCTCCAAAGAGATTTTTTCACAGGAGATACAGACGATTGTTGCCGATTGCGACGATTACGAAATACGCATATTATCTGACCTGTTAAAAGCCGCGAAAGACGCGATCCGCAAGGACGCGAAATTAAGACAAAAAGAATAGTGCGTGACGGTCTATTTGACCGTTACGCACTATTCTTTGTACTGCCCATTGGAAAGCGGGAATTGTGGGATTGCTTCTATCAGTTTTAAGATAATGGCTTGACGTAAATCCTCGTCAAGCTCTTTTTTTATGCTTCCGTCCGGCTGCTCGACGTTCACGGTACTTTCACGGTCTATCTCGTCGGAATAATGCTCAATGACCTTTTGTACCGCCCACTTCTCACCGGCAACAGCGGCTTTTATCGTTTCAAGATCAAGTAACTTTTCTCCCGCCACGCATTATCACTCCTTGCTTTTCAAGATAGGATAAGCATAGCACAAGCGGGGCAAAAAAGCCATGTCTTTATGCCCTTATTCGTCAAGCAAATCTTCATAACTGACATTTAAGACCTTTGCGATTACTCTTAATTCAATGTCTGTCACAAACCTCTGTCCGCTTTCAATTCGCTGTATGGCGTTCTTATCAACGTCCAGCCCTGCAATTTGCAGCAGATCAGCCAATTCCTTTTGTGATGGCTTGGCAGCCATAGCTTCCCGAAAGGCTTTTATCTTTCGTCCGCTGATGTTGTTTTTTCCGTCTTTTGCTTTATTCTTATACATATCGGCTCTCCCGTTTTGACATTTAGTGATTGTCACAGAAAAAAGTATATGCTAAAATAATCTCGACATTGACATTCACTAAATGTCAGCTCTAAAAAATATGGAGAGGCGATTTTGTACTATGAAAGAGAAAAAAATTGACGCAGAACGGGCAATACAGATGATTGCCTTGCGGGAGGGCAAAAGCGTGAAATATATCCGCGACCATATCAAAATAGCAATGTTGGCGGGTATGTGTAATCCAGACCCCGCAGTTCAAGAACGCTGGAAAAAGATACCTTGCAAGGGAGAAGTCCCAACCCCCGAAGAAGTGATAACCTACATAGCAACCCATGTAGACGCGGGCATTAACCCATTTGAGCTATAAGTGCTGTTCGTCCTTTTCCTTTTCTTTGTCCGGCTCCCGGTTCAGACGTAAATAGCTGTCAACATTCCGCTTAATAACATCGTATTCCTTGACCTGTTTTTTGCGCTTGCCATACTCAGCGTACAGGGCTTCTTTTTGCTCTTGCAGTTTGACATACTCCGTTTGCAGCGCGGCAACGTCGGGAAGTTTGGAAACGCCCGCCGCCTTTAGTGCTTTTGCTGCTGCTTCATGCAAAAGGATTTCGCGCTCATGGGCTGCCCGGTAGCTGCCCTTATTCTTTGCCTTGCGGTATGCGTCATAGGCAGGCTTTGTCTTTTGATAGGTGGTAATGTTCTTGATAAGCACCGCCATATCGGAAAGCCTTGTTTCCACGTCCTTTAGTGTGACTGCTGCCTGTTCGCTTGCCGCTTGGACTTCCGCAATTTTGGCGGTCAAATCCGCATACTGTTCAATCCCATGCGCCGTGAGGAAGTTGTACGTTTTTGCCGCCTGTTTCAGATTGTAGATTTTCGCCCATTGCTCATAGCCCCGGCTCTGCGCCGCCTTGATATTATTCTCAATGTCAATAAGCAGGCTGACGCCCCGATCTGTTTTCGGGGCTTTTGCCGCATGGGTACGCTTGCCCTCTATCCGTTCCCGGATTGCTTCCTCGGTGTAGTCTGCGCCAAAGGTTTTTAAGCGGGTAAACCGTTCCTGCCCCGGCACAAGGCAGGACACATACTTTCCACGTTTTATCTCATAGCCCAGCCCTTGCAGACGGGATAGCAATTCCTCGAAGCTGTTTACTTGCGGGATAAGGGTATCAATGGCAATCTTTAGTTTTGCCTTTGCGGATTTCTCCTTGTGGTACGCGGCATAATTTTTTCCTTTGCTGCCTTTCTCCGGCACGACCACCGACAAGCCGTTTTCCCGGCACAGCCTGTCGCTGATGTTGCGTATGCCGTAATAGCTGCGCTTGTTGGAAACATACTTGTGGTGATCTACAAAGTTGACCGCGCAAAAAATGATGTGGTTATGGATATGCCCCTTATCAATGTGCGTTGTCAAAACGTATTCATGCTGTCCCTTTGTTACCGCGTCGGCAAGCTGCCGCCCGATCTCATGGGCTTTTTCATAATCGACTTCCCCCGGCTCAAAGGATTGTATCAAGTGATGGGCGAGATTGTTTCCCTTGTCCAGAGCCTGCGACAGGGTAAATCCAAACTCAATATCTGCCGTTTCATAGGAGCAGCCGAAAGAGGACACCAGCATTTTCCCGTCCGTCTTGTCCGGGTTTTGGATATAGTCAAGGGCTTTGCTCAACGTGCTTTTAACAGGTTTAATCTTTGTAACCGCCATATCTCCGCAAGCACCCCCTTTATTTCCTCTATGTCCTCTTGGTAGACGCTGCCCGTCGCATTGACGCGCTTTGCAATCTGATTGATATTGACCCCGATTTTCTGTATCTCCGCAGTCATAGCTTTTATGTCGCTATGATCTATCTGAATGATGTACCCGTCGATTGCCATTTTTCGCAAATAGGCTTCCATGTTCCGGGTGGGGACGAGCTTCATTTTTTCCTCAATCAATGCCCGTTCTTCCTCGGTTACTCTGAATTTGATTTGCACCGTTCTTTTCCGTCCGTCCATGCGCCGACGCTCCTTTCTGCTTAGAGGGTTTGGGACACTTCCCAACAAGCAATTTTCACCCGCCTCGCCGCAGGGCGCAGAGGGCGAAAATACGGAAAGGGTACCCCTTTCC
>OMEA01000472.1_pt1 | contig 20767 bp, 16 predicted proteins | sample 1645321 | NCBI WGS metagenome assembly OMEA01 (sample SAMEA103958151, study PRJEB25191) | human gut metagenome
TTAAAATCCCTTGGCCAGTAATGGCTGTGCGGGTTCGAGTCCCGCTCGCGGCACATTTTCTCAATTTATATTCTGAAATTTGATAATTTATATTCTTTATTAATCAAGCCTACATCTTATTATATTATAAATCACAGATCAGTTTATTATAAATAATAGATTAGTTTATCATATATTACAGATTAGGTCATTATAAATTACATCCCAGAACTATAGATTAAAAAAAACATTCACAACGATATGACTTATTCAGAAATATGGCATCGTATAGCCACATCATACGAAGACGGCGAGGCTCGTGCCATTGCGCGCATCCTCATCGAGGAGTTGTTCGGCTTATCGTACACCGACATCGTCTGCGATGCCACCGACCAGTTGTCTGCCGACGACACGCTGCGTCTCGACACCGCTGTGCGACGCATCGAGCAGGGCGAACCGCTGCAGCACGTGCTGGGCTATGCCGACTTCTGCGGCAACCACTTCGGCGTGAACGCCTCGGTGCTTATACCGCGCCCCGAAACGGAATGGCTTGTGGACGAGGGCGAGAGGCTGATAAACGGCGTCTCCAACGCTGCACCTCCTGCCCCAAAGCGCATACTCGACATCGGAACGGGCAGCGGCTGCATCGCTATCAGCCTAAAGCTGCGCCTCGGCGAGGCGTATGTGGAGGCGTGGGACATCTCTGAGGAGGCGCTGCGCACGGCGGAAAGCAACGCAAAGGCGCTGAAGGCGGAGGTGACGTTCTGCAAGAGGGACGCGCTGATGGCGGAGGAGAGCTGTTCTAGGGAGACTTGGGAGGCTAGCTTTTCAAGTAAGCCTAGTATACCTAGCAAACCTAACGCCCCTTGGGACCTGATAGTAAGCAACCCACCGTATATCTGCGACTCGGAGCGTGCCGACATGGACGACAACGTGCTACTGCACGAGCCACACACGGCGCTCTTCGTGCCCGACGACGACCCGCTGCGCTTCTACCGCGCCATAGCCAGCTACGCACTGCGCTCGCTGAGCAACGGCGGAAGCCTGCTCTTCGAATGCAACACGAGGTATGCGGAGGCGACGGGCGAGATGATGCGAGAGATGGGCTTCGAGGAGGTAACGGTGAACGACGACTGCTTCGGACTGCCAAGGTTCGTGAAAGGAAGCAGCCCCTCCCAATAGACCCCACACAACAGCCCCTCCCAACCCTCCCCGTCGGGGAGGGCTTAGTTACACAAGATGAAGCAAATTGTAGGAATGCCGTAGTCTCCTACCCAAAGCTTAGAAAGGCCTAAAAAGGCTTAGTTCGGCACCATTTAAAAACACTCAAAAAAAATGCTACAAAAGAAGAAACCCATAACCGAGCAGGAGGCGCTGCAGAAGCTGTCGGCGCTCTGCGCCCGTGCAGAGCACTCGTCGGGCGAGATGCTCGAGAAGATGCGCCGCTGGCAACTGTCGGAGGACGCACGCGAGCGAGTGCTCGACCGACTGATAGACGAGAAGTTCGTTGACGACGAGCGGTTCGCTCGACTCTTCGTACGTGAGAAGATACGCTTCGACCGATGGGGGCGCCGCAAGATAGAGCAGGCGCTCTACCAGAAGGGTGTGGCGAGCGATATAAGCCGCCGCGTACTCGACGAGGTGGATGACGAGGCGTATGTAGCTGAGCTGAAGAAGCTTATCGCTGCTAAGCGACGCTCGGTGCAGGCTGAGAGCGACTACGAGATGCGCGCAAAGCTGACGAAATACGCCTTGGGGCGCGGATTCGGCTACGAGGTGATACGCCGCTGCATAGACGGAGCCGACGAACTATTGGAAGATTAAGAAAAGGCTTAGTCAGCAAAGGCTTATGAGGCATAAAGAGACTCAATTCGGCTTAAGCGCCGTCTCAGAAAAGCCTGCTGCATGCCATTCGCGCCGACCAATACGCACATCCGCATCGGTCGGCGCGAATTATTTTTGCACACAATTAAACCCACATGCGCCAAACACGTCTTATATAATATGAAACACTTAGCACTATTTTTGATGCTCTTCCTCTGCACAGCGGCGGGATGGGCGCAAGGACTTGTGAAAGGAAAAGTCCTTGATAAACGCAACTCAGAACCACTTAGTTTTGTTAACGTGAAGGTTTCGCAGACTGCCACCGGCAAGTTTGTGAGCGGCGGCATGACCGACGCCGTGGGCAACTTCAATATTCAGGGACTCGCCAACGACCGCTATACTCTGGAACTTACGTTCGTGGGCTACAAGACCGAGACACGCAAGTTCGAGATAACATCCTCGAACACCAATCAGCACTACAATATTATATATATGTCTGAGGACGCGAAGATGCTGAAGGGCGTCACCGTCACCGGACAGCGCTCGGCGATGAAGCTCGAGGTAGACCGCAAGACGTTCGACGTGGCGCAGCTCATCGGCAACGCCGGACAGTCGGCGTCCGAAGTGCTCGACAACATACCTTCCGTTGAGGTAGACAACGACGGCAACGTGTCGCTGCGCGGCAACTCGTCGGTGGAGGTGTGGATAAACGGCAAGGCGTCGGGTCTCACCACCGATAACCGTGCGCAGATTCTGCAGCAGTTGCCTGCCGAGACCATCGAGAGCATCGAGGTGATTGACAACCCGTCGGCGAAGTTCTCAGCCGAAGGCTCTGCCGGCATCATCAACATCGTGCTGAAGAAAGACCGCAAGGCGGGCTACTACGGTTCGCTGCAGGCAGGTGCCAACACTAAGGGCGGCGCCAACAGCAGTTTCAACATCAACTACAACAGCGGTCTCTTGGACGCATACGCCAACATCGGCTACCGCCACCGCCAGAACACGGGCTACACCGAGAGCACGCAGACCTCCAACACCTACAACCAGAGCTACAAAGCTGACAACGACAACTGGGGCAACAACCTCTTCACACGCGCCGGACTGACGCTGCACGCCTCGAAGAAGGACGACCTGAGCCTGAGCGGAATGCTTATGAAGGGCGAACGCAAGTCGAAGAGCTTCACACCGTACAGATACACCGCCGTGGCTGACGGACTCAGCAACTATCTCATGGACCGACTCACCCGCTCGAGCAGCGACATGAACATGTTCTACACCGAGTTCAACTACCGCCACACGTTCAGCAAGCGCCACCTGCTCGACTTCACCGTCGACTTCAGCCGCTGGAAGTCGGACGGCGACAACTTCTACCGCGACTCGACGGTTTGGGAGGGCAACGACGTGCACGCTTACGACTACCAGTACCGCCCGCAGCACATCAACAACCGCCGCTGGGAGGTGAAGCTCGACTACGAGAACCAGATTACGAAGGACATGAAGGTGGAGGCTGGATACCAGGCTAACTTCTCGCACGAGAACACCCCGCAGGAGTCGTACGTCGACAACACATCGTGGGAAGGCACGGCGGCTACCGAGGACAAGCTCTTCTACAACCGCTTCATCTACGACATGGATCTGCACGCCCTCTACGCCTCGCTCAACTACAAGCTTGGCAACTTCGGTGTGATGGCAGGTCTGCGCGGCGAATACTGGAAGGTGAACACCGAGAGCTACACATGGGAGCAGGAGCACGACCCGTCGCTGCGCCAGAAGCCGTTCAAGAAAGACTACTTCCAGCTCTTCCCCTCGCTTTTCCTCTCTTATCAGATAACCGAGTCGCAGCAGCTGCAGCTCAACTACACACGCCGTCTGCGCCGTCCGTGGGGCGGAGAGCTCAACTCGTTCCGCGACACACGCGACGCTACCACCGTGTCGTTCGGTAACCCCGAGCTGACACCAGAGTACAGTCACTCGTTCTCGCTCAACTATCTGAAGACATGGCGCGACCACTCGCTGCTCGTCAGCGCCTACTACCGCCCTACAACCGACGTCATACAGCGCATCAGTTACAAGAACTCGGAGGACGGACTCTTCTACTCTACCTCGATGAACGTGGCGAAGAGCCAGTCGTCGGGTCTGGAGCTGACACTTAAGAATAAGTTCTTCCGCATACTCGACCTCACCACCTCCGCCAACGCCTACTACTACAAGCTCGACGGATTCGCCTACCCCATCGACGGACAGATAGTGAGAGGCGCTGCCGACGACAAGTTCACATGGAACGCCCGTATGACAGCCAGCCTCATCTTGCCATACGACATCTCCGTGCAGGCTACCGGACGCTACGAGGCACGCCAGGTCATCACGCAGGGCTACCGCAAGCCGTCGTACAGCGTAGACTTCGGCGCACGCAAGAACTTCTTCAACAAGCTCATCACCGTGGCTGTCAACTGCCGCGACCTGCTCAACTCGCGCCAGTGGGAGACATTCACCAGCGGCGACAACTTCACACGCCACCAGATAAACAAACGAGGCGGACGCCGCTTCAATTTCACCGTGACGTGGAACTTCGGCAACATGAAGCAGAAGCACCGTCAGCAGACCAAGCGTAACGACGGTAGCAGCCAGATGCAACAGATGGACTATAACGGCACGGGAGAAGAATAATTGGTTGAAAAGCATGAAGGTATAGTTCTTTTTTGTACCTTTGTGCTTGAATACAACGATTACAAATTAAATTTAGATATTTATGAAAAAGATTAAGTTTATTATGGCAGCAGTGATGCTGCTCATCGGTGCCACAACAATGCAGGCACAGAGCCTCGGCGACATCCTCGGCGGTATCGGCAAGGCTATCATCGGCGACAAGGCTACAACAGAAGAAGGCATCAAGGGCACATGGCAGTACACGGGTCCGGCGTGCGAGTTCGAGAGCGACAACCTTCTGGCTAAAGCCGGCGGAACAGCTGCTGCAGCAAAGATCGAGAGCAAGCTGTCGCCCATCATGAAGAAGTACGTGCCGGGCATCGTATACACCTTCGACGGCGAGGGCAACTACACCACAAAGATCAAGAAGCAGACCATACACGGCACATACACCTTCAACAGCAAGGAGAAGACCATCACCTTCAAGCCTAAATTCGGCAAGGAGTACACCGCTCACGTAAGCGTGCAGGGCAAAGAGATGACGCTCGTCTTCAACGCCGACAAGCTGATGACCATCCTCAAAGGCATCTCTAACACAACAGCCACACAGAGCACCACAGCAGCTACCATCAACGCGCTGCTCAAGAGCTACAACGGCATGCGTCTCGGCTTTAAGCTGAAGAAGTAAAAAGATGTTGAGGTGTTGTTGTGTTGAGGTGTTGAGAAAAGTTGAGATGGTGTTGTGTTGAGAGTTGAGAATTGAGAGTTATGATTAGTTCGGTAATCTCACCATCTTATCATCTCACCATCTCAACACCTTATCATCTCACCATCTCAACACCTTATCACCTCAACACCCCAACACAACATCATGGATTATACTCAGATAAAGCGCCGCTACATGCGCTTTCTGCGCCTCGAGCGCAACTACACACAGAACACTATTGATGCCTACTCACACGACATCGACTATCTTATAAACTTCCTCAATGGCGAGCACCTCGCCATTGAGGAAGTGCGTCTTTCACACTTGGAGCAATTCGCCACCATACTGCACGAATTCGGCGTAGCGCCAAGCAGTCAGGCACGCATACTATGCGGTGTGCGTTCCTTTTTCCGCTTTCTTTTACTCGACGGCACGCTCAAAGACGACCCGTCGGAGCTTCTTGAGTCGCCAACGCTCGGCGAACACCTTCCACAAGTGCTTTCTACAGAAGAGATAGACCGCATGGAGCAGTCTATCGACCTCTCCAAACCCGAGGGACAGCGCAATCGTGCCATTATCGAAATGCTTTTCTCCTGCGGACTGCGCGTCTCCGAACTCGTAAACCTTAAGTTCAGCGACGTTTTCGCCGCAGACGGCTACCTGCGCATCACGGGCAAGGGCAACAAGCAACGCCTCGTGCCCATATCTGCCAACGCCCTGCACGAACTGCAACTGTGGCTCTACGACCGCAACCTCATGAACATCAAACCCGGCGAAGACGAATACGTGTTCCTCAACCGCAGAGGAGCACACCTCACGCGCACCATGATACTGATAATGATAAAGAACACGGCGCGCGACGCCGGCATCACGAAGACCGTGTCGCCCCACACGCTCAGACACTCGTTCGCTACGGCGCTGCTGCAAGGCGGAGCCAATCTGAGAGCCATCCAGGAGATGCTCGGACACGAAAACATATCGACGACGCAGATATATACCCACATTGACATAACCACTCTGCGCGACGAAATACTCAACCACCACCCGCGAAATATGAGAAAAGCAAGCGAAGACGACCAAAAATGATGCTTATTTCTTAAAAATCATAAACATTTGACACAAGGAGCGGAAAAATAAACTACTTTTGCATACTGTACGAACAGATAATTACATCAACTAAAAATAATAATTTATGAAACTAAGAAAACTGATGGTTGCAGTCTTCGCATTCTTTGCAGGACTTGCTCAGGCACAGCAGATGCCACCCATTCCGGCTGACCCCGACGTAGTTGTCGGTAAGTTGGACAATGGTTTGACCTACTACATCCGCCACAACAACTGGCCGGAGAATCGTGCCGACTTCTACATCGCACAGAAAGTGGGCGCTATCCAGGAGGAGGAGTCGCAGCGCGGTCTCGCTCACTTCCTCGAGCACATGTGCTTCAACGGCACAAAGCACTTCCCGGGCAACGGCGTGATTCGCTACTGCGAAAGCATCGGCGTACAGTTCGGTCGCGACCTCAACGCTTACACCTCGATCGACCAGACTGTATACAACATCTCTAACGTACCTACCGACCGCCAGTCGGCTCTCGACTCTTGCTTGCTCATCCTGAGCGACTGGTCGAACGCCCTCACACTCGACCCGAAAGAAATCGACGAGGAGCGCGGCGTTATCCACGAGGAGTGGCGTATGCGCACATCGGCATCAAGCCGCATGTTCGAGCGCAACCTGCCAAAGCTCTACCCGGGCTCTAAGTACGGCGTGCGCTATCCTATCGGTCTGATGTCGGTCATCGACAACTTCAAGCCGAAAGAGCTGCGCGACTACTACGAGAAGTGGTATCACCCTACAAACCAGGCTATCATCGTTGTGGGTAACGTAGACGTTAAGCACACGGAGAACAAGATTAAGGAGCTCTTCGGTTCGTTCAAGAACCCGGCTAACCCCGCTCCTATTGTAGACGAGCAGGTGCCAGACAACGCTGAGCCTATCGTTATCATCGACAAGGACAAGGAGCAGCAGACCAACAGCGTAGAGCTTATGATCAAGCACGACGTGTTCCCGGCTTCTGAGAAGGGCAACCTCAGCTACCTCATCTACAACTACGCTAAGCAGGCTGCCATGACTATGCTCAACAACCGCTTGAAGGAGAAGGCTCTCGATCCGGAGTGCCCGTACGTAGGCGCTTACGCTAACGACGGCACATTCATCTTCGCCAAGACTAAGGACGCCTTCAACCTCTCGGCTTCTCCGAAGGACCTCGGCAAGACTGCCGCTGCGCTTAAGGCCGCTTACACAGAGGCTCTGCGCGCCGCTCGCTTCGGCTTCACAGCTACAGAGTATGCACGCTTCCAGGAGGACTACAAGAGCGCACTCGAGAAGGAATACAGCAACAAGGACAAGCGTCGCAACGGCCAGCTCTACCGCGACCTCGTAGACAACTTCCTTGAGGGCGACCCGATGCCGTCTATCGACTTCGAGTATCAGACTATGAGCCAGATTGTACCGGCTATGCCTGTTGAGGTGGCTAACCAGATGATGGCTGAGCTCGTGCCGGCTAACGACTCCAACCTCATCGTGCTCTCGTTCCTGAACGAGGCTGAGGGCAACGTTTACCCGACTGAGGCTGAGCTGCTCGGCGCTATCAAGGACGCACGCGCTCAGAAGATTGAGGCTTACGTAGACAACGTGAAGAACGAACCGCTCATCACTACCTTGCCGAAGGCTGGCAAGGTGAAGAAGGAAGTGAAGAACGAGAAGCTCGGCTACACTACACTTACTCTCTCTAACGGCGTTGTCGTAAACCTTATGAAGACCGACTACAAGAAGGATCAGGTGCTCCTCAGCGGCCGCGGACAGGGTGGTTCTACACTCTACGGCGCAAAGGACTTCGCCAACCTCCTGCTCTTCGACAATGTTATCGGCTACAGCGGTCTCGGCGCATTCTCTTCTACAGAGCTGCAGAAGGCTCTCGCAGGCAAGATTGCCAACGCAGACCTCACACTCGGACAGCTCTCTACAAACGTTTCGGGCAACTCTACCCCGAAGGACGTTGAGACAATGCTCCAGATGGTATACCTCTACTTCACAAACATCAACAAGGACCAGAAGTCGTTCGACAACCTCATGCAGCAGCTCGAGGTATCGCTGAAGAACCGCGAGATCAATCCTGACGTAGCGTTCAGCGACTCTATCTCGGCTACCATCTACGGTCACAACCCGCGCATTGCTCCGCTCACAACAGAGCGCCTTAAGGAGATAAGCTACGACCGCATCCTGCAGATCGCTAAGGAGCGCACAGCTTCTGCTCAGGGATGGGTGTTCAACATCGTGGGCAACTACGACGAGGCTACTATCCGTCCGCTCATCTGCCAGTATCTCGGCGCTCTGCCTGCTAAGGCCAAGGCTGTTAAGAGCAAGCGCGAGCTCACTCCGGTGAAGGGTGTCGTAGACAACACATTCAAGCGCAAGCAGGAGACCCCGAAGGCCAACTCTGTAATGCTCTGGTTCAACGACCAGCTGCCTTACACTCTGAAGAACGCCCTCTGCTGCGACATCGCAGGCCAGGTGCTTTCTATGGAATACCTCGACAAGATTCGCGAGAAGGAAAGTGCAGCTTACTCTGTAGGCGCTTACGCAAGCGCTGACCTCGGTGCCGACAACTACCGCATGTTCCAGATCTTCGCTCAGTGCCCGATGAAGCCTGAGAAGAAGGACGTGGCTATCCGCATCCTCAACGAGGAGATGAAGGCTATCGAGACCACATGCGACGCTGCCAAGTTCCAGAAGTGCAAGGAGTACATGGTTAAGCAGAACGGCGACCGCGTGAAGACCAACGGCTTCTGGCTCGGCGTCATCAGCGACAACTATCTCTACAACTTCGACGGCTACACCGACTATGCCAAGACTCTTGAGGCTCTCACAGCCCAGGACATCTGCAACTTCATGAAGGAGTTCAACAAGGCCGGCAATCACATCACCGTTACGATGTTGCCGGAGTAGTGATCCGTCACAAGCTTAGAAAGCATTAAGACACAATATGAAAAGCATTGTTTGCCCGTTCAAGGCGAACAATGCTTTTTTTGTTGTTAGTTACCACGCTGCTGTAACATCATTACCGCATAGTGGTAACATCGTTACAGCTATGCGGTAACACCGTTACCACGCGGCCGTAACAATATAACCAATCACTAAACAACCTTAAAAATGCGGCTATTAATCAATAAATTGCATAATTATAATGTGAAATAGCGCTGAAATTGAAGATTTCTGATTAAATTTGCAGCTAAAAACAATAAGTTTAGGAAGAATGAAAAATAAGTTTGCAGCTTTTGCCATGCTGTTCATGGCGGTTTTTGCACTCGCATCGTGCCTTAATGACGACAACGAATACGTGTACACCGACGACAGCGCCATCACATCTTTCTCTGTGACGGGAGCAAAACGATACATCCATACCAAGACAAAGAAGGAAGGCAAGGACAGTGTCTACACCGTCACTTCGTCGTACACAAGTTACAAGTTCTGCATCGACCAAAACAACAACACCATCTACAATCCCGACTCGCTGCCCTGCGGCGTAGACGCCAAGAAGCTCGTCTGCACAGCTACCGGACTCAACTCGATGGCGGTGCTGATAAAGAGCCTGAAGGACGAGAGCTTGGAGTACATCAGCGGAACCGACTCGCTCGACTTCTCGCAGGAGCGCGAGCTGCAGGTGATGAGCAACTCGGGCAAGCAGCTGCGCAAGTACAAGGTGAAGGTGAACATACACAAGGAGCAGGCCGACTCGTTCTTCTGGAAGCCGATGGCTAAGAACGCCGAGATAGAGCAGCTCACAGCCGTGAAGACCTGCGCCGTGAAGACCGCTGAGGGCGGCGTGCGCCTCTTCCTCTTCGGCAACGACGGCACACATACACGCGTATACGTGATGAACGACGGACAGACTTGGAGAGCGGCTACGCCCAACTTCAACGGAGTGCTTGCTGCCGACGCCTATGAGGGCGTGGTGACGAAAGACGACAAGGTATATCTGAGCCACGGCGGCAACATCATCTGCACCACAGACGGCAACAACTGGCACCAGACCGGCTCTGCTACCGGCGTGAAGAAGCTCGTGGCAGCAAGTCCGCTGCGTCTCTACGGCTACAACGCCGAGGGTCAGCTCGTGGCTTCTGCCGACAACGGCGCCACATGGACCGTGGCTACCATCGACAGCGACGCAGCGTTCCTGCCCGTGACCAACCACTCGTACACATGCAACGCGCTCGTAACCAACAACGACAGCTACCGCGTGACGCTCTACGGCACAACAGCCGACGGCAAGATGGCTGTATGGGGCAAGGTGGACGAAGGCGCAGCGCACAGCGAGAACCAGCCTTGGACATACTACGAGGTGTCGGCTGACAACAAGCACGCCCTGCCGAAGCTCAAAAACATGAGCGTAGCTACATACGACGGCAAGACATACGCCTTAGGCACGCCCGACGGCTCAAGTGACATCGACGCCAAACTCTACAGCTCAAAGGACGGCGGACTCACATGGGCGAAGGACACTACGCTCAGCGTTCCGGCTGACCTCACGCTCGGCACCAATGCTCTGAACGAACCGAGAATGGCGCTCACCGTAGACAGCGACAACTTCATCTGGATCGTCAACGCAAAGAGCGGCTCGACATGGCGCGGAAGAATCAACCGCCTCGGATGGAAGAAAGAGCAGACCGATTTCACAGAATAAAAAAAAGAACAGACCGAGCTAACGGTTAGACACTACCCGACCGGTCTCACAGAATAAAGAACCGACAGGTTGCACTCTAATGACAATGAAGAAAATCCTCACCCTTCTCTTGATGACTCTGACGTTTGCGACGGCTAAGGCGCAGACCGACGACGAATACCGCATGGAGATTGGTGCGGGCGTAGGCCTCGTGTCGTACGAGGGCGACTTCAACGGCAGCGTGCTGAGCAACATGCAGATGGGCGGCTCGGTCGTCCTGCGCCGCATATTCAACCCGTACATGGGCTTGAAGATGGCGGCGATGTACGGCAAGCTGACCGGTTCGTCAAAGGACGTGAAAACCTACTACCCCGACTTCGTCGGCAACCCCTACTCGTTCAGCAACACGCTCGTAGACGCCAGCGTGACGTACGAATACAACTTCTGGCCCTACGGCACCGGACGCGACTACCGCGGAGCGAAGCGCTTCACGCCGTTCGTCTTCGGCGGACTGGGTGCCACGTTCGTGACGGGCGGCGGCAACAACGTGTTCACGGCTAACGTGCCGCTCGGCTTGGGCGTGAAGTACAAGATAGGACCGCGACTGAACCTCGGACTCGAATGGGCTGCACACTTCTCGCTCAGCGACAAGCTCGACGGCGTGAAAGACCCATACAACATAGAGAGCAGCGGACTCTTCAAGAACACCGACTGCTACTCGGCGTTACAGCTCACGCTGACGTACAGCTTCATGGCGAAATGTCGCACCTGCCACAATGCGGATGAGTAGCCCCTCCCAACCCTCCCCGTCGGGGAGGGCTTAGTTAGTCAAGGCTTAAGAAGGCTTAGAGAGGCTTAGAGAAAAGTTAGCAAAGGCTTAGGAAGGCTTAGAGAAAAGATAGCAAAGGCTTAGGAAGGCTTAAGAAGGCTTAGAAAGGCTTAGAAAGGCTTAGAAAAAACAGAATATGGAAAAACTCGATACAACCAACATACCCCAGCACATCGCCATCATCATGGACGGCAACGGACGCTGGGCAGCAGAGCGAGGCAAGCCGCGCAGCTTCGGCCATCAGGCAGGAGTAGACGCCGTGCGCCGCATCACATCAGAGTGTACGCGCCTCGGCGTGAAGTATCTCACGCTCTACACCTTCTCTACCGAGAACTGGAACCGCCCCGCTACCGAGGTGGCTGCGCTCATGGGTCTTGTGCTCACATCGCTTGAGGACGAGATATTCATGAAGAACAACGTGCGCTTCCAGGTCATCGGCGACATAGAGCGCCTGCCGAAAGAGGTGCAGCAGAAGCTGCAGGAGACCATGGACCACACAGCCCACAACTCGGCGATGACGATGGTTGTAGCGCTCAGCTACTCGTCGCGCTGGGAGATTGTGAAGGCTACACGAGAGATTGCAGCCGATCTCGCTACAGGCAAGATTAAGGACGCCGACATCAACGAGCAGCTCATCTCCGAACACATGACCACGAGCTTCATGCCCGACCCCGACCTGCTCATACGCACCGGCGGCGAGCAGCGCATAAGCAACTACCTGCTCTGGCAGATAGCCTACTCGGAGCTGTACTTCTGCGACACCTTCTGGCCCGACTTCGACGAAGAAGGTCTGCACCAAGCCATCGCCGACTACCAGCGACGCCAGCGACGCTTCGGAAAGACAGAGGCGCAAGTGGAGGCTGAGCAAAGCCCCTCAATAATCAGAAAAAAGAACAATCAAGAGAAAAACGATGAATATAATTAAGGTGTTGACAACAGCCTGCATCCTTGTAAGCAGCTTCGCAGCCCAAGCGCAGGACAAGATTACATACCCCGACATCTCGTATGCAGGAACCCCGCGCACTGTGACACTCGGCGGACTCGCCGTGTCGGGAGCGGAAGGCTACGAGGACTACATGCTCACTGGCATCTCCGGACTCTCTATCGGACAACAGATAGAACTGCCTGGCGAGGCTATCACCGACGCCGTGAAGCACTACTGGAAGTACGGACTCTTCTCAGAGGTATCTATCTCTGTCGACTCGCTCGTACACGACAAGGCTTATCTGCACATCCATCTGCAGATGCGTCCGCGCGTGTCTACCATCAACTACGTCGGACTGAAGAAGTCGGAGCGTACGGACATGGAGGAGAAGCTCGGACTGCTCAAGGGCGCACAGATTACACCTAACATGATAGACCGTGCGAAGATTCTCGCAAAGAAATACTTCGACGAGAAGGGCTTCAAGAACGCCGACATACAGATCGTGCAGCGCGACGACGTGGCTAACAAGAACCAGGTGATTCTCGACGTCATCATCGACAAAAAGCAGAAGATGAAGGTGCGCGACATCTTCATCGAGGGCAACAAGGCACTCGCCACAAGCAAGATAAAGGGTAACATCATAAAGAAAGGTGTGTTCAAGGAGACTCACGAGGCGGGCAAGATGGCTACGCTCCTGAAGTTCAAGAAGAAATACACGCCCGAACGCTGGAAGAACGACAAGCAGAAGCTCATCGACAAGTATAACGAGCTGGGCTACCGCGACGCATACATCGTGAGCGACACGGTGTGGAACGTCGACGACAGGCACGTGAGCATGCGCGTGAAGGTGGATGAAGGCAAGAAGTACTACGTGCGCAACATCACATGGGTGGGCAACACGATATACAGCTCCGACTATCTCGCTGCCGTGCTCGGCATGAAGAAGGGCGACGTCTACAACCAGAAGCTTATGAACAAGCGACTCACCGAAGACGAGGACGCTGTGGGCAACAACTACTGGAACAACGGCTACCTCTTCTACTCGCTCCACCCGACAGAGGTGAACATCGTGGGCGACTCTATCGACCTCGAGATGCGTATCTTCGAGGGTCCGCAGGCACACATCAACCACGTGCGCATCAACGGCAACGACCGTCTGTACGAGAATGTGGTGCGCCGCGAACTGCGTACAAAGCCTGGCGACCTCTTCTCTAAGGAGGCTCTGCAGCGTTCGGCACGCGAGATCGCGTCAATGGGCCACTTCGACCCCGAGAAGGTGAACCCAGACGTGAAGCCCGACCCCGAGAACGGAACCGTAGACATCAACTGGGACCTCGAACAGAAGTCGAACGACCAGATTGAGTTCTCGCTCGGATGGGGACAGACCGGCGTCATCGGACGCATCGGCTTGAAGCTCAACAACTTCTCTATGCGCAACCTCTTCGGAAAGAACAAGGAGCGCCACGGATTCCTGCCCGTAGGCGACGGCGAGGTGCTCTCTATCGGAGCACAGACCAACGGTACATACTACCAGTCGTACAACATGTCGTACTCTACCAACTGGTTCGGAGGCAAACGACCGATACAGTTCTCGGTAGGCGCCTACTTCTCTAAGCAGACCGACGTGTCGAGCAACTACTATAATAGTGGTTACTTCAACAACTACTATAACTATATGTACGGCTACGGCAACTACAACGGCTACAACAACTACGAGAGCTTCTACGACCCCGACAAGTACGTGAAGCTGTTCGGATTCTCGCTCGGATGGGGCAAGCAGCTGCGCTGGCCAGACGACTTCTTCCAGTTGTCGCTCTCGCTGCAGTACACACGCTACATGCTGAAGAACTGGAGCTACTTCCTCATGACCAACGGCAACTCCAACAACCTCAACCTCAGCATACAGCTCTCGCGCAACTCTACCGACAACCAGCTCTTCCCGCGCCGCGGATCTGAGTTCACAGCCTCGGTAACTATCACCCCGCCGTGGTCGGCATGGGACGGCAAGGACTACAAGAACCTCGCCAACAACCCGAAGTCGGCTACATACAACCGCGAACAGCAGGAGAAGTACCGCTGGGTAGAATATCACAAGTGGAAGTTCAAGGGCCGCATGTTCACCGCACTCACAAGCGGACAGAAATGCCTCGTGCTCATGACACGCGTAGAGTTCGGCTTGCTCGGCTCGTTCAACAAGTGGAAGAAGTCGCCGTTCGAGACCTACTACATGGGTGGTGACGGCATGACCGGCTACTCTACATCGTACGCCGAGGAGACCATCGGTCTGCGCGGATACGAGAACGGATCGCTCACACCGTACGGCTACGAAGGCTACGCATACGACCGCATGACGCTCGAGCTGCGCTACCCGTTCCTGCTCGGCAACACCACTATCTACGGCCTCGGATTCATCGAAGGCGGTAACGCTTGGACCGAAACCCGCAAGTTCAACCCGTTCGATATGAAGCGCTCTGCCGGCGTAGGTCTGCGCATCTTCCTCCCGATGGTGGGTATGATGGGTATCGACTGGGCTTACGGCTTCGACAAGGTATTCGGAACGAAGGGCGGATCGCAGTTCCACTTCATCCTCGGTCAGGAATTCTAACAGCCGATGGCTGAAGGAGTTTTGAGTTTTGAATTTTGAGTTTTGAATTTTGAGTTTTGAATTGTCGGCTTAATGCCGATTAGGAATTGTTCAATTTAGAATTAAGAATCAGACTATGAGGAAATTAATGCTTATCTGCCTCTTTGCCATTGCGGCGCTGACGGCAAACGCACAGAAGTACGCGCTACTCGACATGGAGTACGTTCTGAAGAACATACCTGCATACGAGCGCGCCAACGAGCAACTCAACCAGGTGTCGAAGAAATGGCAGGCTGAGGTGGAGGCGCTCAACACCGAGGCGTCTACCATGTACAAGAACTATCAGAACGAGATGGTCTTCCTCTCGCAGGAGCAGAAGAAGGCACGCCAGGAGGCAATCATGAAGAAGGAGAAGGACGCCAGCGACCTCAAACGCAAGTACTTCGGACCGGAAGGCGAACTCTTCAAGAAACGCGAAAGCCTCATGTCGCCTATCCAGGAGGAGATATACACCGCCGTTAAGGAGATAGCAGAGCTGCGTGGCTACTCGCTCGTGCTCGACCGCTCAAGCGACACCGGCGTAATCTACGGTTCGCCGAAGGCTGACATCAGCAACGAAGTGCTGCAGAAGCTGGGCTACGCCAACTAAAGAGTTTTGAATTTTGAGTTTTGAATTTTGAATTGTCGGCTTCGCCGATTATGAATTATCCAGTTTTGAATTAGAAAGGCTTAGGAAGGCCTAAAGAGGCTTAGGAAGGCTTAGTTCGGCTTAGAAAAAGAAATAATTAATAACAAAAAAAATAAAAAGCAAAAATGAAGAAATTGATTTTAATGCTTATGTTGTTCATGCCAATGGCAACATTCGCACAGAAGTTCGGTCACGTAAACGCACAGGAGATCATGGCTTCTATGCCTGAATTCATCAAGGCTCGCGGCGAGGTAGAAGCACAGGCAAAGCAGTACGACAACGACCTCAAGGCTATGCAGGACGAAATGCAGCGCAAGTACGAGGACTACGAGAAGAACAAGTCTACAATGAACGAGACAAAGCGCAAAGAGACCGAGGATAGCCTCTCTCAGATGTACCAGAAGATCCAGCAGACAGCGCAGGACAACCAGCAGGCTCTCGGCAAGCTCCAGCAGGACAAGATCAGCCCTATCACAAACAAGCTCGTAGAGGCTATCAAGGCTGTAGGCAAGGCAGGCGGCTACGTTTACATCATGGACGTAACAAGCGGCATACCTTACATCAGCGAGACTCTCAGCAAGGACGTTACAGCAGAGGTTAAGGCTCAGCTCAACAAGACAACAAAGTAAGAAAGCACAGCTCTCTTACGCAAGCAGCGGCTGCCGTGGCAGCCGCACACTCAACCATTACTATTCAATTGACAACAATATAAAGCAGCAAAAGACATGAAGAAATTGTTCCTTCTCATCGTGCTCGGCGTACTCTCGCTCACGGCGAACGCACAGACACGCTTCGGCTATTTCAGTTTCGACAACGTTCTCAAATCAATGCCCGACTATGTCATGGCACAGCGCAGCATCGACGATCTGAGACAGAAGTACGACGCAGAGATGAAGCGCGCTGAAGACGAGTTCAACAGCAAATACGAAGAGTTTCTCGACGTACAGAAAGACCTCGTGCCTGCCATCCTGCGCAAGCGCCAGGCTGAACTCCAGGAGATGATGCAGAAGAACATCAACTTCAAGAACGAGTCGCAGCGACTTCTGAAGCAGGCAGAGGCAGACGCCTTCGCGCCGGTGAAGAACAAGCTCTACAATGCCCTCACAAAGGTAGGTCAGGCTCAGGGCTACGCCTTCATCCTCAACACCGACGGCGACGCCTGCCCGTACGTCAACCCCGAAATGGGCGAAGACGCTACAGAGCTTATCAAAGAGGCGCTGAACTAAAGGCAGAAAGCTGCTACATATTAGGAAAAAAGAAAATTGATAATTGAAATTGCTGACCGCCGTAAATACACGGCTGCCACAGGTTTCAATTATCAATTTTCGCTTTATATAAAATAGAGAATTATGCCATTTCCCTCTAATCCCGGTCCAATCGGTGTTTTCGACTCTGGTTACGGCGGACTCACCATCCTTCACGGCATCCGCCAGCTCCTCCCGCAGTACGACTATATGTACCTCGGCGACAACGCACGCGCCCCATACGGCTCGCGCTCCTTCGAAGTGGTCTACCAGTTCACGCGTCAAGCGGTTCTGAAACTCTTCAGCATGGGTTGCCACCTCGTCATCCTTGGCTGCAACACAGCCTCAGCAAAAGCGCTGCGCAGCATTCAGCAGCGCGATCTGCCCGTGCTCGACCCCGACCGTCGCGTGCTTGGCGTCATCCGCCCCACGGCAGAGGAGGTTGGCAAACTAACAAAGACACGTCATGTGGGCATACTCGCCACAGAAGGCACAATCAAGAGCGATTCGTACAAGATAGAGATTCAGAAACTCTTCCCCGATATTGAGGTTTCGGGCGTTGCCTGCCCACTTTGGGCGGCGATAGTAGAAGCCGGCGAAGCAGACTCGCCCGGCGCAGATTACTTCGTGAAGAAGCGCATCGACCAACTGATGCGCAAGGATCCGCTCGTCGACACCATCATCCTCGGTTGCACCCACTATCCGCTGCTCATGAGTTCGGTTGTGAAGAACGTTCCAGACGGAGTGCGCATAATGGCGCAGGGCACCTACGTAGCCAACTCGCTTGCCGACTACCTCAACCGCCATCCCGAGATGGAGCAAAAGCTCACAAAAGGCGGCACATGCCGCTATTTCACCACAGAAAGCGAAGAACGCTTCCGCGAAACAGCCCGCATCTTCCTACACGAAGACGTCAATGTCAATCATGTGAATATTGACAGCGAGAAGATGTAAGGGTGAGGTGGTGAGATGGTGAATAGCTGCTTACATTCCAACCATGCAAGCATATAGAGGAATGTTTGTCATCCAGTCTTGCTCTTTATAAGGAAGCATGGAAAAGCGTACAGCCTTAAGCTCTGGATTATTGGTGATGAAGGTTCTAAGCGACTTCGACTTTACATTGACCTCCGCTTTTACTTCTATCGGCACCACCTTGCCATGATGTTGCGTAAGAAAATCTATTTCTATCGTTGAATTGCTTATCGAGTGGTAGTAGAGCGACATACCCAAAGCTTTTAGCTGAGTGAAAACATATAGTTCTGTAAAAGCACCTTTGTATTCTGAAAACACGTTGTCTCCGACAAGCATTGCCTCGGCTGGTGTTTCTGTCATAGCGCCCATCAGTCCTACATCAAGCATAAAGAGTTTGAAGGCATCGGTGTCTTCATAGAACTTAAGAGGCAAACGAGGAGCATTGACTCTAATGACTTTATATGCCAACCCCGCATCAATCAGCCATTGGATGCCCATTTCGAAATCTACAGCTCTGGCGCTTTTCTTTACAGCTCCATAGATGAATTTCTTGTTCTCCTTAGCAAGTTGAGCAGGAATGCTATCCCATACCATGTTGATTCGTGGCACTTCGCGTGCTGGGGCATGTTTGGAAAAGTCGCGACGATAGTCTGCAAGAATTTGTTGCTGTATGCTTCTTACCTCTTGCAGACCCTTTTGTTCAGCATGAGCCAATACAGCGGCAGGCATACCTCCTACATAATAGTATTGGCGTAAGAGACTGATAAGATCCTTTTCAAGCATATTGATGACCGTCCAGTTTTTGCTTTTTAAGATACTTAACAACTGTGTCTTGTTCATTGCATTCAGAAATTCGAGAAAAGACATGGGGTAGAGACGTAACTCCTCCACTTTGCCAACGGGATAGGACACGCCGTTATGCAGCGAAAGTCCCAACAAGGAACCAGCAACGATGATGTGAATATCGGGTGTTTCCTCGCAGAAAAACTTCAAAGCTTCTAAAGCCTTGGGACAATCTTGTATCTCATCGAGCACTACAAGAGTATCGCCAGGTGTGATATCCACTTGGCTGATAGCTGATAATGCCATTATAATATCTGCCGTACTTTCACCTTTTTCAAATACTTCTCTGACTTTTAAATTACGGTCAAGACTGAAGAAGGCAAACTTCTGATATTCTTGTTCTCCGAATTTACGCAGGATATAGGTCTTGCCTACTTGTCTTGCTCCATTGAGAATCAAAGGCTTGCGTGACTCTTTCTCTTTCCAATCTAACAATTGTTTATATATATCTCTCTGCATGATTACGTCATTTATGATGAATGTTTGTTGCAAATATACACTTTTTCTGACGAATAAGCAACCAAACTATACACTTTTTCTGACGAATAGCCAACCAAACTACACACTTTTTCTGACGAATAGCCAACCAAACTACACACTTTTTCTAACGAATAATCAATCAAACCACACACTTTTTCTGACTTTACACATATTTATATATTACTGTCCGGTAAACATTTAGTCACTCTTATATTGCTTTGTTATTTAGTGTTTTATTGCAATATTTAATAAAGGGGCTTGCCTATATACTATGCGGGCTGCGCTCGGCTTTGACAACATTATTAGTTTTACCGGACAGCAATAATTAAAAAAGAATTTGGATTGAAAGACAAACACAAGATACCTTACGAACAAATATTCGATGATAAGAAAAAAAGAGCGACTGAAAAGCATCTACGTCCTTGTATAATCTTTGTTAAAAGTATAGCATTCCAGCGTACAGTCTATACATTATTTCGCTATATTTGCTACATGTTAAACCTAATCCACAGCTTATGAGTATGGCGAAGCCGATTGCCAAACGTCTTAAGACCAAATACTATTACTGTTCAAATCTCGTCTACGATAATGACAACATTTCCGCCATTCTCTTCGACGGCGGCTACGCAAGTGTGGATGACGACAATGGAATAGTCATGCATTTTTATGTGAAGGACCATCTTGGCAGCAACCGTCTCGTGGTGGACGGCAACGGCAACATCGAGGAAGTGAACCATTATTATCCTTTCGGCGCACTGATGGGCGACCGCTGTGGCGTGAGCCGAAACAACTACAAGTACATAGGCAAGGAACTTGATACTATGTACGGATGGAACATGCAGGATCATGAAGCAAGATGGTATGATCCGGTGGTGGGTAGGTGGATGGTTACAGACCCTTTGCAGGAGAAATATGCAGGTTTTTCCACATACTGCTATGCTATAAACAACCCTTTGAACATTCTTGATTCAAATGGAACAGACATTGTTTATGTCAATCTTGAAGGACAAGAAGCGTATAGAATTAAAAACGAAAGTATATACAAGACATATATACAAACATCTCGTTCATCTACTTCTCCTTTAGAAGGCAACTTGGGATGGAAAGAAGTGCCAATGCCCAAAATTATCCAAACAAAACCTTCATCTAATGAAAATGTGTCAAGTGAAAAATATCAAAAGAATGACTATTTGATTGCAGCTCGAACTGGTTATTTCAATCAGGCTAAAAATAATGGAAAATTAAAAATGTATTCAGAAGGAGGGAATAAAATAGGGAGTGTCGTTAAATATTAAGATTATTTACAACTATCTAATCCTCAATGTGA
>OMEA01000475.1_pt1 | contig 20753 bp, 19 predicted proteins | sample 1645321 | NCBI WGS metagenome assembly OMEA01 (sample SAMEA103958151, study PRJEB25191) | human gut metagenome
ATTTGTGAGACTACCAACTTTTTTATGAACTATTTCTTATCCCGAACTGGGGTATAAAATATATGTTTGTGGCTATGTTGCACGCATACCCTAAGAACTGCGCCATCACAAAATTCATCCGCCCTACTGCGTTGTCAGCAAACGGCACACCCGTCGACTCCTGCAAACCGACATGGCGCATACCGTGATATATGAAATGACCGCAAATAATCATCAGCATCGCTACTACTCTCAGCGTGTCTATCCGTGCGTTTCTTGCTTTCATGTTTTGTCTATATTGATAGAATATCTAAACCGTTTAATGAGAATACAATTATACAAAATTCGCCAAAATAATTGAGATACGCAAACAAAGCATAATAAAATTGCGCCAAAGAACGCTGTATTACACATAATTGTGTAAATTTGCACACATCAACAAACTAATTCACACTTAGCACAGAATGAAAACATGGCACTTATGGCTGGCGGCGTCAATCGGACTCGTGGTGATTGCCGGAATGATGATAAGAGAGTTCGACCTTGACGCCCTGAGCAAGATACACCTGTCCCCGCAATTCTTCGCCGGGACGGGCATCGCCGTGCTCCTTTTCGCCGTCCAGAACCTTATGTACACGCTGCGCTTCCGCTACCTCTGCCAGCGCAAGCTCTCGCTCTCACAAAGTTTCCGCATCAACGTGCTCTGCGAGTTCACCTCCGCCGTCACTCCCTCCGCCGTGGGCGGCAGCGGACTGGCGTTCGTATACCTCAACCGCGAGGGCGTGACCATGGGCAGAAGCATCTTCACCATGTTCGCAGCCCTGCTCGCCGACGAAGCCTTCCTCGCCATCAGCTGCTGCGTGCTCTATCTGTGCGTGCCCTCCGACCTGCTTTTCTGCACCGCAAGCGACACGGGCGCCGCGTCGAGCGAATGGTTGAAGGGCGGCATACACGTCATCTTCCTCATAAGCACACTCATCGTAGCCGCATGGACAGCCATACTGTACGTACTGCTGCTCCACCGACCGCAGCTCTTAGGCTGGGTGCTGAAAGCATGCTGCAAGATACCGGGTCTGCGCAGGTTCCAGCCGAAAATAGAGCGGTTCGCCGACGATATGACCTTAGCCTCGCAGGAGGCAAAGCTCGAAGGCAGCCGCTTCTGGCTGCGTCTCATGGGCTACACCTCCGTAGCATGGCTCGCCCGCTTCGCCATCGTAGCCGCCATACTCTTCGCCTTCCAATGCCAGGGCGACATGCTCATAGCCTGGTGCCGACAATGGGTGATGTGGATGGTATCAATACTCAGCCCCACGCCCGGCGGCAGCGGCGTAGCAGAACTGATGTTCCGCCTCTATTACTCCGACTATCTGCCCGAAGCCTCGGTAGCCATCCTCGCAGCAATGCTCTGGAGGGCCATCTTCTACTACCCGTTCCTCGTAATGGGCACCATTGTGCTGCCAAAGTGGATAGGAAAGAAACTGTAGAAGTAGCACTTCTGATGTATTCCGCCCCACACTCTTTCATCGTGCACCGAACGCAATCCGATTGGACACCGAACGCAATCTGATCGGGCGGCGGACGCAATCCGATCGGACACCGAACGCAACCCGATTGGACATCGAACGCGATACGACGACATAAGTGCAGAGATTACAGAGCACAAGTGCAGATATTTCCATTTATTTTTCGTAACTTTGTGGTCAAACAACAGCATTATGACAACAAAAGAGATAGACGAAAAGTCGCTTCATAACGCCCACCGCCTCTTCGAGTCGGGCGACATAGACAACATCCCCGTAGGCACAACAGCAGGTCTTCAGCAGATACATCGCTATCTGTTTGAAGGTCTGTACCCATTCGCCGGCACCATTCGCGAGAAGAACATCGCCAAAGGCGGCTTTCGCTTTGCCAACTCGCTCTATCTACAAGCCGCCCTCTCAGCCGTCGAAAAGATGCCTGAAGACACCTTCGAACACATCATCGAGAAGTACGTGGAGATGAACGTCTGCCACCCTTTTAAAGTTTTAAATTATATGAATAAAAATCATGCTGTATCTGATTCATTATATGTATTGCCAGTATAGGATGGAAATTATATATATGAATCTAGTGAAGAAGGACACCCTTTAAAAGTTCACTATGATAATAAACCTACTAATATGACAGAAAAGCATTATGGAATTGAAGTAAATTTACCATTAAAATATAATGAAGGTTATTGATGAAAATTATTAATTTATTAATAGTATTATGTCTATGTGCATGTAATACTAACAAAGAAAAAGTTGAACCAGTAGGTAATTTTACTGATTCTATTTCTTTAGAACCTTGTGCTACTATATTTTTACAGCCATATGAAGACTTTAGTCAAAAAGAAGCAGAGATATTAGGTAATAAGGTATTAAAGAAATTAAATAAACTGTATTATGGGTATTGGTCAATTAAAGTATTACCAAGTAGACCACTACCAATAAAAGCTTATTATAAGCCAAGACATCGTTATCTTGCAAATGTTCTCTTAAAAGATTTACCTAATAGAAGTAGTCCTATTTACATAATTGGATTAACTCATAAGGACATATCTTTTAACATAATACTTCTAATTATGGAATTATGGGTTTGACTCCTCTAGGTAAAAATAAATCTATAGTATCAGATTTTAGAGCAAAAGGTGATGATTTTGTTGCGGTTATAGTACATGAATTTGGACATGGCTTTTTTGGTTTAAGACATTGTTTGGATACAAACTGTATTATGTGTGATTATCAAAAGCATAAAGGAAAACCTTTCAGTTTTAATTTATGTAAAGAACATGAGGGTATACGTTAATTATGTATGTATTCAAAGAAGTATATTCTACTGTTTATGATTTCTTACATTAAGAGAACAAGCTCTATATGGTATTTTTGGCAGGTTCGAATCCTGCCAGAGCTACAATTAACTTTGATTTTTAACATATGGTTAACGAATTTTATCAAGGATTACCTAGTAATTATGCAAATATGGAGGGCAACGGACGCGCTACACGCATCTGGCTAGACATGATGCTGAAGCGTGCGCTCGGCAAAGTGGTCAACTGGCAGTTCGTTGACAAAGACCAATATCTCTCTGCCATGGAACGCTCCCCCATCAACGACCTCGAAATACGCTTCCAGCTCAGTCAGAACCTAACCGAAGACACCGAGAACAGAGAAGTGATTATCAAGGGCATCGAACAGAGCTATTACTATGAGGGGTATGAAAAGTAAAAACAATATGGACAAACGAATCACAGAGCAACCATCGCACTACGACCATCTTGAGCAGATGAGCGTAGAGCAGCTGACAGCGGACATAAACAACGAGAATATGACGGTGCCGGCGGCTATAGGAAAGGCGCTGCCGGCTATAAACAGACTTATAGAAGCGGTGGAGCACAAACTGAAGAACGGCGGACGACTGTTCTACGTGGGATGCGGCACGGGCGGACGACTGGCTACGCTCGACACCATCGAGGTGCAGAACACGTACGGCACAGACGGAACGCAGATACAAGCCGTGTTCCCCGGCGGCATCGGCTGCCTGACGCAGACACGCGAGTCAAGAGAGGACGACACCGAGAACAGTTGGCAGCAACTTCTCGACAAGCACGTCTCTAACGACGACATCGTGGTGGGCGTCTCGGCAAGTGGCACTACGCCCTTCGTGCTCGCAGCGCTCCGTCACTGCCGCACAGCTGGCATAACGACGGGCTGCATCGTGAACAACCCCAACTCGCCCATCGCCGCCGAAGCCGACTATCCGGTAGAGGTGATAACCGGACCGGAGTTCGTGACGGGAAGCACGCGCATGAAGGCTGGCACATCGCAGAAGCTCATCTTCGACATGATAAGCACCACGGTGCAGATACGCCTCGGACGTGTTGAGGGCAACAAGATGGTGAACGCCAAACTGATAAACAACAAGCTGATTGACCGCGCCGTGAGGATTTTCATGGAGCGCAACCCGCAATACACCAACTATGAGGAAGCGAAGGCGCTTATTCTGAAGGCTGGTAGCGTGAAAAAGGCTGAGGAGCAAAAGCTTTGAACAATCGCTGGCACCTTTACTCGTCTAAGGCGAACTCTGCGACAAGAGGCAGATGGTCGCTGAAACCGTCAAGCCACCGCGGACCGAGATAGTTGCGGCGTGGCTGCACACCGCCATACTTCTCGTCGTCGGTGAGCAGAAACCTTGCATCGTGAACACGGCATGAGCGCACCGACGGCAACAGACTCGTGCTGACGAGGATGTGGTCGAGACTGCGCCACTCGCCATGATACTTATATGTAGCGCGGGCGCCGTTCTGCCCTACAGCCTCAGCCGACACATCGGTGAAGCCGTCGGCACAAACGAGGCGCACGCTCTCCGACTTGGCGTAATCGTTGAAGTCGCCCGCTACGATTATCTTCGCCGCAGCCGCAACTGCCCTAACGGAGTCGGCTACGGCGCGTATCTTCTCAGCCACCACACGGCGGAACGGACGCGAAAGCTGCTCGCCGCCACGCCTGCTCGGCAGGTGGGCTACGATGACGTGCAGCGTGTCGCCCGACATAACCACACCCGACGCATACAGCAGGTCGCGCGTCGGCGACATATCACGTACGGGCGTTATGCGCACCGCCCTACTGTTAAGCAAGCGGAACGAGAAAGGCGAATACATCAGCGCCACATCTATGCCGCGTGCATCGGGCGAGTCGGTGACAACGTACTCATAACGTGCGGTGCGCAGGAGCGAACGCTTCGTAAGGTCGCGCATCACAGAGTCGTTCTCCACCTCGCACAACGCCACCATATCGGGCAAACGCCAGCTGGCAACAGACTCTTCTGTAACGGAGAAATCTTCAGCAGCCTGAGTCCCAGCACCACCCACCCTATCGCCGCACGACACGATGGTCTGCCCCACGCGGTTCAGCTTGCGCCAATAGCGGAAAGGTGTCCAATGGTACGACCCGTCGGGCAGAAACTCCACGTCGTTCTTCAGCGAGTCGTGCTGACAATCGAAGAGGTTCTCACAGTTGAACTGCACGAACGTGAAGAACGACACCAACAACACAGACAAAGACATAGGCTCAGACCTTTAATGCCCTCATGGCGTTCAACACAGCGAGCACCGTAACACCTACATCGGCGAATACAGCCATCCACATTGTACCCATACCGAAGGCTGCAAGCAGCAGTATAGCCACCTTAACGCCGATGGCAAACCACACGTTCTGACGAGCGATGCCTATCGTGCGGCGTGCGATAGCCACGGCGAGGGCAATCTTCGACGGTTTGTCGTCCATCAGCACCACGTCGGCTGCCTCTATAGCCGCATCGCTACCCAAAGCGCCCATAGCTATGCCGATGTCGGCACGCTTCAGCACGGGCGCATCGTTGATGCCGTCGCCGACGAACGCAAGCATAGCGTCCGCTTTCTTCTCGTTCAGCAGGCGTTCTACCTGCGAAACCTTATCCGTAGGCAGCAGGCCTGCGTGATATTCTTCAATGCCTACACGCTCGGCAACATCCTTAGCCACCTCATCGCGGTCGCCCGTAAGCATAACGGTGCGCTCAACGCCAACCTTACGCAATGCGCTTACAGCCTCGGCTGAGTCGTCCTTTATATGATCATTGATGACGATATGTCCGACATACTTGCCGTCTACAGCCACATGTATGATAGTGCCTACATGATGGCATTTGTGCCACGCAGCGCCTACCGTCTCCATCATCTTTTCGTTGCCAACACAGACGAGTCGACCGCCTACATTGGCACGCACGCCTTGACCTGCCACTTCCTCGATGTCGGTTATCTTGCAGCCGTCGTGAGCCTCCTGCGGAAAAGCGTCGCGCAGGGCGGCTCCGATAGGATGCGTAGAGAAGTGCTCTACATGCGCAGCCAGATGAAGCAGTTCGTGAGCATCGAACTCCGTTGGATGCACCGCCTCTACGGCAAACTCGCCGTATGTGAGCGTGCCGGTCTTGTCGAACACCACAACGCCGAGCTTAGCCAACGCATCCATATAGTTGCTGCCCTTAACGAGTATTCCGCGGCGCGACGCACCACCCAATCCGCCGAAGAACGTGAGCGGCACACTGATGACCAGTGCACACGGACACGAAACGACAAGGAAGATGAGCGCTCGATGCAACCATACGGCGAACGAATCGACGAAGCCGCCCGACGCGAACAACGGCGGAACAACGGCAAGTAGCAGGGCTGCAATGACGACAATCGGAGTATAGACGTGCGCGAAGCGGGCGATGAACGACTCGCTGTGCGACTTATGTTCGTTGGCACTCTCCACCAGACTGATTATCTTCGACACGGTGCTCTCGCCGAAGCTCTTTGTGGTCTGCACGCGGAGCACACCGGTAAGGTTCACGCAGCCAGATACGACCTCGTCGTCCTTCGCAACATCACGCGGCACCGACTCGCCGGTGAGCGCAACGGTGTTGAGCGACGACTCGCCTTCTACGACGCGTCCGTCCAGCGCCACTTTCTCGCCTGGCTTTATCACTATCGTCTCGCCCACCTGCACATCAGACGGCGACACAACGACGAGTTCGCCGCCGCGCTCTACGGACGCCGTGTCGGGACGTATATCCATAAGGTGGGATATGCTGTCGCGACTCTTGCCCTCGGCGTAGCCTTCAAACAGTTCGCCTATCTGGAAGAATAGCATCACGAAGACTGCTTCGGGAAACTCGGTCTCTGCACCTGGCAGGAAACCGATACAGAGCGCACCGACTGTGGCGACGGACATAAGGAAATGCTCGTTGAACATGTCGCCGCGGACGATGCCCTCAAATGCTTTCTTCAGCGTATCGTGACCGATAAGAAGATAAGGCACGAGGTAAACCAGCAACAACTGCCACGTAGGCAGACCGCAATAGTTCTCAACAACAACTGCGCCGATAAGCAGCAACGTAGTAAGAACGATAAGCAGCAGTGTGCGCTTCATGCCGTTATGCTCATGGTGGTGATGATGATGCTCATGGTGATGCTCGTTACAATGCCCACAACCGCAGTCGTGGGTATGATAATTGTGTTCCTGTTCCATTTTACTTGTATTTTAAAACATTCCTACTTATATTTTTTAAACATTGCAAAGGTATGGCGTTAAATGTGCAACTGGGTTGCAAAAACAAGCAGGCTTATTTTGTATTGCGCCTTATTTGCAGTAACTTTGCAGCAAAAATAGAAGGAATGTCAACAAACAACAAGATAGTATACCGCGCCATCGCGCTCGACCTCGATGGCACACTCACCAACAGCAAGAAGGAGGTTACGCCTGCTACACGCGAGGCGTTGCTCACAGCGCAAGAGAACGGCGCACACATCATACTGGCTTCGGGCAGACCTACGTTCGGCATCGAACCGGTAGCAGAATGTCTCGAACTCTCGACACGTGGCGGATATATCCTCTCGTACAACGGCGGAAAGATTATCGACTGGCGCACGAAGGAGGAGATTTACTCGCAGCACCTGCCCAGCGACGTGATTCCCGTGCTGTACAACTACGCCAAGGAGCATGGCTATGCGCTGCTCGGCTATGTGGGAAAGGAAATCATAACCGAGTCGGCTGACGATAAGTACGTGGCTGAGGAGTCGCGCATCAACAAGATGCCGATACGCAAGGTGGAGAATCTGCTCGCAGAACTGGAGCCGAACCCTACGAAACTGCTCATGACCGCCGAGCCTACTGTTGCGGCGGAAGCGGAGAAGGAACTGCAGGAACTCGTGGGCAACCGTATGGATGTGTACCGCTCTGCACCGTTCTTCGTGGAGCTTGTGCCGAAAGGCATCGACAAGGCACAGTCGCTGCTGCGTCTGCTGGCGAAGCTCAACCTCACGCCACAGGACATGATTGCCTTCGGCGACGGATACAACGACCTCTCTATGCTGCATCTGGCTGGCATGGGCGTGGCTATGAGCAACGCAGCACCCGAAGTGCGCAGCGAAGCCGACTATGTGACGCTCTCCAACGAGGAGGACGGCGTGGCTGTGGCTATAAACAAACTGTGCTACAACAACGAATAATCTTTTCGTGCACGCCAACGATTAATCATCATCTTTAAAAAGACATCAACGAAAATGAAGATAGACACAACGACATACAAGGAGATCAATCGCCCGATGTACATTCTTGAGGAGGCACGTTTGCGCAACAACCTGCGCATAATAAGCGACGTGGCAAAGAGAGCCGACGTGGAGATTATTCTTGCGTTCAAGGCTTACGCGCTGTGGAAGACGTTCCCGATATTCAGAGAGTATATCAGCTCTACAACGGCAAGCTCGCTGTCGGAGGCTCGCCTGGCTTTCGACAAGTTCGGCAGCAAGGCACACACTTTTTCGCCTGCATACACCGACTACGAGATTGACGAGATTGCTGCCTGCTCAAGCCATCTTACGTTCAACTCGCTCACTCAGTACGAGCGTCTGCACGAAAGAGCACGCAAGCAGAACCCGGAAATCAGTTTCGGACTGCGCATCAATCCTGAGTATTCGGAGATTGAGACCGACATATACAACCCTTGCGCGCCGGGCACACGCTTCGGAGTGAGCGCAGACAAGTTGCCGGAGCAACTGCCCGAGGAGATAGATGGTTTCCACTGCCATTGCCATTGCGAGAACGGTTCGGACGTGTTCGTACGCACACTCGCTCATATCGAGGAGAAGTTCGCCGGATGGTTCAAGCAGATAAAATGGATTAACTTCGGCGGCGGACACCTCATGACACGAAAGGACTACGACATCGAACTGCTCGTAAATACACTTCGCGAATTCCACAACCGCTATCCGTGGCTGAAGGTAATAATGGAGCCAGGCAGTGCATTCGGCTGGCAGACGGGTCCGCTGGTGGCTCAGGTGATAGACGTTGTCGAGGACAAAGGCATAAAAACCGCTATTCTCAACGTGAGTTTCTCGTGCCACATGCCCGATTGTCTCGAAATGCCCTATCACCCTGCCGTGAGAGGAGCAAAAACTATTGAAGAAAACATCGACTACTCTATACCTTATATATATAGATTAGGAGCAAACAGCTGTCTGTCGGGCGATTTCATGTCGGCATGGCAGTTCGACCACGAACTGAAAATCGGCGAAAATATCGTCTTTGAAGACATGAACCACTACACAACAGTGAAGACAACCATGTTCAACGGCATCTCACACCCTGCTTTGGCTATGGTTCATGAAACAACGAACGAACTCGAAATTCTGCGCGAATACGGTCCAAACGACTATATAGAGCGCATGGATTAGCGCAAAATGCACTTTTCAAGTAAAAAAAACGCATTTTCTCACTTTTTTCCTTGAAAAGTTTTGGTGGTTCGGAAAATATTGCTACCTTTGCAACCGCAAATCAGAAATGCTTCTTCTGAAAGCATTTCACAATGCGGCAATAGCTCAGTTGGTAGAGCACAACCTTGCCAAGGTTGGGGTCGCGAGTTCAAGTCTCGTTTGCCGCTCAAAGTTCTGAATAGATAAAGGCGCAAGTCTTATTTTGCCCAGGTGGCGGAATTGGTAGACGCGCACGTTTCAGGTGCGTGTGTTTAACGACGTGCAGGTTCGAGTCCTGTTCTGGGCACTGACTATTCAGAACAATCACATAACTACATTATGGAGAGGTGGCGGAATTGGTAGACGCGCTACTTTGAGGGGGTAGTGACAATTGTGTCGTGGGAGTTCGAGTCTCCTCCTCTTCACTTGTTAGTAATGTGAAAACAATGCGGCAATAGCTCAGTTGGTAGAGCACAACCTTGCCAAGGTTGGGGTCGCGAGTTCAAGTCTCGTTTGCCGCTCTTCTCTCTTTATGAGAGAAAGACAAAATAATATATTGTTATTATTTTGTTTGATATTTTTAAATCTTTATGGAGAGGTGGCGGAATTGGTAGACGCGCTACTTTGAGGGGGTAGTGACAATTGTGTCGTGGGAGTTCGAGTCTCCTCCTCTTCACTTGTTAGTAATGTGAAAACAATGCGGCAATAGCTCAGTTGGTAGAGCACAACCTTGCCAAGGTTGGGGTCGCGAGTTCAAGTCTCGTTTGCCGCTCTTCTTTTAAAAGGTTTTAAAATCGGTATTTTTGAAGAACAAAACAGAATTCAATGAACTTATACTTAAGATATTTTGACAAGGAGACGTTGGTAACAAACGTTGACGATGCATTGGATTTCTTGCGCTCAATCCAGGAAATAGGAATGAATGCAAACCTTGAAGCTGATGTAAGAGAATACGCCAACAGCGATGTATATTATCCCAAAAGATATAAAATCAGACCACGCGTCTACTTTATTATAATAAAGACAACAGCAGCTACAATGCTTGACTTCAAGCAGAAGAAGGCTCTGCATCCCGTACCACAAAACGGCGCGGCAGCCGATAAGCATGATATGGCTTCGGTTGTAGCTTCACGCCTGAACGAAGCACATCCGGGATGGTACGAAGGCGAACTGGACTTCAAGCGCGTAGTATTGATTCCTGCTACTGGCAAGCACGAATATCGCGACACGCACTTTGTAGTAAGATGCAAAGCCAATTCGGGACAAGACTGCTACAACCGCATTGTAGAGCATCTGCGCGACCGTGTGGACAACCGCTCACAGTTCCCGTCAGCCAAAGGAAAGAACTTCCACTACAAGTATCTTGGTATGTGGAAATAAAACATACTGTTTATTCATGTCATAGGATGTCGCATTATACACGGCATCCTATGTTTGGTTTATCCTATAACAACAAAAACAGACTATTATGAACAAAGTAATGCTTATAGGAAACGTTGGCAAAGAGCCTGACGTGAAATATTATGATGCCGACCAGGCTGTAGCACAATTCCCATTGGCTACAACCGAAAGAGGATATGTACTGCCCAATGGCACTCGTGTGCCCGACCGTACCGACTGGCACAATATAGTAATGTGGAGAGAGCTTGCCAAGATTGCCGAAAGATATGTACACAAAGGCGACAAGATATATATTGAAGGCAGAATACGCTACAGATACTACGACGACAAGAAAGGTCAACGCAGATTTATAGCCGAGATATATGCCGACAATATGGAACTTCTCACACCAAAACAAGCCTCAACCGCGGCCCAAAACTTACAGCCGAAAGACAATACCCGTACTAATATTAAAGAAGACGCCGACAACGACACGTTGCCATTCTAAACATATATAATAATTGTGGAAACATACTTAAAATTCATTTCTGATTCACTCTCCGACGTTTATCTCATAGCTCCTACTACGGGTGTATTGATATGTGTTGCACTTACTCTGATGCTTATGGCTATGTCGGCATTTGCAAGTGGTTCGGAAATAGCCTTCTTCAGTCTGTCACCATCTGACATGGCTGAACTGAACGCACAAAAAACATCAAGCGACAGTAATATCCTGAAATTGCGCGAGGATAGCGAGCGCACGCTGGCAACAATTCTGATTACGAACAACTTCGTCAATGTAACGATAATCATGCTGTGCAACTACATCTTCGGCAACATCGTTCATTTCGGAGAGAAAGCATATTGGCTGCAATTCCTTTCGCTTACAGTAATGCTGACTTTCCTGCTTCTGCTCTTTGGCGAAATTATGCCTAAGGTGTACAGCCGTCAGGATCCGCTTAACTTCTGCAGAAAAGCCGTAAAGGGAGTATGTATTTGCCGAAAGGTGTTCTGGCCTATAGAGAACATACTTCTGCGTAGTGGCATTATTGCCGAGAAAGTTGTGCAGAAGGAAAAGCACGTGCTGAGTGTTGACGATCTGGAACATGCTCTTGAATTGACCGACAAGAACGACATCAAGGACGAACAAAGCATGCTTAAGGGCATCATACGCTTTGGTGACGAAACAGCCAAGGAGGTTATGACAAGCCGACAAGACATTGTAGGACTCGACATCAAGTCGAACTATACAGAAGTGCTCAACTGTATTGTCGAGAACAACTACAGCCGTATCCCCGTATATCAGGAGAATGGTGACAACATTCGCGGTATATTATACATCAAGGATTTGCTGCCTCATCTGACTAAACCAGCAAGTTTCCGTTGGCAAAGTCTGATGCGTCCCCCCTATTTTGTTCCTGAGACAAAGAAGATTGACGACCTCATGCGCGAATTCCAGGAGAACAAGATACACATAGCCATTGTTGTAGATGAGTTTGGCGGCACGAGCGGACTTGTCACATTGGAAGATATTCTCGAAGAGATTGTCGGTGAAATCAACGACGAGTACGACGAAGAGAGCAAGCTGTACAGCAAGTTGAACTACAATACATACATATTTGAAGGCAAGACTTTGCTGACCGACTTCTGCAAGACCTTGAACGTCAACGACGAAGAATTTGCTGACGTAGAAGGCGATGCCGACACGCTCGCAGGATTGCTGTTGGAGATAAAAGGCGACTTCCTTAGCATTCACGAGAAGGTAGACTTCAAGAACTATACATTCGAGATAGTAGGCATAGAGGAACGCCGTATAAGCAGAATCAAAGTCACGATACACGAGAAAAAGAAGGAAGACATCCAGGAGAAATAACCTTAATGGATGACAACCTTCGGGGAGAAACAATATTGTAGATTATGCCTCTATTATATATTGAGAGAATTGACAAACGTACGCAATTAGGAATATGGCAGTTTGATGACCGCACACACATAGAGGACGTATGTCCGCCAGAAGTGTACAACAAGATAAAGACGATGTGCAACAATCGTCAGAAAGAAACGGCTGCAGTATATGCGTTGCTTAACGAGATGCTGGGCAGAGGCGGCTGGACTATTGACCACGAAGACTCTGGAAGACCGATACTAAGAGATTCAGGGTTGGAGATAGGCATCAGTCACACCAACAACTATGCAAGCTTGATAATATCCGAATCAAAGCGTGTGGCTGTAGACATAGAACATGTAAGCGACAGGATATGTAAGATTGAGGAGAAATTCATGCGTAGCGACGAGCTGGAATATAGCCATACTCTAATCAAACCGGCAAACATCCCAGACAACAACCATACAAACAAAGCATGTATTCTGCTATTGTTCTGGTGTGCCAAGGAAACGATGTATAAATTCTATTCGGACAACCATCTGGCACTACACGACATAAAGATAGAACAGATAGAAGAAGCCAACAGCAATAATGGCAGTATAAGATGCTGCAATATGCAGAATGGAGACAAGAAAACAATATTCTATAGAATAGACAAAAATACAGTTTTGACTTATTTAGCATAAGCAAAAGCGGTTCGGAAAAAGGAATGACTCAGATCATTCAATTTCCGAACCGCTTTTTTGTTTATGTATAATCAGCATACATTATTATAAGTACATCTTACAGTCAGTACATATAATAATACCAATATGTGTTGCCATAGGTATCGCGCAATGCAGTCTTTCGCTCACGAGCATCGGTTATGGAGTTTTCAAGTTTCTGCATATCCTCAAAGTCAGCATCCAGCACATTATCATGAAGCACGACACACGGATTAGCATGCGAATGAGTATAGAGTATCAGAGCCTCCTTGTAATGCTTTGGCAACTGCACAGAGTCGTTCACCTCATAGTATCTGGTAATGTTGTGCGCAAAGGCATCAAGCTTCTTGTCCATAAGATAGGCACATAACAGATAATCAACAGAACGACGATTAAGGCGCTTATGCCTACGCTGATAGTCAAGATAGTGCATAGTTGACATCCGTTGCAGATATGCGTTGCCGAGATAAGCATAGAATGTGGTGTCAGCCAACAATCCAAAACCAATGTTATCGCCATTAGGCATTAATGCAGCCGAACCTCCCTTCAACGGAAATTCGAAAAGCCTTTCAGGCAATTCACCTTTACGTGAAAGCGAGTAAGCCGTAAGCATCGTCAGATTCTCGTCGGCATCGGAATGCTGCTGTAATGTGAGCAAAGCCTCATCAACGTCGTTGTCTGCCAAACATTGTTCTACATGCACACGGTCGTGAAGCACTCTGTCGGAATTGCTCCAACCACAAACAAATAGCATCTGAAGCAGCACTAAAGCAAGGTTAATCCACAGCTGACGTGTCTGATTCATGGAATTCATACTATACTTTTCGGCAATACCCGATGAATTCAAGATCCAGACAACGACAAAGAACAATATAAAACACGATGGCAACACGTATCCACCCCAACCAAATTCAAGAAAGCCATTAGCGGCAGATGCCGACTGACGTACATCAGTAATCATGGCAAGCAGAAGTGAGGATGGGACAAACGTAAATGCCCATGCCAATCGCATTCGCTGAAACAAACGGACAACACCCACCTGTATGAGGAGCAGTACTATTGTAATTAGTACCGCTCCCACAAAGTGATTGTAATGGGTTTGTCCTTCTGACAACACGTGCTGAATAATCGTCATTAAATCTGCCTGATAAAAATACAGGAAGAAAAACGAGAACAACGTAAAAACGAATGTACACAACACGCGTTTCAATGTATCCTGACTATACTTTACCCTATTCATTAATTTCTTTTTAATACTACAGCCGAACGGGCTGGAATATAAAGCTTAAGCCATTCCTTACGGTCGTTCACATACAACGGGTCGTAATTGGTAAGATGTGTGATTGTATCGTCTGCAAGACCATTGCCGCCAAAGTCCTTTGAATCGGTATTCAACACTACATCGTACGAACCTGTAGGCACAAGGAATCCGTAATCGACGAACGACTGTGTCGGACTGAAGTTGAAGACAAACACCAAGTCGCCACGCATATAAGCAAGAATCTGATCTGAATCGTTGTGCCAAATCTCTACTACCGGCTTGTTCTGAATGTTCTTCTCAAGCTTGAGCGTTGACAACATTGCCTTGTCAAAATCGCCAAGATAATGATAGTTGAGTTCGGGGTTGTCTACAAGGTTCCATTGACGACGTGCATACTTATAGCTCCAGCCGTTACCCTCACGCGGGAAGTCAATCCATTCGGGATGACCGAACTCATTGCCCATGAAGTTAAGATAGCCGCCATTGATAGTAGATGCTGTGACGAGACGTATCATCTTGTGCAGGGCTATACCTCTATTAGCGCGGTCGTTCTCGTCGCCTTTACGGAAGTGCCAGTACATATCGGCATCAATAAGGCGGAAGATAATGGTCTTGTCGCCTACAAGAGCCTGGTCGTGGCTTTCACAATAGCTTATGGTACGCTCATCGGAACGACGGTTTGTGACCTCCCTGAAAATAGAGCTTGGTTTCCATGCTTCATCTGGAAGTTCCTTGATGGTCTTAATCCAATAGTCGGGGATGTTCATGGCCATACGATAGTCGAAGCCATAGCCGCCATCGGTAAACTTGGCAGCAAGTCCTGGCATGCCGCTGACTTCCTCTGCGATGGTTATTGCATTGGGATTAACCTCATGTATAAGAAGATTGGCAAGTGTCAGGTAGCAGATGGCATTATCGTCCTGATGTCCGTTGAAGTAGTCGCCATAGTTGCAGAAAGCCTCGCCAAGTCCGTGGCTATAATAAAGCATTGATGTAACGCCGTCGAAACGGAATCCGTCGAAATGGAATTCCTCAAGCCAGTATTTGCAGTTAGATAGCAGGAAGTGTATCACCTCGTCCTTGCCATAGTCGAAGCATAATGAGTCCCAAGCCGGATGTTCGTGTTTCTCGCCAGGATAGAAATACTGGTTGGGGTCGCCTGCAAGGTTACCCAATCCCTCTATCTCGTTCTTTACGGCATGTGAATGTACAATATCCATGATAACGGCAATGCCGTCCTTGTGAGCCTGATCGATAAGATCCTTCAGATCCTCTGGAGTACCGAAGCGTGAAGAAGCAGCAAAGAAGCTGCTCACATGGTATCCGAACGAACCATAATACGGATGCTCCTGAATGGCCATAATCTGAATACAATTGTATCCGTCCTTCTTGATTCTCGGCAATACATTCTCACGGAACTCATTGTATGTTCCTACCTTTTCGGCATCCTGCGACATTCCGATATGGCACTCGTAGATGAGAAGCGGCGACTTGTTGGCCTTAAACTTGGTCTTCTTCCATTCATAAGGCTCGGGGTTCCAAACCTGTGCTGAGAATATCTTTGTCTCCTCATCCTGAACCACGCGAGTAGCCCAGGCAGGGATACGTTCGCCCATTCCGCCGTTCCAATATACATGCATCTTGAAGAGGTCGCCATGTTTGACAGCCTTTTCAGAAAGTTTCAGCTCCCAATTGCCAGCCTCATCGATACGCTTTGCGCTATAACGTTCGCTTTCAGTCCAAGCGTTGAAGTCGCCTACAAGATATATTGCAGTAGCATTAGGTGCCCATTCGCGGAACACCCATCCGCGCTTTGCTTTGTGCAGACCATAATACTTATGTCCATTGGCAAAATCCGTAAGTTTTGTCTTTCCATTATTTGTCAATGAGTTGAGCTTCCACAGAGCATGGTCATGACGTCCCTTTATCGCTTCTTCGTAAGGCGCAAGGTAAGCATCATTCTTGACCAATCCAATATGTTTAACTTTGGACTCGGAGTTTTTAGTCTGTGTCTTTTTTGATTTTAATGCCATAGATATAAAATTAGTACGTTAGTTAATCTTCAAATCGTTTGCCATTTTCATAATGACCACGTTTAATAACTTGGCCATTCCGGTCTTTCTCTACAAAATTTCCATCTCGTCGGCCGTTGACATACGAGCCTTCAAAACGTTTGCCGTCTTTATTTTCTTCAATGGCGGCACCATTGCGGCGTCCGTCCTTGTACACACCCTTGAATTTAGAGCCGTCAGAAAAGTGGATTATAACCTGGCCATTTATCTTGCCGTTCTTGAATTCGCCATCGAAGACATCACCGTTCTTCTTGACAAGTTTGCCATGTCCGTTCTGGCGGTCGTTCTTCCACATACCTACATACATATCGCCATTTTTCCAAAGGAAAGTACCCATGCCATCCTTGTCACCTTCGTTGAAATGGCCTGTATATTTATCGCCGTTCTTATACTTGAATATACCCTCGCCTGTACGCTCGCCCTGTACGTAATCGCCCTCATAAACGTCGCCGTTCTGGAAGCGATACACGCCCTTGCCATTCTGTATGTCGTTGAGCCAATCGCCAGTATATACATCGCCATCGGCATACTTGTTTGTACCCTTACCCGAGCGCTGATTGTTGAGCCACATTCCGTCGTAAGTGGTTCCGTCGTTCCATGCAAAGAAACCTTTGCCCGACTTCTGGTCGTTATTCCAGTTGCCGTCGTAGTAGGCACCGCTTGCGAATGTGTATTTTCCCTTGCCCTGGCGCTTGTCTTTCTGCCAGTTGCCATCGTAAATATCACCATTATAATAGTACATCACACCATGACCATGCTGATAATCACGATACCACATTCCCTTATAGCGGTTGTTGTTCATAAACCAGAATGTGCCAAAGCCGTGCTGTTGGTCTTGAAACCACTCGCCTTCGTACTTCTCACCGTCGGAAAATGTATAAATACCTTGTCCTTGGCGTTTGCCCTTGACATATTCGCCTTCGAATATATCACCATTCTTAAAAACAGTACTACCCTTGCCTTGCGGCTTTCCTGCCTGCATCTGACCCTTGTACTGTCCGCCATCATGAGTAATGCACGAACCCAAGGTGATTTTTTGCGCAAATGAGCCTACAGAAAAGACAGACAACAGCACAAATAAGTATATAGATTTTTTCACTTTTATTCAATTTACAATTATTCTATGCCAAAATTATCAATTAATTGCGAGACAACAAAATGTATTTAGGATTTTTAGCGGAAATATTGCGAAATAAACATTAAATTTGCAGACTAAATCATTCTAAAACAACAACCGGCATGCTTACAAAAGACAAAATAAAAAAGATTCAAAGGTTTATAAGCATTGACATTTGGGGCATTAATCGCGAAAGTGTGTCACCATCCAAATATTTCATGCTCTCAATTGTCAAGAGACTTATTCTTGCAATTGAGTTCACAACGGCAAAACGCATAACAAGTGCAGCCGCAGCACTCACCTACTCCACCCTGCTGGCTATTGTACCAATATTAGCCGTAGTGTTTGCCATAGCCCGTGGATTCGGATACAACAAATACATAGAAGAGTGGTTTCGCGACTCGTTCTCAAGTCAGCCGCAAGCTGCCGAAACAATAATCGGATTCGTCAACTCATACCTTATTCACACCAAGAGCGGACTGTTCTTGGGGATTGGCCTTATATTCATGTTCTTTACTGTGCTGATGCTTATCAGCAATATAGAGCTGACGTTCAACAACATCTGGCAGATAAAGAAGCAACGAAGCGTATTCCGTACCATTACCGACTACACGTCGATGTTCCTGTTGGTGCCGATAACCATCGTGATAACTTCGGGCGTAAGCATTTTCTTTGCTACAATATTCAAGCAGATTGAAAACACCATGCTCATAGGTCCGCTCACACAGTTCATCCTACAGCTTATGCCATACGTGCTCATGTCGAGCGTGTTCATAGCATTGTACATATTCATGCCCAACACCAAGGTGAAACTGACATGTGCCATAGCTCCAGGCATACTTGCCGGTGTGGCAATGCAAGGGCTGCAGATATTCTACATCCACTCTCAGATATGGGTGAGTTCGTACAATGCCATATACGGATCGTTCGCTGCATTGCCGTTGTTTATGCTTTGGGTGCAGATTTCATGGCTTATCTGTCTGTTTGGCGCAGAACTATGCTATGCAAGCCAGAATATGGAAGACTTCGCTTTCCGCACAAAGGCAGAAGACCTGAGCCATCGCTACAAGACGTTGCTGTGTCTGATTCTTACCAATCAGATATGTAAGCAATTTGCCGAAGGAGGCAAACCCTACTCGGCACTCGACTTGAAGCTACGCACCGGCATTCCTATCCGCATCGTCAACGAATTGCTGTACGAGCTGACCCAGATAAACATCATTACCGAAATATCAGGTGGCGACAAGGGCGAGACCACATATTACCAACCGGCAATATGCCTGACACGTCTCACCGTAGGCACTCTAATCGACCGGCTGGAAGCCAACGGCAAATGGGCTTTGAGCATAGACATGCGCAAACTTGCATCGCCTGTATGGAAGGAAGCTTTTGCCAACCGCTCGGATTATCTCAACAAACAGAGAAGTCTTCTCGTAAAGGATCTGTAATCATTTAAACAACGACAATAATATGCAAATCAAGAATTCACTTTACATCCTCATTACCGCTGCATTGACGCTTTCAGCCTGTACAAACCATCAGAAGGCCCGCAACAGCACACATACCGCTATGTCAAAAGATGCCGATGCAGCACAAGCGTCTGCCGAAGGCTACGTTGCTTATCTTTCTACAGCCGACTTCCGTCTGAAGATTATGGACTACGAAGCACATCAGACAGAATGGGTGTTTGAAGGCAAGCGCCCTGCCGTAATCGACTTCTACACCACATGGTGCGGACCTTGCAAGATGATGGCGCCTATTGTGGAGGAAACGGCAAAGAAGTATGCCGGCAAGGTAGACTTCTACAAGGTGGACATCGAAAAGGAGCAGGAACTGGCTCAGACGTTTGGCATTCAGAGCATACCCACTTTCCTTTTCATCCCCGCCAAGGGCAAACCCACAATACAGATGGGGGCTATGCCTAAGGAGACTTTTGAGAATATGGTGAACGAAATCAGTAAATGACACATACAATCAGAAGCTGATGCACATACGGGCGCAAAGCACAAAGAAGTCGCCATTGTCATTGTTGATGTACTGGAACGAAGGCTGCAAGGCTATTGTCTTGTTGATCTGTCGTCGCCATGTCAGTTCGACAGAACGTTCTGTGCCCTGATTGAAACGGGCGTATTGTGCTGACAGTCCACATTCATTGCTGCTGTCGGTATATGCGCATCCCAACTCGGCGTATCTGTAGCAGCCATTATCACGACAAGTATTCTCAGAATACTGTGCCATGCACGCTACGCTTCGGTCGGCTGCTGCCCATACTGTCTGTTCGCCATAAACCCACCATGCGCATGAGGTGTGGCGACATGCCTCATCGGCAGAGGCCATCTTGCCCTCTTCATCAATCGGAAACTGACGGTTGTGTACAGCCACTCCAGCAAAGTAATTGGAGCCTCCGCGCGAATATTCCAGTTGCGAAATATTAAAGATACCATCTTTCTTGGGGCGCACTATGAAGGGATTGTCACGGCGCTTCCATCCGTTGTAGCCTACACCATTGTAAAGGCTGTTGCGGAATGTCCAGGCACCCTTTGTAACGTCAAAATAAACGGTAAGTCCCGACACGGGATAGTTGGCTATCGGATAGCTTGCGGCAATGGTTGGGAAGATACCTTCCGAGCCATTCAAGAAAAGCGACGTGACATCGGATGTGAAGAAGTCTTCATTGACATTGCGCACTCCTAAAAACACATGTCCCGACTTCCACTCGTGCATAAAACCTAATACGGCTATGGATGCAAACATATTGTCGGCTTCGATATTGGAGAATCCTTGCCAATCATCAGCAATGGTGTCGTCGGTTTTTGCGACATGCAGGGTTGCCGCCTCAAAAGAATCCTTACCATTGCCAAATGGGATGTTCAGGTCCAAACGGAGTTGGTTGACCCAGTTGGTTTTCTTCTTCATATCCCACTGCCATTCTGTAGTGTATTCGCCACTAATATTCTGCGCTCTCGCCAAGCTTGCATTTATACAGCCTAATAAAAAGACAAATAATACACGGGCGCAACCGACAAACCCTGTGGGGAGGGTGTACGGACGCTAACCCAAAACTGT
>OMEA01000476.1_pt1 | contig 20751 bp, 13 predicted proteins | sample 1645321 | NCBI WGS metagenome assembly OMEA01 (sample SAMEA103958151, study PRJEB25191) | human gut metagenome
AAACCATTGTCAGTACATCTATCAGTCATTAATTTGTTATGATTTATTATAATACAATTCCCTTCTTTTTTTCAACACACAAGAAGAAGCCATGCACCAGCATAGCTAGCACACGGCTTCTCTTTTGTATTTTATAAAGTTTTATCTTTTGTAACTAATCTGACTGACCAGTTCAGGCTTTATTATTTATAAAGCTCAACGAGTCTCTGCAGGTGCTCGTAACGAGCCTTAGCAACCTTCTCAGATTCGTTGAAGAGTCTTTCAGCTCTTTCTGGGAATGGCTTAATCAGACGAGTGTAACGGGATTCGTTATTTAAGAATTCCTGATATGATCCATCACCTTCCTTAGATGTAAGTGTGAATGGATTCTTTCCTTCAGCTTTCTTAGCTGGGTCGAAGGAGAAGAGGTTCCAGTAACCAGCCTTAACGGCTTTCTTCATCTCATCCTGGCAGTGGTTCATACCACCCTTAGCGATACCGTGAAGTTCACATGGAGCGTATCCGATGATCAGGGATGGTCCGTTGTAAGCTTCTGCTTCTGCAAGACATTTAACTGCCTGGTTAGGGTTAGCACCAAGAGCAATCTGTGCAACGTATACGTATCCGTAGCTCATAGCGATCTCTGCAAGGCTCTTCTTGCTGATTTCTTTACCAGCTGCTGCGAACTGACAAACCTCACCGATGTTAGAAGCTTTAGAAGCCTGTCCACCTGTATTAGAGTACATCTCTGTATCGAATACCATTACGTTTACGTTCTCACCGGAAGCAAGTACATGGTCTAATCCGCCGAAGCCGATATCGTAAGCCCATCCATCACCACCGAAGATCCATACAGACTTCTTAGCAAGGTAATTCTTCTTATCTAATGCATCCTTAGCATCCGGGCATCCTGCTGCTGCAGCTTTCTCTAACTCAGCAACTAATGCTTCTGTTGCAGGTGTATTAGCTTTTGTATCATTCTTAGTCTCTTCGAACTTGTCAAATGCAGCCTTTAATTCTGCGCTTGCTTTATCAGACTCAGCACATTTCTTAGCGCTTGCAATTGCCTGCTCACGAAGAACTTTCTGTCCGATTTCCATACCAAAACCATGCTCAGCGTTATCCTCGAATAAGGAGTTTGCCCAAGCCGGACCTTTCTTGGAATCTTTGTTTACTGTATATGGTGATGTTGCTGCAGGACCGCCCCAGATAGAAGAACATCCTGTTGCATTGGAAATATACATATGCTCACCAAATAACTGAGTAATCAAACGAGCGTAAGATGTCTCTGCACAACCTGCACAAGAGCCTGAGAACTCAAGCAATGGCTGATTGAACTGGGAACCTTTAACGGTATTGTCTGCCGGCATACCAGGTTTCTTTCCAACGTTTGCTACTAAGTAATCGAATACTGGCTGCTGATCTGCCTGTGATTCCTGAGGAACCATTTCGATTGCGCCTACTGGACATACCGTAATACACTCGCCACATCCCATACAGTCTAATGGGGATACGCTCATTGTATATTTGTACTCGCCAGCCTTTGGCTTTGTATCAGCAAGTTTTGTCTGCTCTGGAGCAGCTTTTACTTCTGCTTCGTCTAACATGAATGGACGAATGGTTGCATGTGAACATACGAATGCACACTGGTTACACTGAATACATTTTTCAGCATCCCATGTAGGAACGGTTACGGCTGTACCACGTTTCTCATATGCTGCTGCGCCATGTTCGAACTGTCCATCCGGATTCTTTGCAAATGCAGATACCGGAAGGCTGTCTCCGTCCATCTTGGAGATTGGCTCCATTAAGTCTCTTACCATCTTAACAGTCTCAGGACGTCCGGTTAATTCCTTCGGAGCTGGATCTGCTTCTGGGTTAGACCAGGATGCTGGAACTTCAACCTTATGTACTGCGTCTACACCAGCGTCGATAGCTTTGTAGTTCATTTCTACGACAGCGTCACCCTTCTTACCGTAGGATTTCTTAGCTGCTGCTTTCATGAATTCTACTGCATCGTCGATAGGCATAACGTTTGCAAGTTTGAAGAATGCAGACTGTAAAATTGTGTTGGTACGTTTACCCATACCAATTTCAATTGCTTTATCAATTGCATTGATTGTATATAACTGAATGTTGTTATCAGCAATGTATTTCTTTGCTTCAGCATTCAGATGATGAGCTAACTCTTCGTCTGACCACTGGCAGTTAATCATGAATACTCCGCCTGGTTTAACATCCTGGGCCATCTTGAATCCTTTGGTTACATAAGATGGGTTGTGGCATGCTACGAAGTCAGCCTGGTTGATGTAATATGGGCTCTTGATTGGCTTGTCACCGAATCTTAAGTGAGAAATTGTTACACCACCGGTCTTCTTAGAGTCATACTGGAAGTATGCCTGGATGTATTTATCTGTGTGGTCACCGATAATCTTAGTAGAGTTCTTGTTAGCACCTACAGTACCGTCTCCACCAAGACCCCAGAACTTACACTCTACAGTTCCTTCTGCAGATGTGATAGGTGCTGGCTTAACCTCTGGTAAGCTTAAGTTTGTAACGTCATCTACGATACCTACTGTAAATCTGCTCTTTGGAGCATCTTTTTCCAGTTCTTTGTAGATAGCGAATACAGATGAAGGAGGAGTATCCTTAGATCCTAATCCGTAACGGCCGCCGCATAATACAACGTCGTTTAATCCTGCTTCACGTAATGTTGTAGCTACGTCTAAGTATAATGGGTCGCCTAATGCTCCTGGCTCTTTTGTTCTGTCAAGAACAGCAACTTTCTTTGCAGTCTTTGGAAGAACTTTTAATAAGGAAGCAGATACCCAAGGACGATACAGACGAACTTTGATTAATCCGACTTTCTCTCCTGCTGCTGTTAAGTAGTCGATTACTTCTTCTGCTACGTCACAGATAGATCCCATTGCTACGATAACACGGTCTGCATCTGCTGCTCCATAGTAGTTGAATAAGTCATAATCTGTACCAAGTTTTTCATTGATTTTGCCCATGTATTTCTCAACGATAGCCGGTAACTCATTGTAAGCTGTATTACAAGCTTCACGATGCTGGAAGAAAACGTCTCCGTTTTCATGAGAACCACGCATTGCTGGATGCTCTGGGTTTAATGCATGCTCACGGAATGCTTTTACAGCGTCCATGTTGCACATTTCTTTCAAATCTGCGTAATCCCATTTCTCGATTTTCTGAATCTCATGAGATGTACGGAATCCATCAAAGAAGTTGATGAATGGAACTTTTCCTTCAATTGTTGCAAGATGAGCAACTGGGCTTAAGTCCATAACTTCCTGTGGGTTTGTCTCACATAACATAGCGAAACCTGTCTGACGACAAGCATATACGTCACTGTGATCACCGAAAATATTTAAGGACTGGGTTGCAACGGTACGTGCTGATACATCAAATACACATGGAAGCTGCTCTCCAGCGATTTTGTACATATTAGGGATCATTAATAAAAGACCCTGGGATGCGGTAAATGTAGTGGTTAAAGCACCTGCTGCAAGAGAACCATGTACGGCACCTGCTGCTCCTGCCTCTGATTCCATTTCTACGACTTTAACCTGATTTCCAAAGATATTCTCCTGACCTGCTGCGGACCACTGGTCTACGGAGTCAGCCATTGGACTGGACGGGGTAATAGGATAAATAGCTGCAACGTCTGTGTATGCATAAGCTACATGAGCTGCTGCTGTATTACCGTCCATTGATTGTTTTGCTCTGGACATTATTTATTCCTCCTTATTTAAATATAAAACTTATGTCTTATCGACCTAAATCACATTTTAGCATTTTATTTGTCGATTATCAAGATTATGTACTGTACGAAATGAAGAACAATCACGAATTTCTTCTATAAGAAGTTTTAGTTGCTTTTCCACTGTTTTTCTAGTATGATACGAATTGGTGCATAAGCATGAAAGCACCGTAAATTCAAAGAGTCAGGAGATTTGATTATGATAAGTGCAAACAATGTAACTTTACGAATCGGGAAGAAAGCCTTGTTTGAAGATGTAAATATTAAATTCACGGAAGGCAACTGCTACGGTCTGATTGGTGCCAATGGTGCCGGTAAATCTACTTTCTTAAAGATTTTATCCGGACAATTAGACTCCACCAGCGGCGATGTGGTTATTACACCGGGACAACGTCTTTCCTTCCTGCAGCAGGACCACTTCAAATATGATGAGTACTCCGTTTTAGATACCGTTATCATGGGAAACAAACGTCTCTATGATATCATGAAGGAGAAGGATGCTATCTATGCAAAAGAGGATTTTTCCGATGAAGATGGTATCCGTGCCAGTGAACTGGAAGGCGAATTTGCTGAAATGGACGGCTGGAATGCAGAATCCGATGCTGCCATGTTATTAAATGGTCTTGGCATCCCGACAGAAGACCACTACACCACTATGCGTGACCTTCCGGGTGCTACCAAGGTTAAGGTGCTCTTAGCCCAGGCATTATTCGGTAATCCAGACATTCTGCTCTTAGACGAGCCGACCAACCACTTAGACTTAGATGCCATTGCATGGCTGGAAGAATTCTTAATTAACTTTAACAACACTGTAATCGTCGTATCCCACGACCGTTACTTCTTAAATAAGGTATGTACTCATATTGCCGATATCGATTATGGCAAGATTCAGTTATATGCCGGTAACTACGATTTCTGGTATGAGTCCAGCCAGCTTCTTGTTAAGCAGATGAAAGAAGCCAACAAAAAGAAGGAAGAAAAGATTAAAGAGTTACAGGAGTTCATTTCCCGTTTCTCTGCGAATGCTTCCAAATCCAAACAGGCAACTTCCAGAAAACGTGCCCTTGAAAAAATCGAGCTGGATGAAATCAAACCTTCCAGCCGTAAATATCCTTACATTGATTTCCGCCCACAGCGTGAAATCGGTAATGAGGTTCTTACCGTAGAGGGGCTAAGCAAAACTATCGATGGCGTAAAAGTATTAGACAATGTATCCTTTATCTTAGGACATGATGATAAAGTAGCTTTTGTCGGAAGCAACGAGCTTGCCAAGACTACCCTCTTTAAGATTCTTGCCGGTGAAATGGAGCCGGACGAAGGAACTTACAAATGGGGTGTTACGACTTCCCAGTCCTATTTTCCGAAGGACAATACCGAAATCTTTGATACTGACCTTGTTATCACAGACTGGCTGACCCAGTATTCCGAGATCAAAGATGCTACTTATGTACGTGGTTTCTTAGGAAGAATGCTTTTCGCCGGTGAAGACGGCATGAAGAAAATGAGAGTCCTTTCCGGAGGAGAAAAAGTGCGTGTACTGCTCTCCCGTATGATGATTCAGGCTTCCAATGTCTTAATCTTAGATGAGCCTACCGACCACTTAGACATGGAGTCCATTACCGCATTAAACAACGGTCTGATTAAATTCCCGGGTGTTGTACTCTTCGCTTCCCGTGACCACCAGTTCACACAGACCACTGCCAACCGCATTATGGAGCTTCTTCCAAATGGCGGACTCATTGATAAGATTACCACTTACGATGAATACTTAGAAAGTGATGAAATGGCAAGAAAACGTCAGGTTTACTCCATGAGTGAAGAAGACGAGAATGATAACTAAAAATAGCTTTTAAGATAGAAAGCAGGTGTTCCAATCGGAACACCTGCTTTCTTGCTTTACCGAAAATTGCTTTCCTGTAACACACGTTTCTTGTTATTTGCATATATTATTATACCTGACATTTACACCGTCATTATGCGAATCATAATTATTAACCGGTCACTTAGGTTGTCGTATTATAAATCTCTCCGGTATTATAATTGTAGGTATATGTACCTGTATTACCATATGTATTGCCCTTGGATGCTTCCCGTTCTGCATAATAATCTGCTAAAGATGCTTTTGCAGATACCTGATATCCATAGGAACCATTTCCATTGAACAAAGATTTTACCAAAGACATATCTGCCTTCTTAAAGGTATCCTCATCAATACTGAGTTTGTTATCTGTACCAACGGTAATTCCAACCTTAGAAAGTAACTTTTCATTGGAATCTGTAGTCCGAACCATGGAAGAAACTGCATTGAGAATTCCATTAGTATTGGAATCTTCTGATTTCTTCAGCAGGTTATTGTAGCTGTCTACGAAAGCACTTACTTTCTTATAAATTGCGTCTTTATCATAATCTGTTGTGGTATTACCCTTTGCATCGGTTGTTGTTACTTTGTTAAATACAGACTTCTTGGTCTTATCCAGTAAAGCATCGGATGCACCCTTCAACTCTTCCGCAGCATCTTCAATTTTTGCTAATGTCTTAGTATCATCCTTTGCAGTAGACGTTGAAGTCTTCTTGTTTGTCTCTACAATCTTGCTGGCAGAATCATTTCCACCATAATATGCCTTCATCAGTTTAAAATAGGAACCGGTACGAATTGCAGAATAATCAACAATATTAATCCCTAACAAACCGCTGTTTGAAGTTCTGTTTCCATTTGATAATCCGGAAAACAATGTGTGAATTGAATTCGAATCATAATTTGAAATGCCTATCATATAATCACTCCTTTGATATCTGATGTGTAACATCCTTGTCCCACGTCTGCCTATTGTTAATGCTATTATAGCATTTTAGGCACAGGATTGCAATATTGTGTAAAATTCACAACTTTTTATGTGATTTTTTTCACCTATTGTAACTTTTCACAAAGTTTTTATGGTTTGTTCATAGTTTTGTCATATTTATAGCATACTATAGAACCATCAAAAGAAACTCATGTTTTTAGATATATTTTTTCATAATAGCCTCGGCATCCGAAAGATGTCGGGGCACTCCTCATTTTAGGAATAATTTTTTATGTTGGCTGGATACCATGTTGGCAATTCGAAGAATAACAGGATTTCATGGGGTTCTATGTTGATTCGACATGAAATACCTGCAGTTCTTAGCACATATTTTTCTTGATTACAAAATGTCTTTCCGTTGCTTTGACTGACTATCCGCACTGTCCGCCAAAGACGGATGTTACACAAGATTTATAAGGGGCACTAAGAATTTCGAAACATATTGTGTTTTGCCCGGCAACCGGTGCAAATTCACATCCATGTTCAGATTGCACCTCGCCGGCACATCCTGTGCCGGCGTTGCCGGTTGCAATACGAAATTCTAAGTGCCCCTAATAAATTGTGTCATACATCCGTCCTTTTGACGAACCGTGCGGATAGTTTGTCAAACATTGGAAAGACACTTTATATTGTAAAAAGAAAAATATGTAATTTAGAACTGCGGTATTTTATGCCTGACATAGAAACCTATTAAATCCTGCAATGCTTTGTTATTTAACATTATTGGTATCAAGTCAACATTAAAATCCATCCTGCAAATTCTCAATCTGCCAGTCTATCGGTGCTACTCCATGCTCTTCTAAAAATGCATTCGCCTGTGAGAAATGTTTGCATCCGAAGAAACCACGGTATGCCGAAAGCGGGCTTGGATGAGGTGCTTTTAATATCAGATGCTTCGGATTGGTAAGCATTGGAATTTTGCTCTGTGCCGGTCTGCCCCACAGCATATAGACAACTGGTCGATCCTGGGCATTGACCGCCTGGATAATGGCATCCGTAAAATGCTCCCATCCTTTGCCCTGATGGGAGTTCGCCTGATGTGCACGGACGGTCAGAACCGTGTTCAATAATAATACACCCTGCTTTGCCCATTTTTCCAGATAACCATTGTCAGGGATATAGCAGCCAAGGTCATCCTGTAGTTCTTTATAGATGTTCTGTAAAGATGGTGGAATCTCTTTCTGATCCGGCAGTACGGAAAAACTAAGACCATGTGCCTGATGTTCATTATGGTATGGATCCTGTCCCAAAATCAGCACCTTTACTTCTGAAAGCGGTGTCAAGTGCAAGGCATTAAAGATATCATCTGCCGGTGGATATACCACATGGGTGCTGTATTCTTTTTTTACAAAATCATATAAATCTCTGTAATATGGCTTTTTAAACTCGGCAGATACACTGTCCAGCCAGTCATTGGTAATCATTGCCATAGTTTTATCTCCTTACTGATACCCCGCGACCTGCAAGATAATTCTTAAGGTCCATAATTTCAAGTTCTTTATAATGGAATAATGATGCTGCTAGTGCTGCATCTGCTTTACCTTCTGTCAAAGCTTCATAGAAATGCTCTTTCGTTCCGGCTCCACCGGAAGCAATGACCGGAATAGATACATTTTCTGCAATCTGTCTGGTCAGTTCCAAATCGTAACCGGCTTTCGTGCCATCACAGTCCATACTGGTCAAAAGAATTTCTCCGGCTCCAAGCTTCTCGACTTTCATTGCCCATTCTACCGCATCAATACCTACATCAATTCTTCCGCCATTTTTATAAATGTTCCAGCCGCTGCCATCTTCTCTTCTTCTCGCATCAATAGCAACAACCACACACTGACTTCCGAATTTGTCTGCCGCATCACTGATTAACTGTGGTGTATTAATTGCAGAAGAATTAATGGAAATCTTGTCCGCACCTTCCCTAAGCAGCACTTTAAAATCTTCTACACAGCGGATTCCTCCGCCTACGGTAAATGGAATAAATACATTTTCCGCTACACGTCTTACCATATCTACTACTGTATTACGGTTATCCGAAGATGCTGTAATATCTAGAAATACCACTTCATCTGCTCCGGCTTTATCATATGCTGCCGCAATTTCCACCGGGTCACCGGCATCACGCAGACCGACTGGCTGCCCGTGCAGCTGGGCCGCCTGGCACTGCCCGCCAGCCTTTGCCGCGTGACGACCTGGGAGCAGCTGCCGGACACGGTGCAGTATTCCGAGGCTGCCGCCGCCGCACTGGCCCTGCGCGCCTGCCGCGCCGCGCTGCTGGCCGAGTTCCCGGATGCGGTCATCGAGGCAGAGCAACGCGAAATTTCCGCGCAGGAAGGCACAGAAACGGCAGCTGTGACCTATATTTTCACCGCCAACATCGCCGCACCGCCGTGATTCGACATATTTTGCTTAGTATGACGAAATGGCTGATAAAATTTTGTGCAATATTCATAGTTTCTTTTGCGAAAAACTGTGATATAATCTAAATGTATAGCTATGTGCTACACCATGGAACCGGGAGGATGAAAATTTGGCAGAACGATCTTTGGAACTGGACAGCATTGAACTGGCAGCAGCCATCTTTGGCAGCGGCGACCAGAATATCCACCTGCTGGAAAAGGAATTCCGCGTCACGGCGGTCTGCCGCGGCTCGGTGCTGCGCTTTACCGGTGAGCAGAAGGATGTGGACGCCGCCGCCCGCGCCGTGGACGGCATGGTCACCCTGATGGAAAACCACACCCCGCTTGAGGAGCAGACCGTGCGCTACTGCATCAGCCTGGCCCACGGGGGCGAGGAAAAGCGCCTGCGGGAGCTGACCGACGATTTCGTCGCAGTCACGGCCAAGGGTCGTCCCATCCACCCCAAGACGCTGGGCCAGAAGGAATATCTCGCCGCCATCCGCAAAAATGCCATCACGTTCGGTGTCGGGCCTGCGGGCACCGGCAAGACGTATCTGGCTGTGGCAATGGCGGTCAAGGCGTTCAAGTCTAAGGATGTCAGCCGCATCATCCTGACCCGCCCCGCCGTCGAGGCGGGGGTTGATCCGTATCTGCGCCCGCTCTACGACGGGCTGTTTGATCTGCTGGGGGCCGAGACGTTCCAGAAACTGTTTGAAAAGCAGGTCATCGAGGTCGCACCGCTCGCCTATATGCGCGGGCGCACGCTGGATGACGCCTTCATCATCCTGGACGAGGCCCAGAACACCACGCCCGAGCAGATGAAGATGTTCCTGACGCGCATGGGCGTCGGCAGCAAGGTCGTGGTCACCGGCGACGTAACCCAGATCGACCTGCCGGATAAGGTGCGCAGCGGCCTCATTGATGCCCTGCATGTCCTGCGGGACGTCGAGGGCATCGCGCAGGTTCGCCTGACCGAGAAGGACGTCGTGCGCCACCGCCTGGTGCAGCAGATCGTAAAAGCGTATGAAAAGGCCGCCGAGGAGAAGGCTCCCGGCAGCCACAACCATAAACAAACAATGGAGGTCGATTAACGTGTCCAATAAGGTGTTGATTACGAACGATCAAAACGTGGTCAAGGTCCCTTCCGGGCTGCGCATCCTGATCCGCCGCAGCTGCAACGCGGTGCTGGATTTCGAGCATTTTGACGGTCCGGCGGAGATCAGCGTGACCTTCGTGGATAACAACCGCATCCACGAGCTGAACAAGGAGTACCGCGACAAGGACTCCGCCACCGACGTTTTGAGCTTCCCGCTCGGTGAAAACGGCGAGTATGACATTGACGAGGACAACGGCTGCAAGCTGCTGGGCGACATCGTCATCTCGATGGAGCGTGCCATGGAGCAGGCCGAGCTGTACGGCCATTCTTTGCAGCGTGAGGTCGCGTATCTGACGGTACATTCGATGCTGCACCTGCTGGGCTACGACCATGAGGCCGGCGGCCTGGAGGCTGTGCGCATGCGCGAGAAGGAGGAGGCTGTGCTCATCCAGCTCGGCCTGCCGCGCACGGTTTCCTATACCAGCGATGAAATTTGAGCAGCTGACCCGCTTTGCGCGGGGCTTTGTCTATGCCTACAACGGCATACGCGCCGCTGTGCAGGAGGAGCGCAACTTCCGGTTTCACCTCTGCGCGGCGTTCTATGCCTTTGTGGCGGCGTTCTGGGCGGAGCTTGCCCCCGTAGAGACCGCGCTTATCGCACTCTGCGTGGCGGCGGTGTTGGCGCTGGAGCTTGTCAACTCCGCGATTGAGCGCGCCGTGGACAAGCCCGACACCACCCACTGGTGGAGCGCAGGCGCGGCCAAGGATATGGCCGCGGGTGCAGTGCTCGTCATGGCGGTGGGAACGCTGATCGTGGCCCTCTGCGTGTTCTGGCCGCGGCTGGGCACGCTGTGGGCTAACTTTACGCTGCGCCCCACACGCCCGGCGTGGCTGGTGCTGACGCTGGTCCTCTTCTGCAAATTTATTTTCCGTTCTTCCAACTCAACAGAGAAAGGCAAACAACCGAATGGCAAAACCGATTCCTGAAATGCCCTCCAGCGTATTTGTGGCGCTGGTCGGCCGCCCCAATGTGGGCAAATCCAGCCTGACCAACTACCTTGTGGGCGAAAAGGTCGCTATTGTGACCAAAAAGCCCCAGACGACCCGCAGCCGCATTACCGGCGTCATCACCAAGGGCCCCGTGCAATATGTGCTGATGGACACCCCCGGCATCCACGCCGCCCGCAACAAGCTGGACGCCCGCATGACCCAGACCGCCGCCGCCAGCCTGAAGGACGTCGATGTGACGATGATGCTGTTTGAACCGGCAGGGGAGTTCACCGACGCCGAGCTGACGATGGTCAAGGCGCTGCAAAAGGGCGGCCCGGCCATTGCCGTTATCAACAAGGTGGACCTGCTGGATAACTTTGCCGCGCTGGAAGCCCGCAAGAAGCAGCTGGAGGAGTTCGGCTGCTTTGACCACATCGTCACGATCTCGGCTAAGGACGGTACGGGCTGCGATGAACTGTTTGCCATGCTCAAGCCCTACGGCAACGAGGGCCCGCACTATTTCGACGATGACGCCTTCACCGATATGCCGGAGAAGGAGCTTGTCGCAGAGCTTGTGCGCGAGAAGGCACTGCTTTTCCTGCGTGAGGAGGTGCCCCACGGCATTGCCGTCGTTGTCGAGCGGTTTAAAGAGCGCCCCGACAAGGATCTCATCGACATTGACGTGGACATCTACTGTGCGGGTATCCCCGATGTATTCATATCCCCAGATGTGATCCAGCAGCTGTTCGCGGGTAAACACCTGGTTGGGAGAAGCTGCAAGGAAATATAACAGTTCCAGTTCTTTTGGAGGCATGTCAATCGGATGCCCATTGTACATGACCGAATAATTGGACAGATTGACGGTCAGATCCGGATATTCCACACATTTTAATTCTACAACGGACTCGGTTTTGGCAGGCTGGAAACGGCGGAGAACCGCTTTGACGCGTGCTACCAGTTCCTTGGAATCAAATGGCTTTAATATGTAATCATCCGCACCGAGCTCTAGTCCGAGTACTTTATCAAAGATTTCGCCTTTGGCGGAAAGCATGATGATCGGAACGTTGCTTTTGGTACGGATTTCCCGACAGACCTGATAGCCGTCAATGCCCGGAAGCATCAGATCAAGCAGGATCAGGTTAGGGTTATAGTGTTCAAATGCGTGCAGGGCTTCTTCCCCGTCATTGACGATTTTGGTATCATAGCATTCCTTGGTCAGATACAGGGAAATAAGTTCTGCAATATTATTGTCATCGTCCACAATCAGTATTTTCTGTTTGGACATGGAAATCCCTCCTTATTATAAAAAATCAATAGGTATTTAAACATCAAAAGCAGCAATGGTCACACCGGCACCGCCCTCAGACGGCTCTCCCATCCGGTAAGATTTCACGTACCGCTGGTTTTTCAGATGTGCCTGTACGGCATTGCGCAGTGCACCGGTTCCTTTTCCGTGAACGATCCGGACGGATGGCAGATGAGCCACATAGGCATCATCAAGATATTTATCCAGATGGGCAATGGCTTCGTCTACCGTCATACCAATCAGATTGATCTCTGTAGAAATGGATGCCGCTTTGCTCATTTTTATTTTTCCGGAAGAAGTACCGCCGTATTTTTTTGCTGCCGGAGAGGCATCTTCATCAATCAGTACCAGATCTTTGATGTTGACCAGGGAACGTAAGATTCCCATCTGGACATACAGATCCCCTTTGGCGTTTGGCAGTGTGTGCACGGTTCCCTTTAAGTTCATGGACAGTACACGCACGGAATCACCGATGCGCAGCTTTTTAGGTACTTTGTGGTTGACCGTTTCCTTTTTCTTCATGGAGAGTGCTTTTTCACTGGCACTCATTTTGTCACGTACACGGCTGCGTTCTTTTTCCATTTTGGACATAGGCGCCTGTCCCTGTCCGTACTTGTTGAAATTGCGGATGGTCTCATCGGCAAGGTCTTTGGCTTCTTTGAGAATCTGTACGGCTTCTTCATTGGCTTTGCGCAGGATCTCGTCACGGCTGTTGTCCAGACGTTCATTTTTTGCGGTCAGTTTCTTCTTTAAATCTTCAATTTCTGCTTTGTATTTCTGGATTTCCAGCTGTTCTTTTTCAATGGTGATACGGCTCTGTTCCAGATTGGCAAGCATATCTTCGAAATTGACGTCGCGCTCACTCAGGCGGCCTTTGGCATCTTCAATGATATTTTCTGCCAGTCCGAGTTTGGAACTGATGGCAAACGCATTACTTTTTCCCGGAATACCGATCAGCAGACGGTAGGTAGGACTGAGCGTATCGACATCAAATTCACAGCAGGCATTTTCAACACCTTCTGTGGAGAGCGCATAAACTTTCAATTCACTGTAATGCGTGGTAGCCATGGTGACCGCTCCATACTGGTGCAGTTTGTTTAAGATGGAGATGGCAAGTGCGGCACCTTCGGTCGGATCGGTACCGGCGCAGAGTTCGTCAAACAGACACAGGCTCTGGTCATCCGCCTTTTGTAAAATGCGGACGATATTGGTCATGTGGGAAGAAAACGTACTCAGGCTTTGCTCAATACTCTGTTCATCTCCGATATCTGCAAAAATTTCGTGAAAAATGGCAAGTTCCGAGCGATCTCCGGCCGGAATGTGCAGACCGGACTGTCCCATCAGAGTCAGCAGTCCCACTGTTTTTAAAGAGACGGTTTTACCACCGGTGTTTGGACCGGTCACGATCAGCTGCCGGAAATCCGCACCGAGACGTACATCAATCGGAACCACTTTCTTAGGATCTAAGAGTGGGTGGCGGCCTTTGCGGATGTTAATCCGTCCCTCTTCATTAAAGACAGGGGCAACACCGTTGTAACTTTTGGCAAGTTCGGCTTTGGCAAAAATAAAATCCAGTTCCGCAAGAACAGTATAATCCTGACGGATTCCGTTTGCGTTTTCTGCCACACGGTTGGAAAGATCTGCTAAAATGCGGTCAATTTCTTCCTGCTCTTTTAAAAACAGTTCCTTAAGTTCGTTATTTAAATTGACGACAGCCATTGGTTCAATAAATAAGGTAGAACCGCTTGAGGACTGGTCATGTACCATACCGGGAACCGAGGTTTTGGATTCGGCACGAACCGGCAGACAGTAGCGGCCGTCACGCATGGTAATCACAGCATCCTGCAGATAGCTGCGGGTGGTTGTGTTGTTCATAAGACCAGTCAGCTGTGCGTGAATGCGGTCGTTCATCCCCCGGATGGATTTACGGATTTTAGAAAGTGCCGCAGAGGCGTCGTCTGCAATTTCGTCTTCCCCGACAACACAGCGGCGGATTTCATCCAAAAGGGGAGAAAGCGGCTGGATCTGTGAAAAAAGCGGTGACAGGGAATCTGTTTTTTCATCGTTGCGGTCGCTTCGGTCGTATGCTTTGACCCGCTTGGCAACTTCCAACAGAGAACAGATCATAAGGAGTTCTGTGGTATTTAAGGTGCCACCGATATCGAGACGCTTCAGGGAAGCATTGACATTGTGAACACCGGAAAAACTGATGCCGCTTCCACGGTACAGGCGGCTGAGTGCGTCTGCCGTAGTTTCCTGCAGATGTGCAATTTCCGCAGGATCGGTCAGGGGAACCAGTTTGTGACAGCGGTCTTTTGCCTCTTCACAGCTGGCATAATCTGCCAGACGCTCCAGTATTTTATAATATTCAAGTGTATGATAAACTTTCTGATTCATAGTGATATTCCTTTTTATATAGTATTCTCTCTTGTATTATAACGCAAAGTGTCATTTTGGAAAAGAAAAATAATGTGATTGTTGCAAGTGCATGGAAATGCGAATATAATAGTGGTTATGAGTGATAAACAGCAACCAAAGAATGCGTTTGTCAGAGAACAGATTAAGGACAAACCAAAGAATTATAAACGTATGTGGGTCCGGTTGGGGGAATCTGCTGCCTGTGGGGGTGTATTTGCGCTGGCTGTGTGTCTGGTGCTGCTTTTTATGATTCCGGTTCTGCGGCAGGAGGAAGGTTCTGTGCCGGATACCGGAGCACAGGATTCACAGCAGGCATCGGTGGAAGAAACGGAGCAGGGGTCTGAGGAAAAGGAGGAGACACAGACTCCGGAAGAGAGACAGCCGATGACGCTGGACGATTACCAACAGATTCAGACAGAGCTGTACGCCATTGGAAATACGGCAAATAAGTCCATCGTTACGATCACGGGGGTGGTCAGTGATACGGACTGGTTTAACAACTCTTATGAACGGGAAGGTCAGGGCTGTGGCACGATCATTGGAGAAAGTGGAGGTAAACTCTGGATTCTTACGGAGAAAAAAACGATTAAAGATGCTGCAAAGATCAAAGTTACCTTTGTAAATGATGCGGTGGCAGAGGCAAAGCTGGTCGGATACGATGGGAATACCGGTCTTGCGGCACTTACCGTGGATCTGGAGGATCTGGAAGATTCCACGAGGAATGCCATCACCGTGATGAAAACAGCTGGTTTAAACACCATACATAAGGGAAGTATTGTGATTGCCCTCGGCAGTCCGCTTGGAACGAATTATTCGATCCTGACCGGAACCATTACGGCGACCAACAATGAAATTTCCACCCCGGACAATAATTACAGTGTATACACGACAGATATTGTTGCCAGTGAAAATGGAAGCGGTGTGCTGATCAACATGGATGGCGAACTTGTCGGTGTTGTGATGCAAAGCTATAGTGCGGCTTCTGCAAATACGCTCACTGCAGTGGAAATATCAGAACTGATGCCAGTGATTGATCTATTATTTGCGGACAAAGAGGTGCCGTATTTTGGTGTGCACATTTCTACGGTTACCCAGCATATTGCGCAGAAATACGATATTCCGAAGGGCGTATATATCAAAAAAGTCGAGATGGATTCGCCTGCCATGGATGCGGGACTGCAGAGCGGGGATGTGATCCGTTCCGTTGCAGGCCAGGAGGTTGTAAGTGCAGAGCAATTCCGGGAGGTGCTGTTGCAGCTGACACCGAAAGAAACCTATTCGGTTACGGTTATGCGGGAAGGTACTAAGGGGTATAAAAAGATTACCTGTAAATTAAAAGCAGGGGTTTTGCAGTAAAATTGGACATAAGGAGTTATTATGAAATATATTGAATCTCTCCGAGAAGGAGAAAAAGTAAATGAAGTATATCTGTGTAAATTCAAACAGGCGGCACTGACCAAAGCCGGAAAAGCATACGACAATGTGATCCTGCAGGATAAAACAGGAACGATTGATGCCAAGATCTGGGATCCGGGTTCTGTGGGAATTGATGAGTTTGACGCGCTGGATTATGTGGCGGTTACGGGAGATGTCACCAGCTTTCAGGGAAATCTGCAGATGTCGATCCGGCGTGCACGCCGTGTTTCAGAGGAGGACATTGATCCTAAGGAGTATCTTCCTTGTACGGACAAGGATGTGGAGGAGATGTATGCCGAATTGACAGGATATATTGATTCTGTGAAAAATCCTTACCTGAACCAGCTGCTGCACAGATTTTTCGACAATCAAACATTTGCGGACCGGTTTAAATTTCATTCGGCAGCAAAGAGTGTACATCATGGATTTGTCGGGGGGCTGTTGGAACATACCGTCAGCGTGACAAGAAACTGTAATTATTTTGCGCAGAATTATCCGTTTTTGAACCGGGATCTTCTGATTACGGCGGCGATTTTCCACGATATCGGTAAATTAAAAGAGTTGTCGTCGTTTCCGGCAAATGATTATACCGATGCAGGACAGCTGCTTGGGCATATTATGATCGGTGCCGAGTGGGTAGGCGAGGGAATCCGTTCCATTGAGGGATTTCCGGTGGTTCTGGAAAATGAGTTAAAGCACTGCATTCTGGCGCACCACGGAGAACTGGAGTATGGATCTCCGAAGAAACCGGCACTGGTTGAAGCGATGGCTTTGAGCTTCGCGGACAACGTGGATGCAAAGATGGAAACCATGCGGGAGATTCTGGCAAATGTACCGGACAATAATCTTGAATGGCAGGGGTACAGCCGTCTGCTGGAGACAAATATACGCAAGACAAGCAAATAAGATGAGATAAAGTCGGAGCCGAAAGATATTTTGACTCCGACTTCGCAGGTTAAAAGGATGAAAAAAAACGATTTATTTTCTTTGAAAATTACAGATATGGGAGTCGACGGGGAAGGCATCGGAAAGTACGATGGGATGACATTTTTCGTCAAGGATGCGCTGATCGGAGATGAAATTCGTGCCCGTGCCACAAAACTGAAAAAACATTATGGATATGCCCGTGTGGAGAAAATTATCACACCATCTCCATACCGCGTAGAACCGCAATGTCCGCTCCACCGCCGCTGCGGTGGCTGTCAGATACAGGCACTTTCCTATGAGCAGCAGCTTGCATTCAAGGAAAACAAGGTGCGCAGTAATCTGCAGAGGATTGGAGGATTTTCCAAAGAAGAGTTAGAGCAGGTATGTTTGCCGATCGTTGGGATGGAGCATCCTTTCCGCTACCGCAACAAGGCACAGTTTCCGGTGGGACTGGATAAAGAAGGAAAACTTGTGACCGGATTTTATGCGGCACGTACGCATGCCATCATTCCGGTGGAAGACTGTCTGCTTGGGGTAAAGGAAAATAAAGATGTGCTGTCTGCAGTAAAGGAGTGGATGTATCAGGCACAGATTCCGGCTTACGATGAGGCTGCCGGAACCGGGTTGGTGCGCCATGTTTTGATCCGCTATGGATTTACCACCGAAGAAGTGATGGTATGTCTGGTGATTAACGGAGACGGGCTGCCACAGAAAGACGCGCTCATCGAACGGCTTTCGGTGCTTCCGGGGATGACCTCTATTTCTTATAATATAAATACCGAGCGCACAAATGTTATTCTTGGAAAGCGCACGGAATGTATCTGGGGCATGCCTTATATCACGGATTATATCCATCTGCGCAATACAAATGATTTTTCTGTGAAAGATACGGCGATTGCCTATCACATTTCTCCGCAATCGTTTTATCAGGTCAATCCGGTACAGACGGAGAAACTTTATAGTACGGCGCTGGAATATGCGGGGCTGACCGGAGAAGAATCGGTATGGGATCTGTACTGTGGGATTGGAACCATTTCGTTATTTTTGTCGCAGAAGGCAAAGCAGGTATACGGAGTGGAAATTGTTCCGCAGGCGATCGAGGACGCAAAAAATAATGCTGCGTTAAATGGAATTACCAATGCACAGTTTTATGTTGGAAAAGCGGAGGAGGTACTTCCAGCGTTTTACAACAGCAATAATCTGGATGCAGGAATGCGCCATCCGGATGTGATTGTGGTAGATCCGCCTCGGAAGGGGTGCGATGAGCAGTGTTTGTCCACGATGCTTGCCATGAAGCCGCAGCGGATTGTTTATGTGAGTTGTGATTCGGCAACGCTTGCACGTGATCTGCGGATTCTGGTGGATGGCGGATATGAACTGAGAAAAGTGCGGGCGTTTGATCAGTTTGCGCATACGGGGCACGTTGAAACGGTCTGTTTGATGTCTAGGAAAGAGAAATAAATAGCGAAAAGTAGCGCATTTACGGGCTTTTTGCGAGGTTAGTATTATCAGAGAAGCCTTGCGGAAAGCTCGGCTTTCTTGTATGGAAACATATCTACTTTTTAGTCTGAACGGAGAAAAAGTGGATGACCGAAAAATGCGGTAGGTTTTAGGCTGTGGATTAGATGTCATAGGTTTAGGCACTGGGATTGTTGGCAGAGCCGGCCACAGTTTAAGCCACTCGATACTAAGAGGCAGACTTGGCAGTGGAATAGATGTTATAGAAGGAGCGGTAGAGATCTCTGAATATTTGTATCGTCTGAGGGAACTTGAACTTATGTATGATGGAAAAATTTCTATTATGGTTCAGGAAAGAGTAAAATGGCCGAAGAAGATAGGCCGCAATGAATTGTGTTCGTGCGGAAGCGGAAAGAAGTATAAGCGTTGTCACGGACGATGAGAGTATGTAGAAATTAGTTTATTATAGAGTAATTTGTTGGGGAAGGAGGCCTCCTATTGAAAAAGAAAAAAGATGAAATAACTATCCGTTCCAGCGCGGCAGAATACCTGACCTATGTTGCCTCAGTTGGCGATCAGCAGGACAGTATTGAGATGCGCTATGAGGATGAGAATATATGGCTGACACAGAAGATGATGGCAACATTGTACGATGTCGGCACTAACACTATAAATTATCATATTAAGAAAATCTTTGAGGACAGTGAGTTACAAGAGGATTCAGTTATTCGAAAATTTCGAATAACTGCCGCCGACGGAAAAAGCTACAGCACAAATCACTATTCCTTAGAGATGATCATTGCAGTAGGATTTAAGGTAAATTCTGAGCGTGCGGTGCAGTTCCGTAAATGGGTCAATCAAATTGCAAAGGACTATACCATCAAAGGCTGGGTTATGGATGACGAGCGTCTCAAACGCGGAACTTATCTGACAGAAAAGTATTTTGATGAGCAGTTAGAACGAATTCGTGAAATTCGAGCAAGCGAAAGAAAGTTTTATCAGAAAATAACTGACTTGTATGCCACAGCCATTGATTACGATAAGAATTCTGCAACTACCAGGAGATTCTACGCAACAGTTCAGAATAAAATGCATTACGCAGTTCATGGTCATACGGCGGCTGAACTGATTGTAGAAAGAGCTGACCATACAAGAGAGCATATGGGATTAACTACTTGGGCAGATGCTCCTGAAGGCAAAATTAAGAAGAGTGATGTTACGGTTGCCAAGAATTATTTGAGTCAGGATGAAATGAAACAGCTGAATCGTATGGTTACTGCATACTTGGATTTTGCTGAGAATATGACATTACGGCATATTCCACTCACGATGCAGGACTGGGAAAAACGGCTTAATAGCTTTATTGAAATGTTTGATTATGGTATTTTACAGGATGCAGGGAAAGTGTCAGCTGAAATTGCAAAGATTCATGCCGAGACTGAATTTGAAAAGTATCGTGTTATCCAGGACAGATTGTTTATGTCTGACTTTGATAAATACATGCTGGAATTGGAAGAGAATGCGAAGAAATAACAGGATTGTTTCTCCCTTTCAATGCCGAATTTTCAGGCATGATAAGGTCGAGTGCATGGAAAACTGACCATCAGTTAGGTCTAAAAATAGCCGTTGACCTGTTTTTGCAGGAAGAACGGACAAGGCTGAGACGATGGCGGTTCCTCGGAAGATTTGACTTTTATGTTGGAATCACTATAATAGTAGAAACGAATAAAAAGTTGAACTTTATCCGTGGACGAACGAGGTTCAGGCTGTGATATGGATAGCGAGTTGTATTAATACTTTTTTGCTACAGAATTTGTTGATATGTTTCCGCAGACAAACGGAGATATTTTACTACAGTCCACATTAGTCTGGATCGATTTCCGAAAACTGACATCAATCAGCACGTATCGATCCATGTGGAGACGGTAGTAGGACTACACAGAAAGGATATATAGAAATCCTTGAATTTACGCACTTTGTAGAGTTTTTCAGCTTCAACAGGATTGCTGAAAATCACAAGGAAAAAGAGCTTGTGAGGAAGGTAACGGTTGTTGTGGCATTAGACCTCGGTTGTGGGAACACAAATAATGTAAGCGCCTAGTTTCAGGGTGGATTTAAAATCATCACAAAATTTGCCATAATTA
>OMEA01000494.1_pt1 | contig 20420 bp, 19 predicted proteins | sample 1645321 | NCBI WGS metagenome assembly OMEA01 (sample SAMEA103958151, study PRJEB25191) | human gut metagenome
CAGAATTGTCCGATTCCTAATCATATTCCTCATCGTTCCAACAGAAATATATGATATAGCAATCAATGAGGAACAGAATGACGAGCAGACATACGGACAAGGCATTATACCAGAAACCACGCAGGTCTGGATTATAATTATCTTCGAAGAACAAGACGCTGACCATATTGATGAAACTGAAGAGAAGTACTGTCCCCGACAGTATGGTCATCACTCTGGATCCGCTCACAACCTTTATCAGCGTGGATGTCAACCCTCCCAAGATAACCACGGCAATGACAATTATAAAAAATATTATCAATATTGCAAGTCTGATTTGAAAATCATCTCCACTGAATACTGCCATAAGTTTCCCCACAACAGGAATTGAAGCATAACACAATGCGTCACTGAAACTGAAATCAAAGATACTATTCAACAGCAACGGCACGAGCACCAGCGTTGAAACCAACACCAAGGAAAGCAGCATGTTCAGTCCCCATGCCAGGATAACGCTCAAAAGAAATGAACCGATAAGCCTCGGAGTGTAATGTGTATTTTCTTTCATACCCTATTCAATTTGTCTGTTCTTAATAAATACTCTATCATTATAGTTCACTTATAACGGGTTCTTCTTTCTCCCGTTTCGGAAGCATATAAGAATATTGAGGTGGGAAGTTCTCCCTCACTTTGGTTACAATGTATTTGCAGAAATCTTCAACGTCATCAAATGAGGAGTAGCATTGAAACGAGTCGATCATTTTTTCTTTCCACTCCCAAAAGAATTCCATTTCCTTTTTCATGTTAAAATCCCTCATCGTCTGGATTATCAATCCCACATTTGCCTGATTCAACAAAAAATCAAGGTATAAAACAGGACTGAATTCCTCTCTCCAATCCGGTACTCCCCTTGCTATATTACGTGGCTGTCTATAGGAACGTCCCCAATCCGGACTGTCGTCATAGCCAAGAAATTCAATTATGTTCAGAAACAAGGACTTGAGAATTACATTCTTGTCTATCGGTATTCCATAAAGGAAACAGACCCTACAGTATTCGGCTCTTGAAAGTGCGTAATCTGGAAGGTTGAGAGAAGGAGAAACGACCTCATCCTCACCCCAAGGAGCTGTTTCGGCAAGATATTGGTAATAGCCCAATGTCTTGATGAGCAAATGCTTCTGCGACAGGACATAATCCTTGCTTGTATTGTGTATGATGAAGAGGGCCACTTCTTTTGTCTGCACAGACAGCCATCTTTCTTTGAGGAGTGGCATAAGTTCCGGAAACCACCGGTATTGCATTTTCAAAGATGCGAAGTCCATATCTGTCTTGCTCCCGTTCAGAAATGCCCTGAGCACCAGTCTCTTGTCTTTCCGGCGCAAGAAATAGAAGCTGTCTCTCAATATTTTTCTCGATTCAACTATCTTTCCGCTTTTCCTATCCTGGAACTTTTTCAAAAGGTCCAGAATTTCTGAATGTTTGGTCTTCAATATGTATTCCATTTCGGTATGCTTTTATTTAATAGTCTATTATGCCGGCAAATTTACAACATTACAATCACCATACAAATCATTTGGGCATTTGCAACCTTGCAAACGCAGCGAGAATCCATAAACAGAAAATGATTCAGGAATCACGCCGCACCCTCTCATCGCAAAAATAAAAGTATAAAAATCAATTCTTACAACCGGCGGGAGAATAAGATGCATTATCTTTGCATAAGATAAGCTGCACCTCAGCATAATATCCAAGCAAGCTTGATATTCTGCATTCGGTTTGCATTATCTTTGCATAAGATAAAAAACTACACCTGAATAAAAACATAATCATAGAACATTACACATACAAAACATCATGAAGAGTATATTGGAAGGACGCCCCGCACTCAGCAGCGAGGTGGAGAAGATTGCCGAAGTGGCTGGATATCTGTGGCAGAACGGATGGGCAGAACGCAACGGCGGAAACATAACTGTGAACGTGACGGAATATGCCGACGAGGAGATGAAGGCAATGCCTGCCATCAGCGACGTGAAACAAATCGGAGTGACACTGCCGGCTCTCAAGGGATGCTACTTCTACTGCAAGGGAACGGGAAAGAGAATGCGCGACCTGGCAAGACGCCCAATGGAAAACGGAAGCATAATTCGCATCCTCGACGACTGCGCAAGCTACGTGATAATCGCCGACAACGAAGTGATGCCTACAAGCGAACTGCCATCGCATCTCACCGTGCATGCGCATCTCATAGAGACCGGTTCACCATACAAGGCAACGGTGCACACACATCCTATAGAACTGGTGGCAATGAGCCACAACAGAAAGTTCCTGGCAAAGGACGTGCTCACCAACATCCTCTGGAGCATGATTCCGGAGACGAAGGCATTCTGTCCGCTGGGACTGGGAGTGGTGCCCTACGAACTGCCTGGTTCTAACACCCTAGCCGACGCCACGCTGCGAGAACTCGAAGACTACGACGTGGTGTTGTGGGAGAAGCATGGCGTGTTTGCCAAGGGACTCGACGTGATGGACGCTTTCGACCAGATCGACGTGCTCTCAAAGAGTGCAAAGATATACATCAGTTCCAAATGCATGGGCTTCGAGCCCGAAGGCATGAGCCAGGAACAGATGGCAGAGATGAGCAAGGCATTCAACCTGCCTAAATAAGACTGCAACAAACTGATACGAGCAGCCCCATCCTATACATTCTTCCGGGAATGCAAGGATGGGGCTTAAACGTATTGCAAACAGCCTTTTATGCCCAAGCTATCAGAGAGCAGACAATCCCCCAAAGGCCCAATTGACCGCTTGGGGGATGAAATAAGTAAGAAAATTGCAAATCTTACCTTTGCAAATTTTGTTCTGAAAGCGATTTACGCTAACTTTGCAACCATGAACAATGTTTTTGACAATCCAGCGAAATGGAGCGAGAACGTGATAATCGCCGACGCCGACTTCATCGACAAGGTGGCGTTTGACCTCACCGTGAACTTTGAGCGTATGCTGATGAGAAGAATCCCGAAAGCCGACCTGGCAAGATGGATAGACTGCGTAGCTCTCGACGGAGGAGTGAGAGAGGGGAAGAACGAGGTGCAAGTGGTGTTGATCCACGACAAGAAAACGGAGCGTCTCGACAACTTCACGCCTTCTGACATAAAGACGGAAATAAACGGAATGGCATTCAACGACCATCTCGGAGAGTTCTCGATGAGCGCATACCCCGTGGAAGAACTGGTGAGCAAAGCCGACTTCATCGCCGAAGCCGCCATGATAGCAAGTTCGCAGAAGGAAGTGAAGCGGGTGATGGTGGTTCCCGACGACGAGGAGGCATACGCCAAAGTGCGCCACGCCCTCAGGCGCATCGACGACGAAGGCAAGCGCATCACGCTCTTTGCCATGCAGCCCATGGAGGGAGGAAACTTCAGACAGGAGATTCTGGGATATTCGCTCATGAGTGCATTGGGAATTAAAGGAGAAGAAATAAAATAAAAAAAAACATAGATATGGGAAAAGTACTTATCATTGGCGCCGGCGGTGTAGCCACCGTGGCTGCCGTAAAGATTGCACAGAACGCTGATGTCTTCACCGACATCATGATTGCAAGTCGCACAAAGTCTAAATGCGACAAAATCAAGGAGTATATCGGAAATCCTGACATCAAGACCGCTCAGGTTGACGCCGACGACGTGGAGCAGCTCAAGGCTCTCATGAACGACTACAAGCCGGAGCTCTGCGTAAACCTCGCCCTGCCATATCAGGACCTCACAATCATGGAGGCTTGTCTGGCTTGCGGATGCTCGTACCTCGACACCGCCAACTATGAGCCGAAGGACGAGGCTCACTTCGAGTATTCTTGGCAGTGGGCTTACAAGAAACGTTTCGAGGAGGCTGGTCTGACAGCTATTCTCGGCTGCGGCTTCGACCCGGGCGTTACAAGCATCTTCACCGCTTACGCAGCTAAGCACCACTTCGACGAGATTCAGTATCTCGACATCGTAGACTGCAACGCCGGCAACCACCACAAGGCGTTCGCTACCAACTTCAACCCGGAGATCAACATCCGCGAGATCACTCAGAAGGGTCTCTACTGGGAGGACGGCAAATGGGTGGAGACAGCTCCGCTCGAGATTCACAAGTCGCTCACATACCCGGAGGTGGGTCCGAAGGAGAGCTACCTGCTCCACCACGAGGAGATAGAGTCGCTCGTGAAGAACTACCCGACCATCAAGCGCGCTCGCTTCTGGATGACTTTCGGCCAGCAGTATCTCACATACCTCGACTGCATCCAGAACCTCGGCATGTCGCGCATCGACGAGATAACATACGAGGCTCCGCTCGCCGACAATCCTTCGGAGAAGGTGAAGGTGAAGATCGTGCCACTGCAGTTCCTCAAGGCCGTGCTGCCTAACCCGCAGGACCTCGGCGAGAACTACGACGGACAGACTTCTATCGGCTGCCGCATCCGTGGCATCAAGGACGGCAAGGAGCAGACCTACTACGTCTACAACAACTGCTCGCACGAGGCTGCCTACAAGGAGACCGGCATGCAGGGCGTAAGCTACACAACGGGTGTTCCGGCTATGATCGGCGCAATGATGTTCTTCAAGGGTCTGTGGCGCAAGCCGGGCGTTTGGAACGTAGAGGAGTTCGACCCGGATCCGTTCATGGAGCAGCTCAACAAGCAGGGTCTGCCTTGGCACGAGTTGTTCAATGTAGACATTGAATTATAATTCAAAATTCAAAACTCAAAAAGATATGGCAAAAGAAGAAATGAACATCGACCAGGCGGGCAAGCTCAAAGCCCTCCAGGCAGCGATGTCAAAGATAGAGAAGGACTTCGGCAAGGGCTCCATTATGAAACTCGGCGACGAGCAGGTGGAGAACGTCGAGGTAATCCCTACCGGTAGCATCGGTCTCGACGCCGCACTCGGTGTCGGCGGCTACCCTAAGGGCAGAATCATCGAGATATACGGCCCGGAGTCGTCAGGTAAGACAACGCTTGCCATCCACGCCATCGCCGAGGCACAGAAGGCAGGCGGCATCGCTGCATTCATCGACGCCGAGCACGCCTTCGACCGCTTCTACGCAGCAAAGCTCGGCGTAGACGTAGACAACCTCTGGATATCGCAGCCCGACAACGGCGAACAGGCTCTCGAGATTGCCGACCAGCTCATCCGCTCATCCGCTATCGACATCATCGTCATCGACTCTGTGGCTGCGCTCACTCCGAAGGCGGAGATTGAGGGCGACATGGGCGACAACAAGGTGGGTCTGCAGGCTCGTCTTATGTCGCAGGCGCTGCGCAAGCTCACCTCTACAATCTCGAAGACCAATACTACGTGTATCTTCATCAATCAGTTGCGCGAGAAGATCGGCGTGATGTTCGGCAACCCCGAGACAACAACGGGCGGTAACGCCCTGAAGTTCTACGCTTCGGTGCGCCTCGACATCCGCAAGGTGACGGGCATCAAGGACGGCGACCAGATCATCGGCAATCAGGTGCGCGTGAAGGTAATCAAGAACAAGGTGGCGCCTCCGTTCCGCAAGACCGAGTTCGAGATTATGTTCGGCGAGGGCATCTCAAAGGTTGGCGAGATTGTAGACCTCGGCGTAGAGTACGGCATCATCCAGAAGTCGGGCTCGTGGTACAGCTACAACGGCTCGAAGCTGGCGCAGGGTCGCGACGCTACAAAGACTCTGCTGAAGGACAACCCCGAACTCTGCGAGGAGCTTGAGATGCTCATCAAAAAGGCTATCGCGGAGCATCGCGAGGCGTAAAGCGCGGAGAGTCGTGCAATAGGAGGGTATGGCATTAGCTTTCCGCTACGCGCCGCTGACTTTCAGTTCTTGCCATACCCACGCACCCTCATTCTTGGAATAGCCCCCCACAGATGCAATTTCAGGGGGTGCAGCAGTCTCTGCTGCACCAACCAAGCAAGAAGTGGTTCTCCCACAGAAGGCACGGAACGCACAGAATCTTCTTGCAGAGAAGAGCCTCCCACAGATGGCACAGATTTACACAGAAGTTATGGTGCTTTATGGGGGAGAAGTTCTGTGGGAGAACATATCACAGAAAGTAACGACTGACAGAAAGGCTGGTAGATAGACTGGAAGATTTTGCATTTCCCAGTCTATCTACCAGCCTTTATTGTTCTTATACCGTGAGAGTTACGGTGATGCTGGAAGATATGACAGATTTTTGGTGCATCACAAAAACACCAAACAAAACAACGCAAAAACACCAAACAAAATACCACAAAAATACCAAACAGCTTGCTTAATAAACAAGAAATCAGTATCTTTGCAACAAATCATACAACAAAAAATATGGAATATCTTAAAAGAACTGCCGATGAGTATTTGAGCTTGCTACTGGCTTCTTCAGGAGCCGTGCTAATAGAAGGTCCAAAATGGTGTGGCAAGACAACAACTGCAGAGCAACAGGCAAACAGCACCATCAGTATGCAGGATCCTGACATGCGTGACAAATACCAAGCTACCATTAGGGTGAAACCTTCGCTTCTTCTGGCTGGCGATACGCCACGTCTTATAGACGAATGGCAGGAGGCTCCCGTTCTATGGGATTCTATAAGAGCTATGGTTGATAAACGAAATGAGTTTGGACAATTCATTATGACGGGTTCTAATTCGATTGACCCAAATAAGAAAAGCGAATTTATCAAACATTCAGGCAGTGGACGAATTGCAAAGATGCAAATGCTTACCATGAGTCTGTATGAATCTTTGGAATCCAACGGCAAGATTTCGCTAAAAGAATTGTTCGACGACAAGGATTTGGACATCGATGGCATAACGTCAGAAATGTCTATTGAAGAACTTATATTTGCTGCCTGCCGTGGTGGTTGGCCTGCGTCATTATATGCCAAGTTCGACAAAGCCAAACTGCAAATAGCCAAGAACTATGTCAAAACAGTATGCAGCACTGATGTATCGACAATAGATGGAGTCAATAGGAATGAAAAGGTCGCAAGCACAATACTTCAAAGTTATGCACGCAACATATCGACATTAGCCAAAAAGAGCGTGATATATCGCGATGTCAACGAGCACTTAGATGGTATCAGCACAACTTCTTTCGACACATATATTGATGCACTTGAACGTTTGTTTGTCGTTCAAGACATTGAAGCGTGGAGTCCTGCCATACGTTCGGCATCCGCCATACGCCGTGGTTTGAAGCGTGAGTTTACTGACCCTTCTATTGCTGTTGCAGCCTTAGGTCTGTCACCAGAAGCCCTTTATACAGATTTGAAAACATTTGGTTTCTTGTTCGAATGTATGGCAATCCGCGACCTGAAGGCTTATTCATTATCCCTTGGTGGTTGCATTTCATATTATCATGACAGATATGATTTGGAAGCAGATGCCGTTCTTCATCTTGATGACGGTCGATACGCTCTAATCGAATTCAAATTGGGTAGTCGAGAGATTGAAGAAGGTGCTGAACACCTTAAAGAAATCAAAAGACTTGTGCAAGAACATAACATGACTGAAAAACAAATAAAGCTACGTGAGCCTGATTTGCTTATGGTTATAACCGGAGGAGAAATGGCCTACACACGTCCTGATGGTGTCAAAATAATACCACTTGCCTGCCTGAAGGATTAATACGTACCCATGAGGCTGGTAGATAGACTGGAAGATTTTGCATTTCCCAGTCTATCTACCAGCCTTTATTCTACTTATAATGTGAGTATTACGGCGATGCTGGCAGATATGGTGGATATTTTCGCCAAACAACTCAAAACAGCATATTTCACCACCTCACCATCTCACCACCTCAACACCTCAACATCTCACCACCTCACCATCACTCTGTCTTGATGCTTTCTACCGGGTTCTGCGTCGCTACGCGCCACGACTGCGCCACGACCGTTGCAATGACAACGGCAGAGACACCGACGAAGCTGAGCGGGAAGAGCCACCAGTGGAGCGGCGTGTGCTCGGCGAAGCTCTGCAGCCACTGCATGCTGAGCCACCAGCCCACGGGAGCAGCAACGGCGAACGACACCACGAGCGGCACGGTGTAGCGCATGGCGAAGAGGTGCACGATAGAACCAACCGACGAACCCATCACCTTGCGTATGCCTATCTCCTTGCGGCGATACTCGGTCTCGAACATAGTCAGCGAGAACACACCGATAACGGTGATGATGATGCAGATGATGGCGAAGAACTTCACCTGCGATATGAAGCGGAACTCCTCGACGTAGGTCTGCTGCAGGTCGTTGTCGAGGAAGTTCATCTCGTACTTCTGCGATGCGTCGAGACGGTTGAGCACGTCGGCTATGCGACGCTTTGCCTCCACCTTGTCCTGACCCTTTGCGACGCGCACGAACACCTGGTTGCAGCGGTCGCCCCACTGCTCCATGTCCGGTCCGAAGATGATGAACGCCACAGCCACACGACTGTTGTCGTTGCGCATCGACTTCAGCTTGAAGTTGTTGCAGACGCCCACGATGAGATAGTTGCTCGTAGGTCCCCATTCGTTCTGACGACCGATAGAGTCGCCCACGGCGAGCCATTTGTACTGCTGCATGGCAGCCTTGTTGAGCACGTAGGCACCCGTCTTCATGTCAGCCTCGTTGAAGTTGCGACCCTCCAGAATCTTCAGTCCCATAGTTTGCGTATACTCATAGTCGCAGGGCAGCACCTGCAGCGACATCTGATGCTCATCGTTGCCACGTCCCCAGCCCATATACTGGTCGCTTGTGCCGATGGCGCTCTGCGCGAAGCCCACGCTCTCCACAAACGGCAACTTCTTCAGTTCGGTGCGTATCGTCTCGCGCTTCGCCTTTGCCTCATTAGAGAGCCATGCGTAGAACACCTCGTTCTTGTTGAAGCCGTAGTCGCAGCTGAAGATGTAGTTCGACTGGCTCGACATTACACCTATATATATAGCGAGCACGAAAGCCACGCAGAACTGCACCGCCATTATCGCCAGGCGCAGCTGTCTGCCACGCGGCGAGAGTCCGAACGATCCTTTCAGCACCAATGCCGGAGCGAACGACGTGCTGTAGAACGCCGGCACCAGAGCAGCCAACGCTCCCACAACGAGTGCCGACGCAGCCATGACGGCAGCAAGAAGCCAGTGTGCCGAGAAACCGATGTCGCCCGAAACGAGCTTCATGCACGCCTCGCTGCGCTGGAACGCCACTACAAGCAGAACACCGACAAGCAAAGCCACAAAGGCGAACAGCACGCTCTCCATTATCATCTTAAGACGCAGGCTGCCTACAGAGGCTCCCATCACACGGCGTGTGTTGACGCCGCGCATACGCATCGGCACCTCAGAGAGCTGGAAGTTGAGCAGATTGAGCAGGGCGATGAACAGCACGAAGACAGAAGCCACGGTGAGCACGTCGACAAGGCTGCGGTTGCCCTTGTCCTGCTGTCCGATGCCAGAGAAATAGACGTCGTCAACGGAGGTTATTCTGAACTTCATCTGCTTGTCAAACTCTTTCTCGTCTTTAGGACTGATGCCGTTGGCCTTCATAAATGCGAGTTTTATGGCACGCTCCACCTTTTTAGGGTTTGTGCCCTCGGCAAGTCGCAGAAAGACGCAGTAGCTCCACTCGCTCCAGTCGGTCATTCCGCTTTCGTTATCGCAGAGATACATGCCGTTGGGTATGGTGCAGTTGTCGGGCATATCCTCGCTCACGCCCACCACGGTGACGGGTTTCATTCCGCCATCGTCGGTGTTGATTTCGAACGTCTTGCCAGCAGCGTTCGCCGTGCCGAACATCTTCTCGGCATTGCTGCGATTAACGATGGCAGTAGCTCCGGTGCCCCATGACTTGCTTGAGCCGGAGATGAGTTTGCCGGTAAAGAACTCAATGCCAGGCTTGCTCATGTACACAACAGGCACGGTTATGGTGCGGTTGTTCACCTTAACATCGGTCTTATTGATATACGGACAGTAATAGACAGCACTCTTAACCTGCGGTACATCCTTCAGCATTGAGGCGAACGGGCGGCAGATAGTGCAACCCCAGTTGTCGCCGAACAGATTGCCGTAGATTTCGAGGCGGTACGTGTGCTCGTAGTCGTTGATGTTGTGGTTGTACGTGCGGTTGTATATCACCTGTGTCATGAACAGGTAGAACGTCGCTACTGCCACACTCAAGCCGAAGAGGTTGAGCAGCGTGGCTATGCGGTAGCGGCGGAACATATATAGGAATGTCTTCATTATTTATGATATTTTATTTTGTTGAGAATTGAGAGTTGTCTCTGTTGAGAATTGAAAGTTGAGAGTTTAGAGTTATGATTACCTTGAGAGTTCTTGCTTATGCAAGCGGCAAAGCCGAGCGATAATTATCATTTAGAATTGTACGAAACACAATATCATTAGTACATATCATCTATAGTGCATATCATAACTTTCAACTCTCAACTTTCAATTCTCAACTGAGACAACTCTCAACTCTCAATTCTCAATTATAAACTAAAAGAACTGCCCTCCACAACCTGTCCGTCGAAGAGGTTGATGATGCGGCTTGCCATCTGCGCGTCGTGCTGCGAGTGGGTCACCATTACGATTGTTGTGCCCTCGGCATTGAGCTGCGAGAGCAGTTCCATGACAGCCAGACCGCTCTTCGAGTCGAGATTACCCGTAGGCTCGTCGGCGAGAATCAGCTTCGGCTTGCCCACCACGGCGCGAGCTATTGCCACACGCTGCTGCTGACCGCCCGAGAGCTGCTGCGGATAGTGCTTTGCGCGGTGGCTCAATCCCACCTTGCGCAGAATCTCCGTAACACGCTCGCGGCGTTCCTTCGCCGCTACGCCCATGTAGCGCAGCTGCAGGTCGACATTCTCCTCAACGGTAAGTTCGTCGATGAGGTTGAAGCTCTGGAACACGAAGCCGATGCGTCCGCGACGGTAGCGTGTGCGGTCCTTCTCCTTAAGGTTAGCCACGGGTTCGCCGTCGAGCAGATAGTCGCCCGAGTCGGGATTGTCGAGGAGTCCGAGGATGTTCAGCAACGTCGACTTGCCGCAACCGCTCGGTCCCATTATGGCGACGAACTCGCCGTCTTCTACATTTATACTAACGCCGTTGAGGGCGACTGTCTCCACTTCTTCCGTGCGGAAGACCTTGGTAAGGTTCTGAGTCTTTATCATAATTTTTGCTATTTATTTTTTTTTTTGGGGGGGATAGGCCTCTCTAAGCCTTGGGAAAACTAAGCCTTTAAGCCTTTCTAAGCCTTGAGAAAACTAAGCCTTTAGGCCTTTCTAAGCCTTGGGAAATCAATGGTAACCAAGCCCTCCCCGACGGGGAGGGTTGGGAGGGGCTCTTTACTTTATCACCAGCACCTCGTTATCCTTAAACGCTTCGTATCCACTGGTGATGACACGCTCACCAGGCTCCAGTCCGTCTGTCACCTCGTAGTATTGCGGGTTCTGGCGGGCTATGCTGATGTTGCGGCGGTAGGCCTTGCGTCCCGACTTGTCGAGCACGAATATCCAGTTGCCGCCGGTGGTCTGGAAGAACGTGCCGCGCGGGATGAGCGTAGCCTGCTGCGACTTGCCGAGAGCTAATTCCACGTAGAAAGTCTGTCCGCTGCGCATCTGCGCCGGGCGTTCGCCGACGAAGACAAAGTCGGTGCGGAACGTTCCGTTGCGCACTTCGGGATATACCTTGCGCACACGCAGTCGGTAGATCTTGCCGCCGCGACTGAACGAAGCCGAGAGACCGGGACGCACGCGGTCGATGTAGTGCTCGTCAATCTGCGCCTGCACCTTGAAGTCGGAGAGGTCGTTTATCTGTCCGATGTTCTGTCCGGCGGCGATGTTCTGTCCCAACTCAACGTCGAGCAGTCCGAGTTCGCCGTCAATAGCCGAGCGCACCTCGAGCTTGTTCTTGCGGTCGCGCACCAAGAGTACGTTCTTGCGCATGTTGTCGAGGTTGTCCTCCATCTGCGCCATCTGCACGTGGCGGTAGAGGCTGTCCTGCTTCAGGCGTTGCGAGATGAGACTCTGCTTGCGGCGTGCGAGCTTATAGTCCTCACGACTCTGCAGATACACCTCCTTGCTGATGAGGCGCTCCTTGTAGAGGCGTGCGTTCTGTTCGTAGGCGCGGCGCTTGCGGTCGCAGTCGGTGTCGAGCGTAGCCTGCTCGGTACGGTTGTTGAGTCGGTCCTGCTGCATCGCCACCTGCGTGTTGCGCAGCAGGTTCTGCTTCTCGGCGAGTTCGGCCTCAGCATTCAGAATCTGCAGGTCGAGATTGCTGTTGCTGAGTCGGAGTATCACGTCGCCCTTTCTGACGCGTGTACCCTCCTCTACAACCTTCTCGCGCACTATGCCGCCCTCCTCGGGCGAGATCTGCACCACCTGGATAGGCAGCACCTGTCCGTTGAGACGCACATAGTCGTCGAACTTGCCGCGAGTGACGTCGCTGATGGTGATGTCTGTGGCGTCTATGGTCATCGTATTGGCGGTTGTGCCGAGCACTATCCACACGAGGAGCGCAGCGAGTGCGGCAGCCGCAGCGACATACCATGCGTAGCGGCGGAGGAATGATTTCTTTTCTATTTGTCGGTCCATAATGGTTATTTTTTAAACTAAGCCTTTTTAAGCCTCTCTAAGCCTCTCTAAGCCTCTCTAAGCCTTTCGAAGCATTGTTTACTAAGCCCTCCCCGATGGGGAGGGTTGGGAGGGGCTTTTTTACTTTTCATAGTACGCCAGCACCTGTCGGTTGTACATCATTGTGAGCTGGCTCTGCAGCAGTTTTACACGGCTTTGCAGGAGCGTGACCGCCGCCGTGCGCACGTCGATAGACGACGCCATGCCCTCCTCGAACTTGCGCGTAGTGAGATAGGCGGCTAAGCTGTCAGCCTCAACCTGATCCTTCATCTTCTGCACCTCCTTTGCGCTGTTCTCCACATCGGCGACAGCTTCGGCAATGATGCGCTGCAGTTCGGAGCGCTCGTAGCAGAGCGATTCGCGTGCCCGGTCGAGAGCTATGCGGCGCGAACGAACGGAGGAGACAGAGCCGAGACGGTTGAAGATAGGAATGCTCAACGAGAGAGCCACGTATTCGCCGGCGTTGTTCTTGAACTGCTTGCTGAACGGAGCGTGTCCACCCACGTCCATATTGCGGAAGAACGAGGTGGAGACGCCGCCAGAGAGAGAAATCTTAGGAAGAAAGGCGCCGCGGGCTGCGCGCAGGGCGTAGCGGGCTGCAGCCACACTGCTCTCAGCCTGCGCTATGCGCGGATTGGTTGCGAGCGCCACATTATATATATTATACGCATTGTCTGAAGACTGTAGCGGAGCGTCTACCGAAGGCTTTTCCACGATGAGCGTGTCGGCGATGGGGAAGTTCATCTGCTGCTTCAGCGCGAGCAGCGCCTTCGTGGTCTGACTCTGCATGTGCGTCAGCTCGTAGTCGTCGGCAGCCAGTGTAGCTCGCATCTGCGCCACATCGGCTTCGCTCTTCTGCCCCACCTCAGCCATCACTTCTACTTGATGGAGCAGCGCACGACTCTCGTCGCGTTTGCGGCTGGTGTGTTCCACGGCACCTTCGCAGTAGAGCAAATCCATACACGCCTTGTACACCCTCAGTCGCACGGCGTCTTTCTCCGCCTGCAACGCCGACCTACCCATCGCCACGTTGGCGCGAGCCATGCGCAGTTCGTTGTAGCGCTGCAAGCCGTCGAAGACGACGAGCGACGCCTGCAAGCCGTAGCCGTTATAGAAGGTGTTAACATCGGTGTAGGTGTTGGTCTCGGGGTCGATGGCGCGTCCGAAGTTCATCTGTGCGCCTACCGATCCATACACGTCGGGCAGGAAGGCGCCGATGGCGCGTGTGCGTTCGGTGCGACTTGCGTCGAGGTCGTACTGCTGCAGGCGCACCGTGTGACTGTGCTCGGCGGCGTACTCCATGCAACGCTCCACGCTCCACGGCTCGGCTGCCTCAGCCGACACAGCGGCAAGCAGGGCGAATAGGGTTACGAATATTGGTCTCATTCTTTCTGTTTTCTTTGTTTCTACGGCAAAATTACGTCTTTGCGCAGGCAAATGAAAGTGTTTGGTAGCAGAAAAACGGCGGTTGTATGATTATCATACAGCAGAGTGTATGAAAATGATACACATGTGCCAGTGGCTTGCACTTTTTTTTGTACTTTTGCAGTAGAAACATAAAGTGCTTAATATGAGCAACTATTACAACACGATACTCATCATCGACGACAACCCGGCGATACTCACCGCCTTGAAGATTTGTCTTGCAGGGGTGTTCACGCGCATCGTGACACTCAGCAGTACGGACCGGCTCGTAGCCACTATGAGCGAGGAGCAGGTTGACGTGGTGCTGCTCGACATGAACTTCTCATTAGGCGTGAACACGGGGCAGGACGGACTGTTCTGGCTGCGCACGCTGAAGAAGCTGCATCCCGACACACCGGTGGTGCTGATGACGGCGTATGCCGACGTGCAGTTGGCGGTGAAGGGACTGAAGAACGGGGCTGCCGACTTCGTAACAAAGCCTTGGGACAACGACGAACTGGTGCGCACGCTGCGCGACGCGGTGGAGAAGAGTCGCGAGGTGGTGACGCTCGACAAACTCGAACAGCAGCACGTGCATCGCGTGGTGGACCAGTGTCACGGCAACATGAGCAAGGCAGCAGAGCTACTGGGAATAACGAGGCAGACACTGTATAGAAAGTTGAAAGGTTGAGATGGTGAGATGGTGAGGTGGTGAGGTGGTGATGTGGTGAGATATGATGTTGTAATGGTGAGGTGGTGATGTGGTGACAATAGTGAGAAATCTCAACACCTCAACAAAACAACATCTCAACATCATATCTCAACACCTCAACAAAACAACATCTCAACATCATATCTCAACACCTCAACACCTCAACATCACAACATGGCACCATATATAACAATTCTTCTCGCCGCACTCCTCGTAGTGCTATTCGTCTTTGAGTGGCTCCACCAGCGGCGCCTCTCCACCCGAGTGCGCCTTATGCGCGAGGCGCTGCGCAACCGCGACTTCATGTTCCGACTGCCAACGGACAGCATCATGCCCGGCGAGCGCGACCTGCAGAAGATGCTCAACGAGATGGGCGGAGAGATTAACAAGCTGATGGCACGCAGCGAGGTGGAGTCGTGGCAGCGGCTGACGCGCGTGTTGACGCACGAGATAATGAACGCCGTGACGCCGATACAGAGCATCACGCAGGCGTATATAGGCAGCAAGATGGTGAAGGGAACGCCGCTCGAAGAGGGCATCCAGGCGATATACGACACGAGTCGCAGCCTGTCGGCATTCGTGGAGAGCTACCGCAAGATGACGCAGCTGCAGACGGTGAGCTTCGAGGAGATTGACCTGCAGCGACTCGTCTCCAATCTGCAAGCGCTCTATCCCACTCTCGCCTGGCACATGGACATCAACGGCATGCAGACGCTGCGCGCCGACGCAAGCATGATACACCAGGTGCTGACCAACATCGTGAAGAATGCGGCGGAGGCTGGCGCTCACAACATAGATATCTGCGCACGACGCACCGACCAGTGCACACAACTGCTCATCAGCAACGACGGCACGCCGATAGCGGCTGAGGTGGCGCGCGAGATGTTCGTACCGTTCTTCACCACGAAGCGCACGGGCTCGGGCATCGGTCTCTCACTCTCTCGCCAGATGATGATGGCGCAGGGCGGCGACCTCGCTCTCGCCGAACGCCCACAAGCAGGATACCACGCCACGTTCATCGTAACGCTATAGAAGGAGCTACAGCTAACTTCAGGGGGTGCAGCTGTCCAGCTGCACCAATAAACAAAATGGCGCTATTAACAAGGATGGTGCACTTATACTATGATGGTGCACTTCTTGCTCTGGCAAGCGGCAAAGCCGAGCGGAGACAAGTGCACCCCCTGAGTGCACCCCCTAAAAAACAAATAAAAAGTTCTCGAATGAAAAAGATTAGTTTCGCAAGCGACATATTGCCAATGAAGGATATCCTTTACCGCCTCGCGCTACGCATTACGCTGAGCCGCGAGGAGGCAGAGGACATCGTGCAGGACACGCTCATACGTGTCTGGAACCGTCGCGACTCGTGGGACACCATCGAGAACATCGAGGCGTTCGCACTCACCGTCTGCCGCAACATGGCGCTCGACCGACTGCGACTGCACGAGAACCAGAACGCGTCGCTCGACGACACGCCCGTGGACAGCAACCCTACGGCGACGGCTAACCCGTACGAGCACACCGTGCAGCGCGAGAAGGTGCAGATTGTGCGACAGCTCATCGACGCTCTGCCCGAGAAGCAGCGTGCCTGCATGCAGCTGCGCGACATCGAGGGCAAGACATACAAGGAGATTGGCACCGTGCTCGGCATCACGGAGGAGCAGGTGAAGGTGAACATATTCCGCGCAAGACAGACCATCAAGCAGCAATTCGAACGCTACGACAACTACGGACTTTGATTCTCAATTATTGCTGTCCGGTAAAACTGCAAAGAGCATAAATATCCTCCCCGAAGCCCAGTAAAAATGGACTTCGGGGTTTATTTTTGGTTCAACTGACATTTCGAGTGATACACAGCCTAAGCTTTTCTCACCGTTTGCGTCCGCCGTCCAATCAGATTCCGTCCGCCGTCCGATCAGATTCCGTTCGCCGTCCGATCGGATTCCGTTCGCCGTCCAATCGGATTCCGTTCGCCGTCCGATCAGATTCCGTTCGGGTGACGATGACTTTTCGTGAGGTTTTACTGCGAAAATATAAGAAACTATTGCTGTCCGGTAAAACTAATAATGTGGTCAAAGACGGGCTGCGCTCGGCTTTGCCGCTTGCCAGAGCAAGAAGTGCACCTACCATTCTGTTGGTGCTCATTTTGCTTTGTTGGTGCACTTGGGACAAGTGCACCCCCTAAAAGACACCAACTTTCACGAATTTTGTTAAAGGGCGTTAAAAGCACAATTTCTCTGTAACCTTTTCTCCGTTCAATCGTCGTACATATAGAAACACCCAAGAACACCCCGAGAGATATAACAAGAGGTTCAATACCCCAACACCTCAACATCTCAATACCTCAACATAACAACACCTCAACATAACAACATCTCAACATCTCAACATAACAACATCGTAAATATGGACTATAAATACATAAACCAACTCTTGGACCGCTACTGGAAGGGCGAGACATCGCTTGAGGAAGAGCAGATACTGCGCTCGTTCTTCAGCCAGATTTGCGTGCCGGAGGAACTCGCAAAGTATCGTCCGCTCTTCAATTACGAGCAGACCGAAACGAAGACCGACCACCTCGGCGACGACTTCGACGAGCGTATAATGTCCATGATTGACGAGCCGCAGGAGCTGAAGGTGAAGGCACAGCCGATACGCATCAGCCAACGCTTCGCACCACTCTTCAAGGCGGCAGCAATGGTAGCAATAGTGCTCACACTGACACAGGCTGCACAGCTCTCGTTCCAGAGCAACGATGCGAGCAACACGGCGATGCCGGAAGTCTACTCTACGCAGCCCGTGCCCGGAGTGTCGGTGGCGCTCAACGACTCGGCTCACCTCGACTCGGTGAAGAAGACAGACGCCGTGCCACAGCAGTTGGAACTGCACGACATCTCCATGCTCAAGTAAGACAAAAAAGACAATTTCTATGCTTTCTCAATAAAATCATGTTTAGTTAAAACACCAAACGAGTTGAGGCTGTGAAGTCTCCGGCTCACCAAAAAAATTCATAACATACTAATGATTTGCTTGCCGCACGACCCTCAACGAGGTGTTGTGCGGCAAGTTGGTTTTTATGACCTTATGTCGCCAGACAATGGCGGCATGGCGCATATACAGACAATTTTAACACAGCCCTTCGCAACAAACGCCACAAAAAACGGCTCATTTTCAAAAGTTTTATCTAACTTTGCATGTTGCTTTTAAACATACTCTATATGGGTTTCAACACAATAGAAGCCTAAGATGCTATAACATTCAAAATACTATTGACTCTTATGCGAGCACAACTATTCACAGCATTGTTCGTTCTGCTGGCAGTGGCAACACCCACAAACGCACAGAAGCGAACCTTGGCCGAGGCAAGAAAGTGGCTGAAAACTTCTTTCTGGCTAACGACAACAAAACTGCAGTCAGCCTACTGCGCATCAACAACAAAAGCGGACGCCATCTGCTGAAGAAGGCGCACGACGAAAAGCAGGCGGAAGCCTTCTACCTCTTCACCGACGAGCGTGAGAAACAGTTGCTCATCGTGTCGGGCGACGAGCGCATGCAGCGCATTCTCGGCTACACCGACCGACCGCTCGCTGGCAACGCTATACCCGACGGATGCGCCGCTACGGCGATGGCTATCGTGATGCGCTACCACCAGTGGCCCGACGTGGGCAGCGGCAGCAATAGTTCCGCTACGGAGCTACGGCGCATCTGCTCACAGCGAGCGACTACGACGCCGCCACGTGGGACGGCATGATGCGCAAGGAGATTGACAACAACCGACCGGTTATCTACACCGGCGAATCGATACAAGGACGCGGAGCGCACGGCTTCGTGCTCGATGGCTACCGCGACAACCTCTTCCACTTCAACTTCGGATGGAACGGCAGCGGCAACGGCTTCTTCGCCATATCAGCCATAACATCGACCGACCGCAACTTCGAGTTCGCCAACAAGCAGCAGGCTGTGATAGGCATCACACCCGTGAAGGCTGAGAAAGCCACACCGCTACAGCTCGACTGCGAGGGCAAATATGAGGGCTTCTACTCTACGCTCACTTCGCTGAAGGCGGGTGAAAAACAAAGCGTGCACCTCTCGGCACTCTCGGCGCTCAGCACATGGCGAGGCAAGCTGCAGTGGAACCTCTGTAAAGCCGACGGATCGGTAGTGGAATCGTTGGGCAGCAAGCAGATTGGGTTGCACCAGTCTTGCCGACCTGAAACTGCCTGAGACGCTGCGATATATCGGCAGCGAGTGCTTCCGCAACTGCCCGACGCTCCGACAGACGCTATTACGGACGCCGCAGCCGACTACTGCACCACATTCCCAGTGAAGGTGGCAGGCAAGCAGTGGACAACGCTCCACTCACACAAGGCGCAGACCGTATACATCTACACGCTGAACGGCACACTGCTGCGCACAGCACAACCGCAGAAGGGCGCCAACAGCGTATGGACTGACGAGCCAAGCATAATCATCGCAAAATAAAACAACTTTAAAGATATAAGTATGAAGGATATTTGTTGCATAGGACACATCACGAAAGACAAGATCATCACCCCGCGTCAGACCGTATACATGGCTGGCGGCACGTCTTTTTACTTCTCTTATGCCATAAACAATCTGCCCGACAATGTTTCGTTCCAGCTTGTGACGAAACTCGGAGAGGGCGAGATGAAAGCTGTAGAGGACATGCGCAACGTGGGCATCGACGTGCTTACTTACCCAAGCAGCCACACAGTTTACTTCGAGAACAAGTACGGCGAGGACCAGAACGACCGCACTCAGCGTGTGCTCGAGCGTGCCGATCCGTTCACTATCGAGGAGATGAAGAACGTGGATGCACGCGTCTACCACCTCGGTACGCTACTCAACGATGACATCTCGCCGGAGCTTGTGAAGTATCTGTCTACGAAGGGCAAGATTTCTATCGACGCTCAGGGCTATCTGCGCGAGGTGCGCAATCAGGAGGTGTTCGCCATCGACTGGGCTGAGAAGCGCGAGATACTCGCTAACACCGACATCATCAAGGTGAACGAGCACGAGATGGAGGTGATTACCGGACTGCGCAACCCGCGCATGGCTGCGCTCCGTTTGGCTGAATGGGGCGTTAAGGAGGTGTGCGTGACGCTCGGAAGCTATGGTTCTATCATCCTCGTCGACGGCGAGTTCCACGAGATTCCGGCTTATGAGCCAAAGGAGATTGTGGATGCTACGGGTTGTGGCGACACCTACTCGGCTGGCTATCTGTGGTGTCGTGCGCAGGGCATGGACGTAGAGGAGTCTGGACGCTTCGCGGCTGCCATGTGTACACGCAAACTGGAACACAACGGTCCGTTCGAGGGCACAATAGACGATGTGCAGGCTGTGCTTGCAACCACGCCGTGCTTCAATGAGTACGCGGAGTAAAAGCCCCTCCCAACCCTCCCCATCGGGGAGGGCTTAGTTAGCAGTTCTTCCTTGGCTCAGAAAGGCTTAGAAAATAAAATGGCTTAGAAAGGCTTAGAAAAACCCCAAAGGCTATAAAAGCAAAAAGGTCTGCCTCCCGCAAGGGAAGCAGACCTTTATTTATTTTGTCTTTATCGTAAAGTCTACGAATGACGCAAGCTCTTGCGCTGAAGCGAAGAGCTTACGCTGTCAGACCCATACTTACGTATGGATTAGAGCTGAGGACCAGCAGCAACGAGAGCCTTACCAGCCTCGTTGTTTGTGTACTTAGCGAAGTTCTTGATGAAGC
>OMEA01000496.1_pt1 | contig 20326 bp, 18 predicted proteins | sample 1645321 | NCBI WGS metagenome assembly OMEA01 (sample SAMEA103958151, study PRJEB25191) | human gut metagenome
GCTCCGCGCGGTACCAACTCGCCGCTACAACGGTACCATCGGAGCGATATTCTCAAATATCCTAACAAACAATTAGTATAATAAGTGTAACTTGCATATGACATTGAAAATATTGATTTAAATAAAAATATAAGAAGCAGCAAACCTAATATATTCTTAACTTCTATATTCTTAGCGCTACGCCAAGAAATATAATAGTGCTTCCAATAGTTAATATATATAATAAATCCCAATAATCCTTGATTTATTAATAATTCAAGCCAATCACTATGTGCAAATTTTGCTGTCATAATAAAAGACCCCTGAGCTCCATATCCAAATAAATAATGAAACATATTTGAATTTTCAAAGACCGTCCAAATGTGTGAATATATTTCATCACGTCCACTTGAATTTCCTTCTAATGTTGATGTAACACGATATTGGAAATAATCATTCTGCATCATGGTGTCAGAAATAAACGTTACCCCCAGTAATATGAGACAGCCTGTTAATAAGAATAATGCGAACTTTTTTGGGGAGCTGCTATTTTTAAAATTATCGTATAAAAAAAACATTAAACAAATAACAGCAATTAATATTGCTCCCCGTTTCATGCCTATCATTATATAATAAAGGCAATATGCTAAACCAAAATACTGAAGCAGCATTTTTTTTCTATATAATACAAGAAAAGGTATTAATGAAAGAAAAGTATAACTTGTATTGTTCGTTACATTATCGGAATCAAATCCTAATTCTACAAGTTGCATGATTCTTTTTTTCTGTTCATAAAAAAAAGAACATGTTGTCACAATAAAGAATACCATCGTCCAGCCTCTTATCTTGTCTGATGTTAAATAACCCTTCAAAGAAAAATAATAAAAAGGATAAACTGGGAATAGTGACAAGTAAATAGCCTTTAGATAAAGATTTGAATCAAGTAATTCACCATGTACAATAAAAGAGGTTCCACGAGTAACATACAGAATTATACCATATATTGTAAATAGCACCAATAGTATATTCAGACCATTTAATAAAGAAGGTTTTTTATAATGCAAATTTACATATATCACATAATATATTGCTACAAGCATATTCATAAGAAACAGTATCTTTGAAAGAGAGCTACTTTCAGGATATAATGTTCCCTGTAAATAGTATAAAGACCATGATGCCAAATATAAATCACATCTATTTGGTTTTTTAATAAATGCTATAATTTCCTTCATCTTCCAAATTTATTTTTTATAATGATAAAATATAATGCCTTTAATAGAACTCTAATATTTTTGCATAATAGAATGTTATGTATACTTATGAATCGGCTAAGTTCATAGCGATCTATTAAATACCGCAAATACCCATCATTATTATATCCATTTCTATAAAGTTCAGACATCACGCTTAAAATTATACACCTGAGATCCCCATAAAGTTCCTTATATACTCCACATGTTTCAACACGCAATGAATTACCTATTATAACACATTCCAATCCCCATTTTGACATCTTGGTATTTGATGAAGACTCCATATTTTGCCAATAATGATATACTACCTTATTAATATGAACTGCGTTATGGATATTTCGTACTACTTGATAAAACAAGATACCATCTTCTCCATTAATAGCATGATCATAAGTCTTATATTTGTGTTTTTGAAGCAAATCTCGTCTAAATAGTTTGCTACACAGGTTATGTCCATATTCTTTTCTCAAGAGAGAACGGTAGACAGAAATATTATCAGTACCATAGTTTAGGTAAAAATCCATTCTTTGAGTTTTTCCATTTGTATGTATAAATGACATATTACCAGAAACAATATCTGAATTATGTAATACAGCCTTTTTGTATAAAACTTCAATAGCATCACATGGTAATGTGTCGTCACTATCACAAAATGTGATATATTCGCCAACAGCTTCCATATAAGCTGTTCTTCTTGCCCACATTAATCCATGATTCTCATTATGTCTAATTATTTTTATTCGCGAATCAACCTTGGATAAATTTTTCACAATATCCATAGATTTATCTGGCGAACAATCATCAACTACAATAATTTCTATTTCGTGCAACGTCTGTTGCATAATAGACATAATACATCTTTCTATATATTGTTCTACATTATACACAGGTACACATATTGAAACTTTAATATTTTTATTCATAATTACATTTTGTTTTTAAAATATCCATAATAAGTAAGATTACCTTCTTTTGTGGTGTCAGAACATTTAAGTCTTCTATTAAGTGATAACAATTCTGTATCTTCAAATATCTCTTGAATAAATCTTTCATCAACCTCTTGATTGAAAATAGATTTCAGAGCATAAAAATGTGGATTGTTCAATTTAACTTGGTCTATATTATTTTTAACAGAAGCTATTTCTTCGTAACCAATGTCAAGAATATAATCCATAAGCATATAATCAATAGAATGACTGTTTTTACTCCAGTAATCCACATAACTATCATAAACGAATTTAACTAATAAATTATTTCTTCCACACGCTAGTACTCCTCCAGTCCAACGACAAGCAGAAACATAATCATTGTTTTTAGGTATGTTTTTATTGGTGTAGAAATTCAAGCCATCAATACACAGAGGCTTGGTCATTAATATTAAGGCATCCAACCAAATACCACCATATTCTTTTAATAGTGCGAATCTAATAATGTCAGTAAAGTGCGTGATAGAAATCTGTGACTTATCAAATCGTTGGCAAATTAGTTTAGGAATGTCTACATATTTATTGTAATTACGATAATCGATTACTACAATCTTATGACTACCTCTATTTTTTTCAAGATAATTATAACATAATTTGGCAAGTTCTGGCATATTCTCCATTCCTTGCCACCAACAAAACCAAATAGGACTATCTTTTTCTATCGGACTACACTTTTCATTTATTTTTTTATTCTGTAGAACCGCTTCTTCTATTTCTTTGTGTATGTATTTACGAATATGTGGTCTCGCTAATACAAAATCGTCCTTATGTAAAAATACCGAAAGAATTTTTGGATAGATTAGAACTTGAAAAGTTGTTTTAATCCCAAAGGATTTCAAATAACAAATGAGAGTGTGTAACATTATTTTATTTTATTAATTAACTTCATACGTACCGTCTGCTTCATTTCATCTGAAAGAATATATCTGTATGTTATTATCAAATGAGCTATTATAGACATGAATACAATAAGTATGAATTGTATATATGGATTACTTATTGATGTTTTAAGTATCATACATGGTATAAATACTACAGAAGAAATCACAACTGGCAATACGATACTTTTCACTATTTTTCTTATAAATATTGTAGGTATCAAACGTTTTGTTATTATTAGGTCTGTTACCAAAGTCAACAATGTGAAACATATATTTATAACATAAGTAGTCTCAGCTGGTAGGAAAAAATATTTATATGCAACATATGTCACTGGCAATATCAACATATTATATATCCCAGTGGCAGTACTTAGATACTTTATTTTGCCAGTAGCATGATTTGTTGTAATTAGTATCATAACCGATAAGCCAACATAACTATTTAACAACAAAAGTCGACAAAACCAAAGTGTATGTTCAGGAACGATGCCAAGCCATATAGTCAACACCAAGTCCAATTCAATAATTAGAGGAATTATACATATTCCATACAATAACAACGTATACTTAATTGCATTGCAGACATAATTCTGCATAAGTGGAATATTATCTTGCGAATAACTTTTAATTATCTGAGGTCTGAATGCTTGTATCACATTTGAAGCAAGACCAGAAACAGCAGCTTGTACCTGAGTTGCAATAGAACTTGCAGCATTCAAAAGAACACCGAAGAACATATTTATTATAATGTTAGTACCTTGTTGTTTCAAGGTTCCTGACAAACTTCCAAATAAATCCCATAAACAATATTTCAACATTGGTTTAACATTTGATCTATCTTCCAATTTCCTTATCCTGCAAATGTCAAATTGCACAAAAGAATAACCGACATAACATACAAATACAACAAAATTTACCCCCAAGAACAAACACCCATATGTAATCAATTTATCGAAAGGAAGACATGGTAGTAAGAATACTATTAAGAGTTTAAGAATAGAGTTTAATATTTCAATGTATGCAAAAGCATCCATTCGCTCATATGCTATTATTGTCGCATTAAAAGGTGTCTGCATAATTGTTATAATAGTTGAGATTGTAAATAAATGATACACACACTGTGCAGCAAAGATTCTATCTTCTGGTATAACAAGCTTTTGACAAACAAACCATAATCCTATTGATTCTGCAACAATAAATACCAAAATGGCTATTAAGACATGAATATAAAAAGCAGTATTGAAAACATTCTGCAATTTACATTTATTTCTCTCTCCCAAAGCAAACGTAATAAATCGACTAGTTGCTCCACTCATACTAGAATTTAGAAATGTAAGCATGATAACAACACCTCCTACAATTCCATATATTCCATAATCCTCAACACCTAAAGTCTGCAATATAACACGACTTGTATATAACGATATCAATATTGTTATAAGAGTTCGCATATATAACAACACTGTATTTTTAGCTATACGCTTATTGTTTTTTGATATTTGTGACACTTCTTATACTTCTTATATTTTTGATTATTAACAAAGATATTTAATAGAGCAACTATTCAGTGGTTAAACATCATTGATAATCAACCTTTTGGGACGACAAAGTCTATTAAAGAAAGGCGTAATATAAGCAAAAACAGATAGGCTTTCTTTAGTATATTCTGCTTAGCACTTTTAATATGACGCCACTTACTTCTTAAAATAGCCATTAGCGACAATATCTTTCGCTGAATAGATACAAAAGCACAGTATTCTATAGAATTAGGGCTGCTAAATAGTTACAGATTTTTATAATTTAAGTCCTAATTTGAATGCTTACTTAATTCTTTAATTTCTGATAAATTTGCCAAACTTCATCTTCTAACTTTCTGAGTTCTGCTATTTTATCTCGATTCTTTTGGAATACATACTCTGTACCATCTACCGACTTTATCTGTAAAAGTTGATTATCATCTTTTAAGAGATTATACATATAATTCCACAACAGGTATACCATATCAAGATAGTGCGTGTTTCTGTAAGAATCTACGGGGATAGAATAACAAACAGCATTGATTTCAAAACTCGTCAACTCTATTTTAACATCAGAATCAGAACGAACATTCTTCAAAAAGCGTATCATTTGCTTTAATCGTCCATTTGTAACAGCACTACGGTTATTGATATTTTCTATAGCTAAAAATGGACAACTTGGAGGTTCTGTGCTATTCGTCTTCTTGTTATAGATTGCAACGCCTCGGTATTTCTCATCCTCTTTCACCACAAAATTTATTTTATCTTGCCAACACGCTGTTACAATATCCACATCTCTTTTCAGATTTTTATTATATATGTGGACTGCTTTTGCCTTTTCAATGTCACATTCATCATACCACTTACTCATTACCCTTTCATTGCTTGCCCTTAATTCTCGTAAATCTTGAAGAAAATCACCGGTATACTGAGAGAAATTATCTGCATAATTTCGTAACTTGGTTAAATCATAAGAATCATAAACACTTGAATAAGGAGATTTTAAAATTTTTCTTACCTCAAAGATTTCTGTAGAAACAAATTTATTGGTAAAAGTTAGCAAGTCAATATCACTTGCACCTTTAATATGCGTATTTGTCATCACAGAACCTTGATAACGATAAGTGACATTCATATATTGCTGTTCATCCTTTAGATGCTTTTTCACGACCTCTCCGGCTTCCTTAGTGATAGCTGTATAATGATCATCAACAGCAGACATTGCCATCTTGACGTATTTGGCAACATCCCTACCTTCAGTAGATAAATCTGAGAACATTCTTTGTTCTACCAATAGATTTTTATCGGGATTGTAACGATCCTCAATCCGTCGAATAAGATTTGAATAATCTTGAATCATAATGTATGAAAAGGTTTATATTCTTGTTTTTGATTATTAAAAAAATCCATTATCTGAGTCTGATTATCAGAAAAGAGGCATTGCCCAATATTTTCTAAAGTGTCAATTGATTGTTTATCAGAAGCATCCAAACCAATGACATTATCATTTTCAAAAGAATGCTGCAATCGACAATAGATAAAATTCTGTTCACCGCCTACGCCTATTCCTTTCTGATAGAATTTCATCAAGTTATCTGTATAATCTGCTTGAGCGGAAGATATCAAATCATAAAGGGGTAATGGCTTCTTATTATATAGCCAATAGCGTCCAGTCATCTTTTGAGGATTATCCTTAAACATTCTATTGCCTGTGCCCAAAGAAAAAATTGCAATTTTACTAACTGGTATATTGAGTGAATGAACTGCTTCTGTATATCCAATCAAAGTAGGATTATTAGCCATAATCCCCCCATCAATCATAGATTTATACCTGTGAATCTCCGTTCCTTCCTTTATCGTATATTCAAAATCATAACTATCAAAATATACAGGTGCAGCCGCTGTTGACAAAGCTATATCACATGCAGGTATCTGATAGTCTCGAGTTAACTGTGGATGATGAGAAGTCTTGAAGACGTGCATCATACCCCGATCAGCATCGTAAGCAGGTATACAGACTCTGGTTAGGCAATGTCCCAATCGTGCAGGGCTATCTCCTGCATACCTATCATAGAATTCAGACAAAAAATGCTTCAAATCTTCACGATTGTATAGCTCTTTCTTAAATAGTATCTTTAATACTTTATAAAAGTTATTCTGAGGAGGAAATATCGTCTTGGCATTATCTCGGTAAAGAGATAAAATCTCATGAGCCGGCATACCTAAAGCTAAACCTATAGCAATAATTCCTCCAGTTGAAGTACCACAAATTAGGTCGAAATAATCACAAATACGACAAGCATGATTAGTTCGCTTCAATTCTTCTTCAGCAAGAGCGAGTATCTTGGCTGGTATAATGCCACGAATTCCTCCTCCGTCTATAGAAAGTATCTTAAACATAATGTTATAACGTATTAAATCTACATTTATTAATACTCAATTTAAGGCATACCCCTTTGTATAGGCAGATTTGTAAGTGCCTACATATTGAGATGATTTTTCTTTGTTTTCTCGCAATGACATAGTTGCCTATTTTTCTCATTTTATGAAGCCGACAATGCCTATTATGAATTTTGAGTGTTGAGTGTTTAGTTATTCGCTGCTACGCATGCGATTGAGAGTTGTTCAATTGTGAATTGAAGTCTTTGGTACCAACACTTAACATTAATCCTACATTCATGGGCAATTTATGGTAATTCGTGTTCAGTACTTATCCATGAAATATGAAGTCGTTATCATTGGCTGATGAAGTCGTTATCATTGGCTGATGAAGTCGTTATCATTGGCTGATGAAGCCGACTTCGTTGGGCGATGAAGACGTTATCATTTTCTGGCGGATGTTTGTACGTTCTTCAGACTCTTATTGCGCATGGTGTAATGATCGCCTACTACGTAATCACTCTGGTCGAGTTCGGGAGTGATGTAGGAGGTGGTGTAGATGAGCTGATAGGAGTCTGTGGGGTACGACTTCAGGCGGTCGATAAGGGTCTGCTGGAACTGCTGGGCACGCTCCTTCTCTATTCCCTTGTCCTCCATGTTGTCGGCAAAGATGAAGTGAGGATAGCGCATCCATGGGATGTCGAGAGAGGCGAAGAAGAGGGAGAAGCGAGCCACTATCTTCAAGAAGAATGCCGAGGAGGCACTGTACTTGGAGTACTTGTCGGAAAGATAGACGAGGTTGTTGGCAAAGTCGACGTGGAAGTCGGAGGGGCGTGAATTGACGAAATCACGCTGACGCTCCTTGTCGTGTTGCAAGAAATAGACTCCGTGCTCCTGGATCTTGATCCGCACCTGGGTGCGACGACTCTCTTGACCTGCTGTCTTGGCTTGTATCAAACGCTCCTGATGCGAAAGGTCGGACTCGAGCTGCTCCTTGCGCGCTATGAGTTGCTCGTAATAGTCGGCTCGCTCCATCATGTCGTACAACTGCAGGAGTTCGCCATTTGCCATTCCCTTATTATATATAAGGTCTTCTATCTCTTCCTCGGCAGTGCTGCGCACATTGTCGAGCATCTGGTCGAGCGTCTTGCGGGCACTTCGATACTTGCGACGAAGGCTAAGACGTTGGGTCTTGAGCTGGTCGAGCCGCTTGATGTCCTGCTCATGAATGGATGCTGACTCCTTAATCTGAAACGACAGTTCGGCAATGAGTCGCTTTGCCTGGGTTATGCCCAACTTGTCCTCTATGGGCGACTTGCACAGGCGGCATGTGCCTTCGGGCACATCCTTTGGCAACGGGGAGAGGCATTCGGGACAATACTCCAACTGAAGGTTGCCGAGTATCTGACGGGTGGTGACTGAATTCTGTAGGGCTTTCTGCTTACGCTGAAGCTCGTCGATGAACATCTTTGTGTCTTCTATATCGTGAGTCAAGTTATCCTCGTCGCGTTCTGCCTTGTCCAAATCGTGGGCAAGGGTCTTGACAAGCTGCATCTGTTGTTCTGTTTCCGACTTGTGACGCTTGTTGACTTCCTCGCCTTGACGTTTGCGATGGATGTCTTCGTCCAATTGGTCTATATCAAGTCGTTTCTGCTTGATGAGCGACTCTATATGTTCCTTGGAACGTTGGTCCTTGGGGAGTGACGATTCTACAGAACGGATATCGGACTTAATCTCGGAGATGGCGCTCTCAAGTTCTTTCTTCCTGAGTTTGGCTGTATAGAGTTCGGAGTCGAATATGCCAAGCAGAAGGTCGGCTACTGCCTCACGGGTGGTTTGTTTGTCAAACTGTTCGTAATAGAACAATGAACTGGTAGGCGACTCCTGGTCGATATACAGCAGACGGAGCAGCTGGTGCATAGTTATATTGCTGTCGCCCTGCACTATAGGCATACCCATAACCTCGAACAATTCGTTGGAGAAGCTACGCTTGTTGGACGTTGTGCTATAGCCGAAGTAGTTTGACTCGCAATTGGAGGCAAGGGTTTGGTCGATGCTTCCCCAGTAGACAGTCATTCCGCGCTTTGGGAGGACACGTCCCTCATCGTCCTTCTCTATAGTGCGTGAGAGGGTGAGCACGGCTCCATCTATATCCACCTCGACCATTACGCGCGAACAGCTACGGGCTTGGGTAACGAAATTGGTGTAGTCGCCACCGAGGGCATAGAACAAGAGGTGGGTGATTGTAGACTTGCCACTACTGTTCTCGCCACGGATGATGTTGACTCCATGATGGAACTGCTCATCGTAGGCTACAAGTCCGCCTTCGGTGAGAACATACAGACGATTGACAAAGAGATTAGCAGCCATCGTATTTGGATTCTATTAGTTTGGTGCGATGTTTCAGTCCGTCCACTCCGTTAAGTGGTGTGTTGCGGAAGGACAACATGAGCCACGACAACACATTGGATTCTTCTGGCGGCATTTCGTCGAGCTGCGACATGACCTGATGCATCTTATCGGCATCGGTGACTGCCACCTTCTGCTGGAGCAGCATTTCGGGATCGATGAGTCCGTAGCTTGCCAGATGGCTCAAGGCTATCATCTGGTAGGGACGCAACCGCTCGAAGATGCGACGACTGTTGGATATATAGTTGTATGGGGTGAACTTGCCGGGAATGTACTTCCTGCGCGAGTCCTTCAACTGCTTCTCATCGCTCTTCAGACTAATCTTGTTAGCCTGATAGGGAAACAGCAGATAGAAGTCGTAGATGCGCAGGCGGTCTACCTCAACTGTGTCGTTGCCATCAAAACGCTTCAGAATGTAAAGCATGCGATAGATAGTGTGAAAGGGGTCGAATGCGGGTACGTACATTGTTGTATGCGTTGATGACTGTTAGTATTCTTTCCAATTGATGTGGCAGTTGCCCGTGAGATAGTAGAGCATGCCATAAATGTCGTCCTCGGTATAGCAGAGCTGGCGGTCGCATGAGCCATTGGCGTTGATCTCGTCGATTATCGGCTGGACAACCTTTTCGTATACCATCTGATTGATCTTGCTAAGCGGCTGGCTCTCGATGTTAGGCAATATATAGGTGTCGAAACGATTGCATAACTTGGCAAACAGATAGATGTCGATACGCTGTGCCGACTCATAATATTGGAAGCGCGTGGACTTCTTGGCAAAATACATCTTCAATCGTCGTGCCTTGTCGATTGCCGACTGTGAGAAGCCTCCATCCTTGAGTTTTGCCTCCAAGCCTATTGTATGGCGCAACTTGGTGCGGTAACGCTTGATGTCGTCAAGTTTCTTCTGTAGTCGTATGTCGTTGTTGATTTCTTCATTCAACCGTCGAAACCATCCACCAAGACGGCTCTCGGATTGGGTGTAGTAGTTGTTGACTTCACGGGCGTTAGGATTGTAGTTGTCAACCTTGCGTATTTTCGTGTCATTAAAACTGTTGCCAGTACCAGGGTCTCCATTCACCTTTAAGTTTATTTCCATGGCAAATATAAGTTCTTGTTATTGACATGTCATAATCGAAAACTATTGCAGCAAGGCTTTCACGTGTCTGACCAGCAATCCGTCGGTAGGCTCCTTGGCAAGTTGTTGGCGCACAGAGTGCTCCTTGTCGCCTTCAAGAGCATAGGCAAGGGTGGTGGCATTCGTTTCGGAATAAAAACCAGCATTACACATTATATATAATATTGGCCACGAGGTTGCGATTGAACGATGTGTTCTTCTGTTTGCCAGGACTAAACACAAGGGTTTCTACCTCTGAGTCATCGAGTACAGAACGCCATGTGGACTCATAGCGGTTCTTCCACTCGTTGGCAACATACTGTTTTATGCGCGATACATATTCCATTATCTCAGCCTTGAGCTGCTCGCGCTCTGCCTGTAGGATTGTCTTGTCGGGAGCGGAAGTAGGCTTTGGCTTGTCGCCATAGTTGTTGTTGATGACGGTGGTGGCATTGGGATTGTAGTTCTGCACCGTGCCTATATGTACCTCCTGAAACGTGTTGCCTGTGCCAGGGTTACCTTTGATATTGATGTCCATGTTGCTTTCTTTTTTAGGTTGTAACTAACTGTATTTCATTGTGAAAGAAAGAAGAAATTATAGAGGTGTTTTCTTACTTTTTTTCGCTTGTTTGTAGTAGTAACTTTGCATCGCAGTCAAGAAACAAATACATGTTTAACTTCTGCCGGGCGCAACGACTGCTTGCGTAAGCACCAAGTCCCACACCGGCGATGGGCGTAGAGATATGATAAATTATAGTGTGTACATGTTTTCCAATCCTATTGACGAGAGCAAACCGTCGAAGGCGTATGCCAAGGCACAGGTGAAGGAGGTGATGTCGTTTCGCGACTTTGTCAATCACATCTCGGAGCATGGCGGATACAAGCGCGGTCAGGTGAAGGGTGTGTTGAGCGATATGTGCTCTTGCCTCGTGGAGCAGTTGCTGGAGGGCAAGAAGGTGATGCTTGATGAACTGGGCAACTTCTGGTTGTCGCTGAGCAGCGAGGTAGCGGAGAGTTGCGAGGCGTTTAGCGCGAAGAACATCACTGGAGTGAACATCATCTTCACACCAGGCGAGGATTTCGAGAACTTGCTTTCACGTGCCTCGTTTAATCCTGTGCCAAGTCGCTCGCTACAGAACGCTGCGCTTAAGGCAGAGAAAAAGGGCGAGAAGACCATCGACATCGAAGCAGTTAAGAACAATACCTCGTCTGGCGGTACGGACAACAGTAGCAAGCCTTCTAATCCTTCGGGCACTCCGGGCAGCTCTGACAGCGATAACCCATCCACTCTTAGCAATCAAGGCAGCGACTCCTCTGACGGTGAATACATTGAGGCGTAAAGATTAAACGTGTGAACAATGAAACTCATATTATTAATGTATCTAAAGACTACAAGTATGAAGATCAACTGGAAACGTGTGGCGCTGTATGTACTGCGAGTGATTGAACTAATTATCACGGGTGCGGCTGGCGGTGCCATGACGCAAATGTAAAACTATCTGCGTATGAGAACGATTACCTTGATTATTGTGCATTGCACCGCCAATAAGGCGGGCAGCACATTGAGAATGGTGGATATTGACCGCTACCACCGTTCGCTCGGTTGGCGAGGCTGTGGGTATCACTATGTGATTCCTACTGACGGTGCCATCGAGCGTGGACGACCAGAGACGCAGGTTGGAGCGCATTGCAAGAACCATAACCGCCATTCCATCGGTGTTGCATATATAGGAGGGCTTGCCGCCGACGGCAAGACTCCTTGCGACACCAGAACGGAAGCACAGAAGCGTGCGCTGGAACGGTTGCTTAGTGAACTGCATAAACGTTATCCGAAAGCGTTGATAGTAGGACACTCAGACCTTGATCCACACAAGCCCAGTTGTCCGGGGTTTGATGTGGTGAGGGAGTACCATTAAGATTGAATACGGATTTGTCTGATTCTGCACTCTCAGGCGAATCCGTATTTAGCATTTACATCAATTGGAAGTTCCATAATACTTTGCATACCACTCTGCAAAGCTTCTTAATCCTTCACGCAAACTTGTATTTGGCTTAAATCCGAAGTCTTGTTCCAATGGAGTTGTATCAGCATAAGTCACAGGCACATCACCTGGCTGCATTGGTACAAGTTCCTTATGAGCCTCAAAGTCATAGTCATTGGGAAGAACTCCTGCACGTACAAGTTCTTCTTGTAGGATGGTTACGAAGTCAAGAAGATTTTCTGGAGAATTATTTCCAATGTTATATACTTTGTACGGAGGAATAGGAAGACCGTCCTCACCATTCTGCTTCTCAGGAGCGTGTTGCATAATACGAACTACACCTTCTACAATGTCATCAACGTAGGTGAAGTCGCGCTTGCAGTTGCCATAGTTGAAGATCTTGATGGTTTCGCCTTTAACAAGCTTATTAGTGAAACCAAAGTAAGCCATATCAGGACGACCTGCAGGACCATATACAGTAAAAAAGCGGAGGCCAGTAGAAGGAATGTTGTAGAGTTTGCTATAGGCATGAGCCATAAGCTCGTTGCTCTTCTTGGTGGCGGAATAAAGAGACACTGGGTTGTCTACCTTATCATCTGTAGAATACGGTACTTTCTTGTTGCTGCCATAAACGGATGAAGAAGAGGCATATACAAGATGCTCTACCTCATGGTGGCGGCATGCTTCAAGAATATTGTAGAAACCGATAAGGTTGCTCTGGATATAAGCATCTGGATTAGTAATGCTGTAACGTACACCTGCCTGAGCAGCGAGATTTACAACAACAGAAATATTGTTTTCGGTGAAGATTTTATCTACTGTTTCTTTGTCTGCTATAGAAGCGTGGACAAAAGTCCAGTCACGATCCAAAGACTCAATTTCTTTCAAACGTTCATACTTGATATTGACATCATAGTAATCAGTAATAGAATCAATACCGATTACTTTAATGCTCTTCACATCATGGAAAAGACGTTTTACGAGGTTGCTGCCAATAAAACCAGCAGCACCTGTTACAAGAACCGTCTTGCCTTCTAATGTTACATTATATTCTACCATCTCTTAGTCTCTTCTGAATATATCTCGTGTATATACTTTGTCTTCTACATCCTTTAGACAGTCATCAAAGCGGTTTGCAATGATTGCCTTGCTTTGAGCTTTGAAATCATCAAGATTATTAACTACCTTGCTGCCAAAGAAAGTGGTTCCGTCTTCAAGTGTTGGCTCATAGATGATAACTTCTGCCCCCTTAGCTTTTATACGCTTCATAATACCCTGAATAGCTGACTGACGGAAGTTGTCGCTATTTGACTTCATAGTCAAACGGTATACACCAATTACACAAGCCTGCTCCTTGCTCACATCCCACTGACCGTTTTCTGCATAATAACCTGCCTTGCGCAACACTGCATCAGCAATGTAATCCTTACGGGTTTTGTTTGACTCAACAATAGCAGACATCATGTTCTGAGGTACATCCTGATAATTGGCGAGGAGCTGCTTGGTATCTTTCGGCAAGCAGTAGCCACCGTAACCGAATGATGGGTTATTGTAATGTGTGCCGATACGGGGATCAAGACCTACACCTTCAATGATGGCTTTTGAGTCAAGACCTTTTACTTCTGCGTAAGTATCAAGTTCGTTGAAGTAGCTTACACGGAGAGCGAGGTAGGTGTTAGCAAAGAGCTTAACAGCCTCGGCTTCCTTCATGCCCATGAAGAGGGTGTCGATGTTTTCTTTGATGGCACCTTCCTGCAAAAGTGCAGCAAAAGTCTTAGCTGCTTCAATCAACATATCAACATCTGTTACAGATTCGATAGCCTTATTCTCAGCCTCAAACTCAGGCTTGTTGATGATCTTGGGATAACCTACGATTATACGACTTGGGTAGAGATTGTCGTAAAGCGCCTTACTCTCGCGAAGGAACTCGGGAGAGAAGAGGAGGTTGAACTTCTTGACACCCTTCTGCGCATATTTCAAATAGAGGTTGCGTGTATAACCAACTGGGATGGTTGATTTGATGACCATGATGGCATCAGGATTAACCTCCAACACCAAGTCTATGACTTCCTCTACATGAGTAGTATCGAAGTAATTCTTTACGGGGTCATAATTGGTAGGTGCTGCGATAACTACAAAGTCGGCATCTGAATAGGCTGATTTGCCGTCAAGTGTGGCTACAAGGTTCAATGGCTTTTCTGCCAAATACTTTTCGATATAATCATCTTGGATAGGTGAAATCTTATTGTTTAGTTTTTCCACCTTTTCCGGAATTACGTCTACTGCTGTTACATGATGATGTTGTGATAGCAATGTAGCTATGCTCAGCCCCACGTAGCCGGTACCAGCTACTGCGACTTTGATGTCTTTAAAATCACGCATATATTTTGGATTTAGTTTTCTCAATATGATTATGTGTTTTCACATTAAATTATCTTGCTCACACTTACATTGTCAATCGCACGTTGATAGATGTCCTTGGTCATTTTCAAGGAGGGAACTACGGACAGATTGCAACGTGTAGCGATTAGTTTCAGGGCTTTTGTGATGTTCTCACGGACCCTTCCGATTTCTCGACTTTTCGTTATCTTGTCATCGGATTTGATGATAGGGAATAGGTAGTCGGTGGCTGATGGATAGCGGTCGGCTATTGCTTTCATGGCTGCATCCCATTGTACTGTGACGATGGGTGGGGTGAGAACTTGTGAGGTGTAAGTGAGCGTGAAACCTTTGATGTCGCTTTTCCTAATATGGGCCAAGTCTGTAAAACTTATTCCTCGGCAATAGATGCTGAAGAAGAACATGTCACGGGCAAATGTCTGTGATCTGGAGTCTGAAAGGTCGGCATAACGCATTCTGCGCAATTCTTCCTCCGTAAGCAACTCGCATTTCTGTTTGGACGGCAATGGCAGCTTTATGCCACTCAGCAACGGCAGATGTGGGGCAATGGCTTCTTTCTCCGCTTCTTTGTAGAGGGTATGAATCTGGTATAAATAGAGTCGGACTGTTGATTCCTTGCGTCCATTTGCGTTTAGCCATTCTTTGAACTGTGTCATCATTTCTGGTGACAGCTCACCGAATGTCAATTCTTCTTTGCCTAAGAATTTGGACAGGCATTTGAGTGCCGCACCACGATTGTTGGCGACATCACATCTGCCAACTGCTTTGTCCTTGGCAATTTTCTGACGGGAATATGCGAAGAAGTCAGTTTGCATTTTATTTCTCTAAGGTGTACTATTCAAACAGATAGCCGTAGTTGGTTTGCAACGCCTCAAATTCTGTTTCGCAGCGATTGTGGAGTTCTTTGTCGCTGTTCTTGAATATCTTTATAGCTTTCTCTATCTCTTCCTTTACGGTTCTTCCTGCTTCAAAGATGGGTCTTAGCTCGTCCTTGAAATAGTCGATAAAAGGTGCATAGTAGTAGCCTATCTCTTCTATCATGAAATAGAAGGTGTCATAGGCATCTTTCATATCCAGTTTCTTGTCTCTTACATCTGCAAGTGTCTGAAGACGGAGCATTTCTATGTTTTTCACCTGGGCTGACACATCTTGGGCGGTCTTCACCTGATGAAAGTATCGGTCGATAAAGGCGTTGCGCTCATGCAGGTTGCGCTTGTAGAACAGCTCGCGCTCTTTTTTGCAAGCCTCGTTCTTGTTAACCTCCTCAAAACGTTCGGCATGTACACCTGACAAGGCTATGGCCATTCCACCGACATCCATGACGAGCCTGCGGTCTCGGGCTATGCGGATTACATAACCTTCGAGTCCGGCATATTCACCTGTCACGATGCGAAGTAGGGTGCGGTTCTTGGAATAATAAACGAAAGGACGAAGCAGGAAGCGGAGACGTTCGGGATCGGTTTCTGCCACACGCATAAATGGCTCCATTTGGTTGCAAGGGATAGTGGCTACCTTTCCTGTACTACAATTCTTACAGAGTTTGTATGATTTTATGTTTTTATCCAAGTAGTCCTGTAATGTTTCCGGGGCACCTTGCAAGAATACCAGTCCACTTACAGAAGGGGTTTCCACTTCGCGCATTCCGCCTCTATTCCTGTGGCGGGGAACATATTTTATTGTCTTATGCACAAAATGGGTTAGTCCATCTTTCTTTAGCTGTTCTTCTATCGACTTTACTTTTTGGTTGTGTACAAAAAGATAACTCCATGACGTGCAGTTATCTTTCACCTGCGAACACTTCTTTATCGCTGAGCCAGTCTTCTCGTCTGGCTCAGAAACGTGTGTGCCCTCTGGAAATTCATTGCTTTCAGATGTCTGAAAACGCTTTGTTTCGTCGGCTGTAGACTGAGAGACCGTGCAATCCTGCTTCATAACCTCTCCGCTACTTTATGTCACTATTGGCTGCCATCACATGGGAAGACGATGCCAAGTTTACTATAGCAATGTTCATAAATCCATACTATCTGTGGATGTATTAGTCAAGTAAAACACCTACTGTTTTCACATGATAAAACGGTATCTACTCTACAAAAGTACTACTTTTCCTTCACTTCTTATCATTTTTGAATCAAAAAGTTTTGCTAAACCCCGAATTCCTCCTAAAATGTTTTACATATCCGACTTTTCAAGGCTTCAAAAGCCCTTTGTTTACAGCATTCTTTCTCATTGTGCATGTTTATGCCAGTCATAAAGAAAAACCACAACGCAAGAGCCGTGAGTTCCACAGACAGCTAAGAGTGAATAAGTGATTGTAGAAAATGAGGGACGAAATTTGAGTTTTATAGTTGCCATAAATCGTTTTTTGAATTAGCTTTGGTTAATATTAATTAATAACGACAATAAAGTAAGGGCGAAGTGGCTTGGTTACGATAAAAAAGAGTAACTTTGCACCCGCTATTACGAGATAGTAGCATAAATTCAAACCAACAAAACAATAATTTAAAAAATGGCAACAAAAATCAGATTGCAGCGCGGCGGTCGTAAAGGCTACGCTTTCTATCGTATCGTTATCGCTGATTCAAGAGCACCACGTGATGGTAAGTTTACTGAGAAGATTGGTACATACAACCCTAACACCAATCCTGCTACTGTAGATTTGGATTTTGACCGTGCCCTCTACTGGGTAGAGTGTGGCGCACAGCCCACAGCTACAACTCACAACATCCTTAAGGGTGAAGGCGTTTATCTTATGAAGCACCTCCGTGGTGGCGTTAAGAAGGGCGCTTTTGATGAGGCTACTGCCCAGAAGAAGTTCGACGCATGGAAGGCTGACAAGCAGAAGGGTCTTGATACCGTTCGCGAGAGCGAGGCTAAGGCTAAGGCTGAGGCTGCCGCTAAGGAGCTTGAGGCTGAGAAGAAGGTAAACGAGGCTATTGCCAAGAAGGTAGCTGAGAAGAAGGCTGCTGAGGCTGCCGCTAAGGCAGAGGCTGAAGCTGCTGCTAACGCAGAGGCTACAGAGGAGACTCCGGCAGAGGCTTAATTACCAGTCAAAACGAAAAGCCACGATCCGTAAAAAGGTCGTAAAACATAAATCCCAGGAACTTCAGTTCTTGGGATTTATTGTTTTATCAGACTTAGTTTTTCACCATGTACAACTACACCTTATTATATAAAGTACACCTTATTATATATAAGATACACTTTGCATTTCACAATACATAATTTATGGCAACAACAGAAGCACAACACTCACGCCTACCCTACCGCGCTATAGCTCTCGACCTTGACGGCACTCTGACCAACAACGCCAAGGAAGTGACTCCACTGACACGCGAAACTCTACTGAAGGCACAAGCCGACGGAGCACATATCATATTGGCTTCGGGCAGACCCACATACGGCATCATTCCCGTAGCCGACTGTCTGGGACTGGAAGAGACGGGCGGATACATACTGGCATACAACGGAGGAAAAATAGTTGACTGCAAGACTATGGAAGAACTCTATTCCAACTTCCTTCCCGCAGAGGTGATACCAATGTTGCACCAATATGCAAGAAGCAAAGGCTACGCTCTGCTGGGCTATGCAGGCAACGAAATCGTAACCGAAATGCCCGACGACCAATATGTGAAGGAGGAGTCGCGCATCAACCATATGAATATAAGAAAGGTGGAATGCCTGACTGACCATCTTGAAGCACACCCCACAAAGCTTCTCATGACGGGCGACCCAGCTGTAATGGTTGAAGCAGAAAAGGAACTGACAGAACTGGTAGGCAACTATATCGACGTGTTCCGCTCGGCACCTTTCTTTATAGAACTTGTACCGAAGGGAATAGACAAGGCTCAGTCGCTCGTCCGTCTGCTTACACAACTTGAGCTGACCCCGAAAGACATGATTGCCTTCGGAGACGGATACAACGACCTTTCGATGCTGAAGCTGGCTGGTATTGGTGTGGCTATGGCTAATGCCGCACCCGAAGTGAGAGCCGAAGCCGACTATGTGACATTGTCGAACGAGGAGGACGGAGTGGCTGCTGCCATAGAGAAGTTCTGCTATGACAAAGGATAACAAACCGGAAAAGCAAATGAAAGTAGACACAACAACATATAAGGAGATTAATCGACCTATGTACATCCTGGAAGAGGAGCGCCTGCGTCGCAACCTCTCCATCATTAGCGATGTGGCAAAACGTGCCGACGTAGAAATCATTCTGGCATTTAAGGCCTATGCCTTGTGGAAGACGTTCCCCATATTCAAGGAGTATATCAAGTCGACTACAGCAAGCTCGTTGGGCGAAGCAAGACTCGCCGTGGACAAGTTCGGCAAGAAGGCACATACCTTCTCGCCTGCCTATACCGACTATGAGATTGACGAGATGGCACGTTGTTCAAGTCATCTGACGTTCAACTCGCTCTCGCAATACGAGCGTCTGCACGATAGAGCCAAGAATGCAAACGAAGAAATAAGTTTCGGACTGCGCATCAATCCAGAATACTCGGAAATAGAAACCGACATATACAATCCTTGTGCAGCCGGTACACGATTCGGCATAAGTGCCGACAAGATGCCCGAGACTCTGCCTTCGGACATAGACGGATTCCATTGCCATTGCCATTGCGAGAACGGATCGGATGTTTTCGAACGCACCTTGAAGCATATTGAGGAGAAATTCTCGGGATGGTTCAAGCAGATAAAATGGATAAACTTCGGCGGCGGACACCTTATGACACGCAAAGACTACGATATAGAACTGCTCGTAAACATACTGAAGGAATTTCACAATCGCTATCCTTGGCTCAAGGTCATCATGGAACCAGGAAGTGCATTCGGATGGCAAACCGGTCCGCTGGTAGCCCAAGTGATAGACATTGTAGAAGACAAAGGCATAAAAACAGCAATTCTGAACGTAAGTTTCTCATGTCATATGCCCGATTGCCTGGAAATGCCATACCATCCGGCAGTAAGAGGAGCCAGAACCATTGAGGAGAATCCCGACTATAGCAAGCCATATACTTATCGTCTGGGAGCTAACAGTTGTCTGTCGGGCGACTTTATGTCGGCATGGGAATTCGACCATGAACTCGAAATCGGCGAAAATATCATCTTCGAGGACATGAATCACTACACAACAGTAAAGACAACCATGTTCAACGGCATCTCTCATCCGGCACTCGCTTTTGTGCATTCGGGCACAAATGAACTGGAAATTATGCGAGAATATGGACCCAAAGACTACATTTCGCGTATGAATTAAAGAAAAATGCACTTTTTCTTGAAATTTCTTGTCAAAACTTTTGGAGTTTCAAGAAAAAGTGCTACCTTTGCAACCGCTTTCAAGAACGAAGCAATCTGAAAGAAATAACAGATGCGGCAATAGCTCAGTTGGTAGAGCACAACCTTGCCAAGGTTGGGGTCGCGAG
>OMEA01000498.1_pt1 | contig 20278 bp, 24 predicted proteins | sample 1645321 | NCBI WGS metagenome assembly OMEA01 (sample SAMEA103958151, study PRJEB25191) | human gut metagenome
GTTCCTTTTTTATCTCGTGGGCATGTGATTGAAAATTCTCATCTTAATTTCATGTGCTAATAATTTGTTAGATAATTGATGAGAGCAAGATGCAGAGCCACCAAACGATATCTACTATAGCAATAATGCCACAGCAAAACGTGAACGACCCCTTCTTGCGTAGGTAAGGAGTTATGAAGGTTATAAGGGCGACAACGACACCGATAATCACATAAGTGAGACAATAAGGTAGGAACTCAGAGCTGTTGATGAATAATAGATAATTAGAATAAGCTTCTTGCGCTTCCAAAGTTCTGACCTTTGAAAGTAAAGGCCCTAAGATTGTAAAGAACAATGCGGTCAAGAGTGGTAATATTGTGAAACAGGCCAGAATACAAGATACGAAAAAATAGAGACATCCATTTATGACTCTTCCTCCATGTTGCTTACCATCTTCTGCAATACCCGTGGCATCTGCCGGTGATTCTTCATTAATGCTCATGATGTTTCAAGACGTTTTTTGTTAATAATTTGTGTATGACTTTTGACCTATAGGTCAGAATGTAACCCTGAGGCCAGAATGTAAATCCACCAAATAGCATCACCTAAAGCGCAAATGCCACACCAACGAGTGAACGTTCCTTTTTTGCGGAGGTAAGGGATGATAAATGTGATTAGGAACATTAGGAAGCAGAGCCCTATGGCAAGTAAGCTCAAGACTTTTCCTCCAGGCTCATGGAAGAATGATTTCATACTGCCCACAATCATAGCAAGGAATGCTACCAAAGAAGCTACGAACGTTATAAGACCCCAAATGAAGGATATAAAGAACCGAAGACATCCATTTTCCTTCTTCTCCGAAGGCTGCTCGAAGCCTTGAAGTTTATCTTCGGCAACGCCAATAGCACTGCCGACAAGAGAATCGTCGATAATACCCATAATGTATATAGTCAAGATTGTGTAATTTGTTTATTTTTATTTGCTTTCTGTTTGCTTTCATCCATTACGGTCTGATAGTTGTTGATGATAGCACCTGTCACAAGGTTAAGCAGTAAGAATGCTGCTAGAACAAACCATGATATGTGGTAAACGTTGATTGTGGTGGGACTTACATCTATTACACCATATTCAGAGGCTGTAATGTGGTTGTATCGAAGGTCTGTCCAGTCTTCTCCTGTCAACTCGCGGAAAAGAGTAAACATAGCCTCGTCTAGTGTTCCAAAAGGATCGGGCGAGTTGCTTGGAGCATTAGGGGCAACCTCCACGAACTGTTCATATCTTACCCTTTCTTCGCCATTCAGAGTGTCTGGATTAGGCAGTTTGAATAAACTAACTCCTATAATTGCGTAGAGATATACGAATATTACAAACAATATTACATTGTAGAACATGGCACTGAATGAACGCATCAACACTGTGATGATAATCTTCAGCTCTTTTGAAGTGCGTAATAGTCGGAGAACTCTAAATACACGTAGCACTCTCACTGCCATCATCATTGACGCATTAGGCATCAGCGATTCAGGTATGTATCCAATTAGCACAAGTGATAGGTCAAAGACATTCCAGCCATTAGTAAAGAAATCTTTAATTCCATCAGCGGCTATGTATCGCAATATTATTTCTACAGTAAAGATGCCTAATATGATATGCTGAATGGTCTCAATTGTATGATTCTTTGTGTATGTTTCAACACCGATCAATACCGAGTTGACGAGAATTACAGCGATAATAGTTATTTCAAACCACTTGTTCGTGGTTATTCTCTTGCAAAGTTGTTTTATATAGGACATCATCTTGTATTGTCTGGCATTCTATTTTAGGAGAGTAATCGTTTGAGCAAACCATTTTTTTTTGCGACGCGTTTTGCTTTGTCTTTAGCCTTGTCCTTTACGTAGCCAGCAGCCTTATCTCTTGCATAGTCTACAGCTTTGTCTTTTACGTAACTTTTAGCTTTTTCTGTTGTAAACTCTGATGCCTTTTCTTTGCCCATGTCAATGGCTTTGTCTTTCAAGGCATTGGCAGCACTTGAACTTACAGAATCTGCTGCATCGCCCAGGAATCCGAGTCCAACCATGTCGAGTAAAGTACCGAATAATCCCATGTTGTAATGTTTTAGTGATTGTTATTGTTTGGTATTGTATGCTCCCGTTATTATGATTAAGAGAACTAATGAAATAATGCCGTTAAGCACGTAGAACGAAGTATTTATTCCGCAAAATGCATAGATTGTATTCAATATTAATAGAACAATGAATCCAAGCAAGCATGCGATCCTAACCATTATTCCTGAGCGTGGATATTCATTGAAGTCGATTCCCACGAATCCTATCCACAATAAGATAGATTCAATACCAACTACTACACCTAAGGGTAATAAATTCGTTGGATCTTGTGAAAGAGCACTTATGCCCCAAGCAATTAGGACTCCAATGCCTACGGCTGATAGAATACGTACTATATTTGCTTTCATCGAATGTGAACAGTCTTAGGAGTTGAGTAATACTATTTTCATTACCTCAGGAATGTTTTTGGCAAATGTCCATCCGCTCATACCTGTGTACCACAAAAGACTTTCGGATTTGAGTGTGTGAGATTTAGCTAAGACATAAAGCTCTTTTTCTGAAAAAGGTCCTGCCACCGCATTATTTACTATGAGATAATAAGATTTATTCACCAGAGATGTAGCTTGTCCTAAAGCATTACCTGTACCTGCTATTTGCATATTGCCGATGCAATGGTTCATGGTATTCACCATTTGCTGTGCCACAGCCAAACCCATACCAAATTCCACAAGTCGGTCTATCGTACTGAAGGAGTTGTTATCGTTGATCATAGCATAATTTGTTTATGGAATGGGGGGAGGGGGTGGAGTTTGAGGCGTTTGGAACAGACTTGTGAGTTCTGCCACATTGCCTGCTGTTTCCCATCCAGCCATACCTTGTTTCCACACGTATGTTTGCGGTGTGAGTTGTCCTTGTTGAGCCATCTGTTGCAACTGTGCAGCATTGAAAGGTCCGGCTTGTTGACCATTGACCGACACATAGTACTGCATCGTAGGAGGAGGTGGAGGCGTGTTCATCTGTCCGTTGATGGCATTGCCCATCTGATTCATCATGCCAGCCATTTGCTGTCCCATAGCGTCTCCCATGGCCATACCAGTCATCATGCCTACGGGATTCATTCCTCCACCGGTGTCAGTACTCATATTGCCCATTTGTCCAAGGCTTTGTGCTCCCGTTTTAAGCACAGATGTCTGTTGGTCAAGTGCGTGAGCACCCATAAAGTTGCTCTCCGTCTGCAGTCGTTGTGCTCGTTGGCTTTCCTCTCGTTGTATGCGCAGCGAATCTTCCATGTTCTGAGCATTGATACGTTGCGTGTCTTGCAAGTTCTTAATGTTGACATCCGTCTGAGCTTCAATGGTCTTAGCTTGTTGGCCAGCTGTAAGACGACGTAATTCTTCATAGCCATCGCTTTCCTTGTCAGGTTCAATCGTGGAGAGGTCAAATCGTTTGAGCTTTACGCCAAAGTCATCAGCGAATATTGGCTGCAATTTGTTTTGTATCATGTCGCTGATATCCATCACTTTGCGCTCTATCTGAAGCACAGGTATCTGATGACTAGAAGGCACATTTGTAATAAATCCTTTTACATACTTCGTTACCATATCCTTGATTTGTTTCTTAAACATCTCAAGGTCGAAGTCAATCAGACGATGTAGTTTGATAAAAGCCTTATAGTCTTCTAGTTGGAAGGTTATTGTCCCCCTTGCGGCCATGGGCACTGCAAAGTCAAGGAAACGAGGGTCATATACATCAAAGTAAGGCACGGCAAACTTTACCTGTATGATTCCTGCTAGATTGATAAAATATACCTCTGCTTGAAATGGTGAACTTCCACCAAAGGCCAAACCTACTATGCCCGACAAAACAGGGAAATTCGCAGTCTTTATCGTATCGTCATATGGACCTACGATGAAGTCTTGCATAGTTCCGTTTTTCTGTTTGTAGACAAATACTGCTACTTCACCATCCTTTACTCTGAGACTGCTACCATATCTAATGGAATTTTCCCTCGATGTCGTATTGGCCGCTTGTCCTTCCGGACGCCATTTCCACACCAAATAATCAGGCTCGTCACAGCGGATAATATTCATCAATCCGCCCGACTTTCCTTTACTGCCAGATCCAAATAGTCCCATATTTTTTTAGTTATAGGGTTAAATAAAACTATTATCAACTTCTCGCATATCTCTCTTACATTTTTTGTAAAAGAAAATTCCAACACATAGTAGAATTAAGCCTATAAAAAAGGCTGTTCCACTTTGTGCACACCCTATGAGAAACAACAAAAGTCCCAATAATATACAAGCAGCACTTATACCCCCTTCCTTGAGCAGTATCTTTTGCTTTTCTTCCTTTTTCCGGCTTTTGTCTGCATTAAGTTCATCGATATATTTTCCTTTCAGATTAGAAGGTATTGACGTGAAATTCTTGTAAGCCTTTGGCAAACGTTTCATCAGCGAGAATATCATATTGGATGCCTGTTCCAATATTTTATCGTCACTGGCTGCACAGACTATGATCTTTTGATATATTTGATCTGTTTTCTGTATCCATACTTCTTCTTCCCTACCAATTACGCCATCATTATCATAAGCACTGCTGCTCGCCATTGCCAATAATTCAAGCAAATCTTCTTTGGTGTTGGGTATAGGGAAATTCTTAATAATATTTACCTTCTCATCGATAGCGACTCTTTCAATGGCGCTTTTCTCTTCATTTAACTCTCTAATCAAATCTTCTCTTTCTTCGTCTTGGTTTTCTTTTAAGGATCTACCTGCGAAGATCTTTGTCATAGTTCCCGCGCTATTATGTCTCTTAGAAAGTTCTTCTAGGCGTTGATTTTTCTCTTTATTGTGCTCAGATATCTTTTCTGCTTTTCTCATTTCTGCAGCTTGCAGTGCATCGAAAAGCTTTTGTGCAGAGTGCACAGCTTCTACATTCGTAAACTCGTATCCACACTCAGAACATTTAGTTTGGAATGACTCAACCATTGCACCGCACGATGGACATTTCCTAATGTCACCATATTTATTTGATTTTGGCGCGCTCTTCTGTGCAGCTTTGGCCTTTTCCATTTCAATCTGATATTGTTCTGCCTCGCGAGCTTCTTTCTTTTTCAATTCCACAAGGCGTGCATCAAGCACCATTTCAAACTCATCAAGGTCAATGTCCATTGCCTGAGCTTTTTTAAAAAGGATTTGCTTTTATTTTTCGGTCAATACCCCATCGGCTAATGCCGCGTCAATAAGATTTTCTAGTTGTTCGTTGTACATATTTTCTTGATTGTAGTTTGGATTATTTACTAGGGTGTCTAGTTCTGTGTTCCTGTTTTTAGTATCAAAGACAATGTAATAACAATCTAAATCATTGATAATCAATCACTAAATAAACTATAATCTTGTGCGAATCCACATCAGACTTTTTGATAGCTTAATTTGTCTTGTATTTTGCGTTTAATCTATTGATTACTAATACTTTAAGTTGTTAAAGCGTTATCAAAAAACGAGTACATGGAACTGAACGCCCTAATTATTTACCTATAAATTTATATTACTTCATACCTAAAGTCTACACCTTGAAGGCAACCTTGAGTCTTAACAATTTCGCAGACACGGGTCCACACCTCTAGTGCTCGCTCTACTGACACAAGTGCTACACCCCTTGCACCGCGCGTGTTGTTCACGTTAATAAAATCAGATAAGCCATCAGTTTCTTTTATCAAGACCCTTCTGAAAGACTTGCCTTCAACGTCAGCCGTCTGACAAGGCACAAAACTGTACATGCCTGCAACAGGTTCTTCTGGTGTAGCTCCTTTATAGCACGTGAGGGGCAACTTGGTTGAATGTCCCAAAATATGATCGAATCCCATTATATAACCATAGTGTTGCGGCACAAAATCATCTAAATTCTCTTTATAGGTCTCCATAGTATATGGACACGATTTTGCGACCACAAACACCGTGTCGAGCGCAAATGCATTTTCGCCATTCTCATCTGTTACCTTTGAACCAAAAAGAATCAGACTTCCGATGGCGAGTTGGGATAACCACGTAGTAACCTCACCATCTTCACTATCTTTTGATTTCTTCAGTTGTTTGCATAAACTATAATAAAAGGCATCAGAGAAAACAAAAGGATCTGTATTTTGACAAGCATCATCACCGCAGCCTGCCACGCAATAGCCTTTTTCGTCCGCATTTTTTTCTTGCTCATCAAGCATATCAGAGCAAGACAACTTAGCGCTTTTGAACTTGCGACCAAGTTTCAAAAATGGTTCATGCTGGTATTTCGGCCACAAATCGCTATCATTATCGAACACATAGGTCACGCGAGAGTCCGGTTCCCATTCACCTCTGAATAGCAATGGTGTGACATCTGACAATATTCCATGCTTCGGATCTACTACATATCGTCCTTTGGCTTTTAAGAACTTGCGTTGATGTGCACCTTTATTCCAATGCTTCACCATGGCTTTTTCATCATCAATACCATGTTCACCACCAGGGTGGAAGAATTGAACAACATTTACTTCCATAGTATTTTTGTTTTAATATAGTTATTGTACCTAGTATTTTGGAATGACAATATAGAAGTTTCTTGCCAATTCCTATATCCGTTTGCAAATATACGACACTTCCGCCTCAGCCTGTATTGTCCTTTTTATCCTATTTAAGATTCGTAGTTTTTTTGTGCGCACAAATTGCTATTTTTGCATAACAAATGGGTGAGAAATACGCCGCCAAACAACGGGTACAGGAGAGTTTTCTACTTTTTCGCCCCATAGGAATACTGAAATTTTGCTAAAATGAAAGATAAATTGCTACATGCCTTAGAGGAAAGGACCGGGCTTAAGATGAAACGCAACCACGACTTTGCGTATCTGAGCGAACTGCTGCTTGCTGAATGCCACGAATATATCAGTACTACCACACTCAAACGCATGTGGGGGTATATTCACGATCAGGAAAGCAAACCCAGCAAAAATACGCTGAACGTGATCGCTAAATTCTTGGGATTTGACGATTTCACAGATTTTTGCAATGGGGGGGGGTATTTCTGTAAAAGGGGGACATACGATTGCATCGCAGAGCGAAATGTTTTTCAGCAAAGCGTGCTTGCCTAATGAATTGCAGGTTGGAGACGAGGTAATAGTACGCTGGCTGCCCGACCGCAACTGTACGTTCCGGTGTATGGGCAACAATATGTTTGAGGTGACAAGGAGCCGTAATGCGCAACTCAACGTGGGAGATACTTTCTGCTGCGACTTGTTTGCCGAGGGGGAAATGCTCAAAGTGTACAAACTGACGCACGACGGCAAAAGCGACATGGCGTACCACGCTGGCAAGGCAGGGGGCATCAAGTTTAATGTGAAACGAAAGAATAAATAATTCAACTTTTGGATTTGGCAAGGGCAGGCTGAATCCGAAATTTCAGTTTATCTGCCTAATTGGGGGGCGGGTTTGTAACCCGCGGCTGCAGCATGTTGTAGATATTCAAAGCATTCTGCTGCTGCCGCGGGTTACAAACCCGCCCCCCAATTAGGCAGACAAATTTAAATACGACAAAAAAAGAGAAACGTTTTGTTTTTACCACGAATATGGTGTAACTTTGCCATTCGAAAAAGATAAAAACAAATATATATACATATACAATCATGGCAAAGAAAGCTCTTCTTATGATTCTTGATGGTTGGGGCATTGGTAAGCACAACCACGGCGACGTTATTTATCAGGCTCCGACTCCTTTTATGGACCACTTGAATGAGACTTATCCTCATTCACAATTGCTCACTTGTGGCGAAAACGTAGGTTTGCCCGACGGACAAATGGGTAACTCTGAAGTAGGTCACCTCAATATCGGTGCGGGACGCATTGTTTATCAAGACTTGGTAAAAATCAATCGTGCGTGTGCTGATGGTTCTATTCTTAAAAACCCTGAAATCGTCTCAGCTTACGAATATGCGAAGAAGAACGGCAAGGGACTTCACCTCATGGGATTGACCTCAACAGGTGGTGTACACTCTTCGCTCAATCACCTTTTCAAACTCATCGAGATTGCAAAGGAATACGGTGTAGCTGACAATACTTACGTTCACTGCTTTATGGACGGTCGTGACACTGACCCCAAGAGCGGTAAGGGCTTTATCAGCCAGTTGCAGGGAGTATGCGATGAGAATGGGGCACATATTGCAAGCATCATTGGTCGCTTCTACGCAATGGATCGTGATAAGCGTTGGAATCGCGTAAAGATCGCTTACGACCAATTGGTTGAAGGCAAGGGACGCCAAGTAACTGATATGGTAGAAGGCGTACAAAGTTGTTACGATACTGACTCTGAGGAGCACAAGAATACGGACGAGTTTATGGACCCCCTCGTTAATGCTAACGTTGACGGACGTATTAAAGAAGGCGATGTTGTCATCTTCTTCAACTATCGTAACGACCGCGCAAAGGAACTTACCATTGTGCTTACACAACAAGATATGCCTGAAGAGGGAATGCACACCATTCCTGGCTTGCAATACTACTGCATGACTCCTTATGATGCTTCATTTAAGGGTGTCCACATCCTCTTCCCGAAGGAGAACGTAAAGGATACGTTAGGTGAATACATCGCAAGCAAGGGCTTGAAGCAACTCCATACAGCTGAAACTGAGAAGTACGCTCACGTAACGTTCTTCTTCAATGGTGGTCGCGAAACTCCTTACGAAGGTGAAGATCGCATCTTGGTAGCTTCTCCTAAAGTTGCTACTTATGATCTCAAACCTGAGATGTCAGCTTACGAAGTGAAGGACAAACTCGTCGCTGCTATTAAGGAGAATAAGTATGACTTTATCGTAGTAAACTTCGCTAATGGTGACATGGTAGGCCACACAGGTGTTTACGAAGCCATCGAAAAGGCTGTCGTAGCTGTTGACGCTTGCGTAAAGGACGTTGTAACTGCTGCTAACGAAGTAGGTTACGAAACAGTAATCATTGCTGACCACGGTAATGCTGATAACGCTGAAAACGAAGACGGCACTCCCAACACCGCTCACTCTCTCAACCCCGTTCCCTTCATTTACGTGACAGAGAACAAGCAGGCTAAGGTAAAGGATGGTGTGTTGGCCGATGTTGCTCCTTCTATCCTTCACATTATGGGATTGGAACAACCAGCCGATATGACTGGTACCGACCTTATTGAGGACTAAAACGCTTAAGAATATAAACTTGGTTTATTAGCATTTATAATGTAAGCCCACTTCTATCGTTAGATGGAAGTGGGCTTTTAACGTGAATAGACATAATAATGCGTTAACATAAAAGCGCGAAGAGTGTATTTACTCTTCGCGCTTTTACGTTTGTTATAATGATGTACTTAATTAGAACATCTTTTCGGGATAAGCACCTTCGTCAGAAAGCTTTTGGAACTTTTCAACTACGCCTGGACGATCCTCAGGGTAAGTTACACCGAACCACTTAGAAGTAGTGTCGAGCACTTCGCAAGTAGCTTGACCCGTCTTAATCAAATGGTCAACCATCAAAGGAATGAAAAATTCGCTCTTGAGGTTTTCCATATTTTTGGGGTCAGAAAGGAAAGTCTTGAAATACTCATCACTGTGCTTAAAGTAGTCAGGAGTGAAGCCCCAGAAGTTCATTGATACGGGAGTGTTGTCAGGAATAGCTACCCATTCGCCATTATCATCGAGATATTTAACAACACCATCGAAACGCTGAATCTTTGTGCGTTCAACAACAGAAGTGAGGTGATGATTGGCATCATTTTCGCAAACGCCACGGCTTACCGTACCGCTATCAGAAAGTGTATTGCCTACACGGAAGCCGACCATAGCGTACTTGCCTGTGCTGCCTTCAGGAAGTTCAGAGAGCCACTTTCCCATTACCTTGAATGCGTCACGATCGTAGAAGTCATCACAATTCAACACAGCGAAGGGCTCGTTAATAACGCTTTCGCCCATCATCAAGGCGTGGTTGGTACCCCAAGGCTTAGTACGACCTTCGGGGCAAGTGAAACCTTCGGGCAGTGCGTCGAGGGCTTGGAATACGAGTTCGCAAGGAATGTGACCTTCATATTTAGACAATACGATGCGACGGAAGTCTTCTTCAAAATCCTTACGGATAACGAATACCAACTTGCCGAATCCAGCTTGAATAGCATCGTAGATAGAGTAGTCCATAATGGTTTCACCATGAGGACCAAGTTCGTCCAATTGCTTCAAACCGCCATAGCGGCTACCCATTCCTGCTGCCAGGAGAAAGAGAGTAGGTTTCATTTTAGTAATAGTTATATATAGTTTGTTAAATGTTTATTCAAAGTTATTCATAGCAATAGTTTATTACCTTTGCTATAATGACATTGCAAATTTACTAATTATTTTTTAATGTAACACACGCTTTATATTTTAATTGTATAAAGCCGCGATAGTTTATTGGTACAAGAAAGTGGCTAAAGGCTAACATACAAACTGCAATTTATCGAAAAGACATCAATGAACATTAAGGCGCGCTTCGCGCTTTAGATTTTGAACATTAATTTTTCATTAATCGACCATTAATCTTTTTCATTAATCTTTTTCTTGCCATACAATCGGCAGGTGTGGAGCGTGGAAGAAACGGCTTCCGCAAAAACAAATCCACAGAGAAAAATCCAGAATCAGAGGAGGACTTGTTGGAGCATCGCACCGATGGCATAGATGCTTTTGATACGCTGTATATTGGGTGTGAAAAGTTTCCGCAGCATGATTTTTATGGAGGATTTGTGGGCGGTGTGAGATAAATTTGTTAAATATTATGTTAATGTTTGTATAATCGTGGGGGGATTTGAAACTGTTGTACTTTTGCTGAAAAAATAATACTGAATTTTTAACAAAATTACTAAACAATGAGAAAAATATTCTTTGCAGCTATCATGGCTTTTGCTACCTTGACAGCTAACGCTCAGTTGATGCGCACAGAAGAACTGGAAACCTACGCAAAAGATAAGTACGGTGACAAGTGGACTGAAGCCGCTGGAAATCTGGCTGCAACTCTTTCACTAGACAAGAACAACTCACTTACTTACACGGAAGTAATTCCTTGCGAGGGTGCTACGAAATCGCAGTTGTATGTCATCTTGAACTACTGGTTTACTGCATCTTTTAATGATGCCAACTCAGTAATCAAACTTAATGACAAGGAGACAGGAACTATTATTGCGTCTGGTTGCATTTCTGATGTAGCTGGTCACGTAGGTGGATCAAACTCATATAGAGTGGATGTTCACCCCCTTATCAAAGTAGACATTAAGGATGGAAAAATTCGTGTCACTTACACTGTACAGGCTTACGATGTTAAGAAAATTGCAGGCGGAGGCATCTTGGGTGCTGTAGCCTCAGGGCTTGGTGGTGGTCCTATGAACACAAAAGAGACACTCGAGACATGGACTTTGGATAAATGTTTCCCCTTTGCCGAGAAGGATAAGCATAAGAAAATTTCTTCAAAGGCTCTTATCATGACTCACGCATTTTCCAACGTAATGATGGATAAAATCAAGGAAGCTGTGCAAAACGGACTTTCTGGAAATGAAAAAGAGGATTGGTAATGAGGCGTTTTCTCTTAGCAGTAGTATTCTCTTGTGCTTGTGTTCTTGCGCAGGCACAAGAGCATCTATTATTCATTGGAATTCCTATTCAAGGATCAATAGATAACTTTATCGAACTGCTAAAGGATAAAGGATTCAAAAAAACTAGCAGTCCTTATTCTTTTGACGGAATGGAGGTAAAGTCTGTTAGGGGAACTTTTTGGAAATTTCCCAATTGCATTATCAGTGTTCGTGCATTTGACAATACTGACAACGTTTCTTCAGTGTATATTCATCCTAAAAGCAATTATTTGCTTAAAGATGAACTGATTGATTCCTATGATGCTAAATTTGGCAATCATCAAGAATACCAATCTTATGCTGATGCACAAAATGTTGCGTACATATGGAACACGCCCAATGGACAAATAACCATATACGGCCGAGCAATTTACGGGCAATCATTCAATATTCTTTATCAAGACTATACTGAAGTGAAAGTAAACAATAAAATTGAGGAACATTTTAATAATGATCTCTAAATTGAAGTACACCCTTTTAATACTCGCGTTCTCTATATCTACTTTTTGTGGAAACTCACAAAGTAGATATACTGTTGACGGTAATTCACGACAAGTTTCTGCGCATCGTTACCCCCCTCGTCATGCAATCGAACATAGACATCACAATGGGGTGCAAGAAGGGTACCGCGGTTTTGTCGATGTAAATTTCTTCGCTGGTAACGATGGGGTTTTCACAGAGTTCAATGTAGTTGGTGGAGGTTTTGCTACTACACATGGATATCAATTCAATCCTAACGTCTTCCTTGGTGGTGGTATGAAATTCCAATACAATAGCTTTGATAATTTTGACAACACGTATAGTATGCCTTTCTATGCAGACTTTATGGTAAACATGACAGATAGTAAAATTAGTCCTTTTTTTGATCTCAAATTAGGATATTCCTTTACAGAAATTGAAGGGGTATATCTATCTCCATCTTTCGGTATAAGATTTGGACTTGCTGACAACCTTGCGATAAATACCTCTATAGGTTACTCTCTGCAAGGATATAGCTACGAAGAAAGTTTCCTTCATTACTACTATAATGAAAAAGCTTCCATTCACAATTTGAATTTGTCAGTTGGTATTGAGTTCTGATTCAACTCTCCCTCCTCAAGCCCTCCCTTTCGGGCAATCCTTTCTTTCAGCCGCCGTGCGCATTGGCTCTCTTGCTGTGCGCATGGCGGCTTTTTCGTGCACTTGGGTGTGGAGGAGTGGGAGAGGTGGGCTACATGAGTAGTGGTTAGATGCAGGGGCAGAAGCAAGGCGCCTTGCTTCCGCAATTTCGTGACACGGCAAAGGCACTTCTACAAAGCTTCGGACAGCCGTTGTATGGTCCGCTTATAAATTTGTTAGATAAGGAAAAAATCTCGAACTAAGCCGCAGCAAAGGTGGAGAACGCTATATTAAGCGTTTTGATGCTTGGACACACCTTGTCACAATGGTACGACTGACATTAATGTAATATGTTAACCTTTTTAGTTTGCTAAACAACTTGGAGAAGTTTTCTTGAAAAGGTCTCAATTTCTTCTCCCGAACCTTCGTAAATCTTAGAGGGGGTGTATTGCACAAATAATAAGCTCAACCGCCTAAAATCAGCGGTTGAGCCTAACAAATATGCGCTTTTTGAGTTTTATCGGACACCAATAAATAAAAATCTATACATGCGGCTGATTATTTAAGTTTGTCATACTCTTCGTCTGTAACGGGTTCCATCCATTCATTGGAAGCGTTTTCGCCTGCAATCTCGAATGCAAGGTGAGAGAACCAGCTGTCGGCTGCCGCACCATGCCAGTGCTTTACATTGGCCGGAATGTGGATGACCGTTCCGGGCAAAATCTCTATCGCTGGTTTGCTCTCTTCCTGATACCAGCCGCGCCCAGCCACACCAATAAGCATCTGTCCGCCGCCTTTCGTGGCTTTATGGATATGCCAGTTGTTGCGGCAGCGAGGCTCGAATGTCACGTTGAAGATATTCACCTGTTCGCGCGAAACCGGTGCGAGGTAACTGTTGCCAGTGAAATATTGGGCATACGCCGTGTTGGGTTCGCCGATGGGGAAAATCATTTCGCGTTGGAATGCAGCTTTTGCATCCTCTCCAGTCGTCTCTTTCGCCCATACCTCTTTCGCCAGACGGAATGCCGCCCATGCCTTCGGCCAACCCGCGTAAAAACCGATATGTGTGATAATTTCGGAGATTTCGGTGCGGGTGATACCGTTGTTCTTCGCTGACTGCAAATGATATGTCAGCGAGTTGTCTGTGATACCTTGACTGATGAGCGAGGTTATCGTCACCAAGCTGCGGTCGCGAAGACCGAGCTTGTCGGTGCGGCTCCATACCTCACCGAAAAGAACATCGTCGTTGAGTTCTGCGAATTTTGGGGCGAACTCGCCTAACTGGTCGCGCCCTGCTGTCTGTACTATCTTTTTCTGTGCCATAGCGTTAAATGTTAAAATGGTGAATACTGTAATTAAAATAAACGATTTAGCCGAGTGCAGAGCCAAACTTGTTTGAGCTATGCCGAGGCGGCAGTGATTGCAAACGGAGTTTGAAATAATTCGGTTCATGATTCATTACTGAATGAAGTTATTGATTCGGTTTGTAGGATTGAGCGGTGTCTGGTCAGATAACACCAGCGACTTGACCATGTGCAGTGTCCCCTGCTTCTATTTTTGGAAATGTTCGGAGGCGATATGCTTCTCGTAGGCTTCACGGCTCGCATAAGTTTCGAGGATGGTTACCTTGCAGGGATTCTCCTTTTCGCTGACTGCGTACATCGTCAATACGCCTGGTTCGGTACGCAGGGAGATTGTTCCCGAATACTTGGTCGCCACCAGCGAATCCTGCGCCCCGCGACCGTATTTGCCGCAACGTCTTTTGTTACAACGGCTTCTGCCGCAACGACAGCGTTGTTTCCGATAGTCACGCCTTGCAGGATAGTTGCATTGGAGCCGATCCAAACGTTCTTACCCAGCACGTTGGGAGCTTGGTAAGTGGTTTTCCGCTTTTCGGGCGAAAGTCCATGATTTGATGATGCAAAGTTACCTATTGCTCGGATAACCGACGTAACCCATAGGTGGGCAGTTCGTACCAATTTTACTGATTATATCCGTCAATACTTCATTTTTTCTTTCAGCAGTTCAAAAGTTGTGCTTTGGTATCACCATCAAAAAATTGGTATCACCTTGGTATCACTTTTTTGTATCGTAGAGTATTATCGTTATGTCTTCTTTTGTCCGCTTTGGCAATATCCCACTGCGAAGTGAAATATTTGCATTCTCAAAATTAGACCACATAACATTACCTTTTTGTTTCGCACCATAATGAAATATAGTGCGTTTCTGCTTGATAATCAAAAACAAAATCCTAAACCATCCCTTTTGGGCAAACTTTTTTTTCAGCTACCATGCATACAGAATGTCTTGCCATACGCATGATGGCTTTCTTTTGCCCAATAATAAAGCACCTTCGCATTTCTGCAAAGGTGCTTTATTACTTATTATGTCAAGGTGTAATATTATTTCACGAACTCCTTCTTAACTGTGCCATCGCTATACTTCACGAGGTTAATGCCCTTAATAGGTACGATCAATCTTTGACCATTTACAGCATAACGAGCGGTCTCTTGAGCTTTGGGAGTAGCAACCGTATTGTGAATGCTTGTAGCATCGAACTCTACAATATTTTCAAAATAACCAAATTCTGATAACCAATATGCATCGTATGTTCCATTAGGGACGTAAAGCGTGCAATTTTTTGAGTCGCAACCATCAAACGCATACGCACTTATACTTGGGGGCGTTTCTGCATATACGTAAACAGATCTTAAACCACTGCAACTTCTGAAGGCATAAGTCTCAATACTTGTCACGCTTGATGGAATATTTACACTTGTCAAAGAACTGCAACCTTCGAAGACCGAGTTTCTAATCTTAGTCACGCTTGATGGAATATTTACACTTGTCAAAGAACTGCAACCACTGAAGGCACTGTTTCCAATCTCAGTCACGCTTGATGGAATATTTACACTTGTCAAAGAAGTGCAATATTGGAAGGCATTTTTTCCAATCTTAGTCACGCTTGATGGAATATTTACACTTGTCAAAGAACTGCAACCTGGAAAGGTAGAATCTCTAATCTCAGTCACGCTTGATGGAATATTTACACTTGTCAAAGAACTGCAACTCGAGAAGACAGACATCCCAATACTTGTCACGCTTGATGGAATATTTACACTTGTCAAAGAACGGCAACCACTGAAGGCCCCGTCTCCAATCCTTGTCACGCTTGATGGAATATTTATATTTGTCAAAGAACTGCAACTTTGGAAGGCCCATTCTCCAATCTCAGTCACGCTTGATGGAATATTTACGCTTGTCAAAGAACTGCATTTATAGAAGGTATCCTTACCAATCTTAGTCACGCTTGATGGAATATCTACATTTGTCAAAGAAGTGCAACCTTTGAAGGCTTTGTCTCCAATCTCAGTCACGCTTGATGGAATATTTATACTTGTCAAAGAACTGCAACCACTGTATTTGTAAATCGCATTATATCAATTACTTGTACTTTAAACGATAGAAAAGTGATTGTCTAGATTCTAAAGATTGGGGAAAAGACGAACATTTAACGTTTTTAACTTTTTTGAACCCCAAATGGCCCGCAAGTGTGCAATAAATTGATTAAGTCATGGTATTTTATTCTTGAAGTCGTCTTTTCTGGCAATATTGCCCCTAATGTAAAAAGCGACACATTATTTATATAGGAATGCCATCTATACAGCAAGAAAAACGCTATAATTTGCCAATGAAACTTAATTTCAACACTTAAAGTAGTGCTGTATAAAAGAAATTTTGTATCTTTGCGGTCGGAAATATTTATTATCATTCCGACCATAATTTATATACAAAATCGATGGAGAATGCAGTAGTACAACAGATTAGAAAAAGGATTACTCGCAGTAAGTTTGGCGAGATATTCTTTGTTTCTTCTTTTCCCCAATATGATGTCGAGTACGTCACAAAACTGCTCGCCATCTTTGAGAAAGAAGGATTGATTACACGAATAGCCAAAGGCGTGTATGTCAAGGCACGTAAAACACGTTTTGGCATCCTTTATCCTTCGGCTTACGAATTAGTGAAAGAGATTACCAAACGAGATAAGGCAAAAGTTATACCTACGGGAGCCACTGCTGCTAATCGCTTAGGATTCTCAACACAAGTACCCATGAACACTATTTTTCTGACTACTGGGTCTGGGCGAAAAATGAAATTAGGGAATCGAACAGTGACTCTGAAGCATGGGGCACCTAAGAACTTTGCATTCCGCGGACGTTTGATGCCAGAATTGGTACAAGCATTACGCAGCATTGGTGAGCATAACATCACTCAGGATGTTGAAGCGAGGATTAGACAACTGTTCTCGGAAACTCCTGAGACTGACACCATAGAATATGATTTGTTGTTGGCTCCTGTATGGATGCGACAAGTTATAAAGAAAGGAATAAAATGAGTAAATGGATTGATTTCTCGCTCGACGAGCGAAAGGCGATGATACAAGGTGTGGTCGAGGCACGGCAAATTGATGAAGCTGCTGCCGAGAAGGACTGGTGGGTAACGGCAGTGTTGTATGCCCTTTTTCACTCCAGTGTATCAGAATATCTGTTATTCAAAGGTGGTACGAGTCTCAGTAAAGGCTGGGATATCATCAACCGATTCAGTGAAGATATTGATTTAGCATTGAGCCGTGACTATTTTCTGAACGTCAAGCAACTCTCTTGTGCAAGCTGTACCAGTAATACGCAAATACATAATCTTCGAGAGAAAGGACAGGACTTCTTGTATGGCGAGTTCAAAGACGAGTTATCGGCGAAACTTGTCGAAATGGGGCTTGAAGTAACAGTTCTCACAGACAATGACATATCCAATGAAAATGGTGAGCCCCAAAAGGTTCCACACGATAAAGACCCATCTGTTCTTTATGTTCAATATCCTTCACTCTACGATAGCCAAGCCGCATACGCAATACCAACGGTTAAAGTAGAGATTAGCGTGTTGTCAATGTCCGAGCCTTACGAGATGAGAAGAATTTCATCACTTATAGAACAGACCTTCAAGGATGAAGATGTGGATTCCGACCTTGTCCAGACAATCCGCACTGTCAGTCCCGCCAGGACTTTCTTGGAAAAAGCTTTCCTCTTGTGTGAAGAGTTCCAGAAGGACGAACCGAGAACGCATAGAATGACACGTCACTTCTACGACTTGGAGAGACTGATGCAAACCCCATACGCAGAAATGGCTCTTAATGATTTGGTGCTCTATCATGAGATTGTGGAACATCGTCGCAAGTTCTATCATGTTGGTTATGTGGATTACGACAAAGAGCTACCTGCCACTATTCAGATTGTACCAAGTGACGAACTGATGTCCTCTTACGAAGCTGACTATAACGAAATGAAGGAGAGCTTCATTTATGGGCAACCTCTGACTTTCGGCGAGTTGATGGAAAAGATAACGAACCTTCAAGAACAATTCCGAGCTTTAGATGTCCCTAAAGGTTGAATGTAGATGAATTTTTAACAAAATCTACTTTTTCTCCAACCTCTGCCACGGCTTGGCGTACCCTTAGAGTAATTTTGCAGAAAAAACATAAAATATGATTAATAACGATAGAGGGCAAAGCCTAATAAGCAAATATGTCTGGGTGATAGAAACTATCTATCGCAGACGTAAAATCTCGTTCAAGGAACTGAACGAGCTGTGGCTGCGAGATGACATCAGCAGAGGGGTCGATATTCCCAAGCGCACCTTCGACAACTGGCGTTATGTCATCTGGGATATGTTCGGCATCAACATAGTCAACGAAAACCGAGGCGAATACCGTTATTACATCGAAAACGAAGAGGATATCAGTAAGAACGGACTCCGTTCATGGTTATATAATACTTTCTGTGTGAGCAATGCCTTAGCCAACAGTCAGAGCATCAAAGACCGCATCATTCTGGAATACGTGCCGTCTGGCCAGAACTACCTTCAGCCCATCATTGAGGCTATGAAGGAAAATCGTATCCTGAACATCACCTATCACAGCTACTGGAAGGACGAAGAGAACAATTTCGACGTGCAACCCTATTGCGTGAAGCTGTTCCGCCAGCGTTGGTACTTGGTGGCTCGCAGCACATATTCTTATTATTACGAGCAGGGGCCACGCATCTATTCCCTTGATCGTATCAAATATCTTCATGCAACAGACGAGACTTTTGAAATGCCAAAGAACTGGACGGCAGAGGATTTCTTTGACGGCTGCTTTGGAATCATTGCTGAACAGTCTGTGAAGGTACAACCAGTCAAACTGAAAGTATCAGCAGGACAAGCCAACTACATCCGTGATTTGAAGATGCACGAGTCGCAGGAAGAGATTGAACGTAATGAAGAATACAGCATATTCACCTTTAATCTCCGTCCAGAGTTCGACTTCCAGCAGGAACTGCTTTGGAATGGAGAAGACATGGAGGTACTTGAACCCTACTGGCTCCGCAAGGAGATTGCCGGTAAGATAAAAAGAATGTGGAACAAATACAAAGATGACCCGAAATGAAGGATTTTGCAGCAATAGATTTTGAGACAGCTAACAACGAGCGTTCTTCGGTTTGTTCTGTTGGTATCGTCATTGTACGAAATGGTGAGATAGTAGATTCGTTCTACTCTCTCATCCAACCAGAACCGAACTATTATAACTATTGGTGCTCACAGGTTCATGGTCTCTGCCATGAAGATACTGACGATGCACCAGTTTTTCCAAAAGTATGGGCTCAGATAGAGCCTCTGATAACGAACTTACCACTCGTTGCTCATAATAAGCCTTTTGACGAAGGTTGTCTGAAGGCAGTGTTCCGCGTCTATCAGATGGACTATCCAGACTATGAGTTCTATGACACCCTTTGTGTCTCACGGCGAGTACTCCCTGATTTAGAAAACCACCAGCTTCAAACTGTAGCTGCTGACTGTGGTTATTGCTTAGAGGATCATCACCATGCATTGGCAGATGCAGAAGCTTGTGCATGGATAGCAAGAGAAATATTGTAAAATGATTAACTTTTAATTTTTATTGTTATGTTTGTATTAATAATGCCAACCATAGAAAGTATTTGTGAAGATTTTGGTCTTGACTATAATGATACCAATGAGGAAGAGCTTTTAGGACAGCAAGGCCAGGAAGCTTATCCAATAGAAGTAAATGATGGCGAGTCTTTTGAGATTCCCCAATGTTTTACTGGTAGAATTGAACAAGACGAGCAGAATTATTATAAAAAAGTCTTAGTAGATGAGGATATGGATTATTATGAGCGAGAGGTAATCCAAGATGATTTGCCTTCTGGCATCTACCAGTTAGATAAAGATGAGATAACTGTGAAACAAATCTACCAAACAGATGTATTCTAATTATAATCCCGATGAAGTTATGAACATTCAAGAAGAAATTGTAAAATGGGCTGAAAAAACCGTCAGAGAGTATCATGAAATTGCGAGTCGTAAGGAGGTAAATCTAGCATATTATACGGCGCACCCGACAAACCCTGTGGGGAGGACGCACGGATGCTAACCCAAAACTG
>OMEA01000501.1_pt1 | contig 20154 bp, 10 predicted proteins | sample 1645321 | NCBI WGS metagenome assembly OMEA01 (sample SAMEA103958151, study PRJEB25191) | human gut metagenome
GCCAAAGAAGGATATTTTAATATATTCATCTCCCCCTCCGGAGACCCAAATCTCAACAAAACTACTATAAACAAAACGATATGCTAAAGAAAATCAGAAATGCCGGTATCGCCGCTTTGGCGCTATTGGCGTTGCAGCCAGCCTACGCTACCATCGAGGGCAGTCTCGACCCCACGTCGGTAGTGGCGCAATGGAGCAACTCATCAACCTATCCGAAAGTCATCGACATCAATTTCAGCGACGCTACATGGCCCGACACCTGGAAGGGAGAGACAGGAGTAGACTGTCCCGACTTTGCCAAGGGCGGTTATGTCAATGCCGTGCTGAAAGTGGGCGCCAACGGCGGCACAGCCGTGCAGTATCCGGTGCTCTTCCACAACTGCACTTTCGCCACCAAGAAGTCATACAACGGTTTCGCCGGTGCCACGGCAGCCTTCTGCCGACAGTATTACCTCGGTCAGAACAAGACCGGCAACAGCACCGCCACATTCAACGACTGGACCGTTGCCGGTCACACGCTCCATCTCGAAGACAACATCACATACGACGCCTCCGGCAACCCCAACTATGGCGAGGCAGGCTTCGTCCAGATGTGTCGCGACGCAGCTATCACAGATGCCGCCGGCAACAAGGTGTCGCAGCACGGATGGATAGAGATAGACCGTGTGCAGTGGTCGTGGTCGTCAACCTCCTGGGGCCGTGGCATAAAATGCGACTATAAGATTGGCGACGGCGAATGGAAACCGCTCGTATGGATGGGGTCAGAGAAACACAAGATGGGATGGACCGTCTTCTCCGACCAGGGCTATTTCATGGAGAACGTCATCAACGCCTCCGACGTGTCGCTCCGCTGGAGAGTGTGGGACGGCGAAGACCTCAAGAATCCCGTGCAGGTGGATGCCGACGGCAAATGTCCTTTCACCACCTCGCTCAACCCCTACGCCCAGATGCAGGCACCACGCGTTCACAAGATACAGATTTTCGGTAGTGAGATAACCGCCGAACAGGCACAGTATGCCACAGACCATCCCGTATCTGACGTAGGCACCCTCTCCGACCTCGGCGGAGGCAGCGGTGAAGACGGTGAGACCGTCGCTCCCGACGACAATGCCGCCGTGGTGATATCCACCGTGGCACAAGACGGCACCGGCGACTACACCAAGATACAGGATGCCATCAATGCCATTCCCGAAGGTTCGCGCGGCATCATATACATCCGTCCGGGAGTGTATGAGGAGAACGTCTATGCCGGAAGGAAGAGCACGAAGAACAAATACTTCTCTCTCATCGGCGAAGACAAGCAGACCACCATCCTCACCTCTGGCGTAAGCCGCGGAAAAGGCAATGAGGACAATACCTACAACGACTGCGCCGCCCTCAACGTCTATGCCAGCCGCTTCTATGCCGAAAACCTCACCATCCGCAACACCAGCGGCAATGTGGGACAGGCAGAGGCACTCTTCACCAACGGCGACGCCCATATCTTCAACAACTGCATCCTCAGCGGCTATCAGGACACCTATAAGGCAAATGTGGGAGCACGCGGCTATTTCACCAACTGCACCATAGAAGGCGCCACCGACTTCGTCTACGACGGAGGAATGGAATGGTTTGACAGTTGCCGTATCCACCTCCTCAAGGGAGGCGGCTATATCACGGCACCTGCCGAGAGCGGCATGCCGATGACCAAGGTGATGTATCCCGAGCTCAGTGCCGACAAGTTCTATCCCGGTCTCTTCTTCCGCAACTGCACGGTGACGGCAGCCGATGGCGTTGCCGACGGCGCATACTATCTCGGCAGACCATGGAAGGAAACCTGCGGAGCGATGTTCATCGGCTGCAAACTCCCCAAGGCTATCAACGCCAAGGGATGGAAAGACTGGAGCGGCTCTGAAAACAAGGCATCGCTATACGAATACAAGAGCATCGATGCCGCTACGGGCAGTCTTGCCGACGTGTCGTCGCGTGCCAGCTTCTCACATCAGGCAACGGATGCCGAGGTGGAGGCATATATGAACCCTAAGTTCCTCTTTGCGAAATACAAGGATGAACCGTTCGACTACGAGAAGATTCTCCGTGGTGCGGCAGCGCCGATGAACTTTGTCGTGACCCCTAACGAGATCTCATGGGAGAGCGACGACAACGCTGCCGGATATATTATATATAAGGATGGCGCCTTCCTTCGTTTCACCACCGACCGCTCCCTCACCAAGGATGCTGCCGATGATGCCAGATACAGTGTGGCGTCGGTATCCAGGAAGGGAGTCGTGTCAAAGGCGGTCCTCGCTTCCGATGCTCTCCGCATTACGGCATTCCCTACGGCAGAAGGATTCGGGAAATATGCCACAGGAGGCCGTGGCGGTAGGGTGGTGAAGGTCACTTCGCTTGCCGACGACGGTTCGGAGGGCACCCTGCGCTGGGCGTTCCAGCAGTATCCCGGCGAACCTCTCACCATCGTGTTCGCCGTGAGCGGCGACATCCGTCTTGCCGACCAGCTCCGCATAAACCGTGCCGACTGGACACTCGCCGGACAGACAGCACCGGGCGACGGCATCGTCATCACCCACAACAAGATAAACTTGGGCGGATCGCAGAACTTCATCATCCGCAACGTGCGTTTCCGCTGCGGACAGAAGGATGTGAACGGACAGATTCTGCAGGACCAGGCACTCGGCGTGGAAAACTGCAACAACTACATTTTTGACCACTGCGTGGTGGGATGGTCGATGGAAGAGAACATGAACACCCAGGACTGCCACTTCCTCACCGTGCAGAACACCATCGTTCATGAAGGCCTCTACAATGCCGGCCACAAGAAGGGCAAACGAGGCTACGGCACCCAGTGGGGCGGTTCGCCGGCGTCTTATTATCGCAACCTGCTTGCCGACAACAAGTCGCGCTCGCCGCGTATCAATGGTGCCAGAGGCGAGGATTATGTTGTCTTCCTTGAGTATATAAACAATGTGAACTACAACTTCGGCGGCAACGGCGGATGCTACGGCGGCGAGAACACCGCCGACATAACATCATACAACGGTATGAACTCAGCCCACGAATGCAACTTCATCGGCAACTACTACAAGCCGGGACCTGCATCCAACAAGTCGGGTGTCGTGCTTGTCACTTCCAGCTACGCCCGAAGTGGCGCCACCTCCTGGGGACCGGCAAAATGGTATGTCAACGGCAACGTGATAGAGGGCGACGCCAACCGCACCGCCGACAACTGGAAGGCGATGAGCGCTGAGCATTATTCGCTCTCCGACATCAGAGTGGATGAACGCATCGTGCCGGAGCACAACTACTACAAGTATTCAAAGGCGGGCAACGTGGGCACCTACGACCCTGAGATGTATATGATATACAATGTGGAGAGTGGCGAACAGGCCTATCAGACCGTTCTCCGCACTGCCGGCACCATCCGTCGCGACGCCGTGGAGAAGCGTGTCGTTGAGGAGGCAACCACGAGAGTGAACCTCTACGGCGGTGCCACCTATGGTGCCAAGAAGGGAATCATCGACACCGAGGCTGATTGTGAAGGCTTCATACAGTATGCCACCGACTACATTGTGCCGACAGACACCGATGGCGACGGCATTCCCGACGACTGGGAGCGCCAGCATGGTCTCAATCCTGAAGTGGCAGACCAGAATATGGTCAATGCCCAGGGATACACGGCGCTTGAGGTATATCTCAACAGTCTGATGGGTGAGCAGCAGTCTTCTGAATTCCATGTCAACGCCATCCACTCCCTCCAGGCAGCTCCGCTTGTGGCATACGACCGCACTACCGCCACTCTGCGTGTCAGCCAGAATGCCGTGGGTGCAGTCCTCAAGGTGTATAATACTGCCGGACGCCTTCTTTCATCCCGACAGATCACGTCGGCCCTTACTTCCCTCTCCGATGTCAAGGCTCCCGTCTTCCTCATCCGCATCGAGGGCAGCAAGGTGGCGCCACGTGTCATCAAGGTGGTGAAATAAGCTGATGTATCCAAAAAAAAGAATATCGCTCAGGTCTTTTTCTTGGGCGATATTTTTTTTCCCATGCATTGGCAGAAGCCTGAAAGCAGGAATACGGATATTATAATATGCCATTATTGGGCAGCTGTCTGTCGTCAATTCTGCCCATCCGGGGCAAGCACCGTGCCCATGTTGGGTAAGCAGCGTACCCAAGTTGGGCAAGCATCGTGCCCATTTTTTGGTTAAAAGCCAGACAAAATCCAATCTTCTAAAAGACAAAATCCACGCAAGCCCTAATGACCGATTTGGGTTAAACACACGCTGAATTATTTCAGCCCAACAGATGTGCGTAATGTCTACACTCTTTCTGAAAAAACATCTTATTGACAACAAAATGTTATTTTTGTTATAATTTTTTCTATTATTTTTTTGTTATATTAAAATATTTATTACTTTTGCATCCGGTACTATACAGATTGCTGCATGTTTTTCTATAAAAAACTAAAAACGGTGCATGTCCTATAGAAAGGAAGACGGAAACAGAAGGAAATCAGAGCATACCTTGTTGCATCCCTATGGAATAACGAAGAAACACGACATATCGACATATTTGGAAAATAACTTAAACATATACTAATTTTTAAACTTTTTATTTATGAGAAAGACGTTACAAAGAACATTCGGACTTCTCTTCTTCGCGCTTGTTGGCGTGATGACGGGAACGGCCCAGAACTCTTTCCCGTATTCAGTCGATTTCACGACGGCTGGCGACCTCGCCGGCTGGACAGCCGTGGATGACAGTCCTACGAAGGGAGTTACTTGGGAGTATGGAACAGGAGCGTACAGTCAGGCAGAAGCTGCTTCTAAGATGTGCGCTATCATGAAAGAAGATGCTGCTTCTAAGCATGTTGATTATCTCGTTTCTCCAGAGTTTACCGCTACGGCAGGTGCTACCTATTACATCAGCATCAAGGCCCAGTATAAAGGTTATGCAATGTGTGGCGTGCAGGTAGGCAAGAGCGCTACCGACATGTCGGCAAACTCAGTGATAAGTGATAACGTTGCGAGCTCGTTCGGTAAATATGGTAATGGTTGGTTCGATTATAAGGGTGTTGAGCGCGCCAAAACGGCTAAGGTTGCTTATACGGCAACAGAGGACGGACCAATCTATTTCTCTCTCTATGCTCATTCTATGCTCGACGCTGATGACGGTGACTTCTTCTACGTTTACGGTATCGACATCGTGGAAGACAAACCAGGTCCTAAGGCATTGCCATATAGCGTAGATTTGGGCGACAACCAGAGAGGATGGGCAGCACTCGATGCAAGTGATGTTCCTGGCGTTACATGGGCAGCAGGTGAATTCTATGACAACACCTCTGATAAATATTTTCCTGGCGTTGTAAACAAGCACGACTGGGAAAACACATGGAACGACTACTATGTTTCTCCTGTTTTCACACTTGAGGCTGGCAAAAGCTATAAGGTGAAGACTCGTACATGGAAAAATACTGATCCGAGCGCATTCACACTCTCATTGATGCTTGGCACATCACAGACGGATGCAAGCACATTCCAGAAGATTACAGACCTCGAGATGCAGGCAGTCTACGATGCTACTGCTACTGAAGACCACGTGTTTGCCGTTGGAAAGGGCGGTGACTATAATCTGGCATTCCTCGCTACCACAACTACAGGTACCGACGAGGTGATAGCTCTCAGCTATTTCGATATCGCTGAGACTGATGAGACTCCAGAGATTACCATCGGTGGTGGCAGTGAAGGGCCTGAGACAACAGCTCTGCCATACAATATCACATTTGATTCTGCCGACAAGTTCGCTACATGGTCTACTCTCGACAACAGCGATGTTCCTGGCAAGACATGGGAGTTCAACGCTTCTGACTTCGCTGGTAAACCATCTGCATTCATGGGTCCTGACGCAGGTTCTGCAACTTGCGACTGGCTGATCTCTCCAAAATTCGAACTCAAGGAGGGTAAGTCTTATGTAATCAAGTTTGACGGTGCTACAGGTACAGACAACGCTACAAGCGTGATCCTCGACTACTTCGTAGGTTCTAAGGATAAGGACAATTTCAAGACTATTACTTGGATTGGCGAGAAACTTCCTAAGATGGAAGGCGAAGAGGCTAAGACAGAATGGACTGTTGACATCAACAAGGATGGCAGCTACTACTTCGCATTCCGTGCTCTCAACTGGACTCCAAACCAGGAGACCGACGCTATCAGCATCTATTCTTTCAGCGTTGCAGAAGCACCAGAGGGTGAGCCGGAAACACCGGTTGCTCTTCCATACGAGACTTCATTCCTTGAGGAGACAGGCGCAGCAGGCTGGACAGCTATGGACCGCAGCGACAACGTAAGCTCTACATGGTCTTGGAACTCTTGGGGCTATACAGAGTATGACGAAAACTGGCAGCAAGTTGGTGAGAACCACCCATGTGTTGGCTTCAGCTCAGACTGGAACACCAATGCCAACGATTATTTCGTTTCTCCATTGTTCACTCTCGAGGCCGGCAAGACATACGTTGTGAAGACTCACACTGCTACTAACAGATCTTGCTTCAACGACAAGACGACTTCATTCACTATGAAGCTTGGAACCAACAAGAAGGTTCAGGGCACATTCACACAGTCTATCGGCGATATCGAGCTCAACACAGTTTACGACCGTGATCCGAGCGTATTCGAGTTCAAAGTTGAGGAATCTGGCAACTACTATGTGGCTTACAACATCTCTGACCCTGACGGAAGCAAGGCTTATGGCTACATCTTCGACTTCTCTCTCGCTGAGAAGACTGCAGAGGTTCAGCCGGTGGCAACAGCTGCTGTTACAGACCTCGCCGCTACAGAGGCTGGTGATCTCAAGACTATCAAACTGAAGTGGAAGAACCCGACCAAGGACGTTGACGGCAACGATCTCGCTGCTGACGCAGAGCTTTCAGTCAAGGTATTCGAGGGCGAGACTCTCCTTACTACTGTTGCAGGCGCTCCTGGCGCAGAGGGCAGCTATTCTTACGAGCCAGAGACATACGCTGGTCTCCACGAGTATAAGGTTGTCGTAGTTTACAACGAGCTTGAGTCTGAGGCTGCTACAACTACTCTTACAGTGGTAGTTAACGGTATCAACGGTGCTATCGTTATCCCAGCCGGTGCTGAGGTTTCTGTACGCACACTTGGTGGAGCATTGGTTGGCAACAACTTCTCTACTCTCGCCAAGGGTACATACCTCGTTACAGTGAAGACTGTTGACGGTAAGGTGAAGACAATGAAGGTTACAAAGTAATGAAGGCAATGAAGGTTACAAAGTAATCTGAATTCCCATAACAAATGATTGCCGCCCGGCATCCCCTTTCGGTGGATGTCGGGCGGTTTTACAAATTCTGATGTTTATTATAAGCTGTCTTTTGGAGCATGTTCTGCCTTCGTGGTGTCGCGCTTTATCTCCTCGGCTTTCATTTTCTCACGCTTAATTTCCGTTGAGTCTGGTTGGGGGAAGAGTTCCGGATGAGCTTCGCGCCAGTTCACCTCCTTGTCTCTCTTTCCCGGCAATACTATCACCGGCATGCCTTTAGTGACAAACTTCACCAGTTCGAGGATATTCTCATTCTTTATTCTCACGCATCCGTGGCTGCGTCTGCCGCCCACCGACCATGGAGCATCGGTGCCGTGGATGCCCGTGGAGTTGAATCCCGGAGTCACGATGCGGAAGAAGCGCGGACCATATTGTCCCGGGTTCTCGCTGCGCACGCCATTCTCGTCGGTATAGTGCCAGTTCTCGCTGTTCTGCACCTTGCCCGCCCTGAAGAAACCCTCCGGCGTGCGGCAGTCGCCCCTGCTTCTCTTGTTGCCGAATCCCTTTCCGCAGGCACAGGTGTACGACTTGCGCAGCACACCGTAGCGGTCGAACAGCTTCACCTTCATGTCGCCCTTGTCCACGATGATGAAATATTCGTATTCACTGTTGAGCAGACGGTTGCAGTAGTCCAGACTGTCGTGTGCCATCTTGTGCATGATGCCGGCGGCATAGCGGTCTTTGTCCGGCGACTCGTTCATATATTCTATCGCCTCCTCGGCAGTGCTGAACTTATGCTTTATCTTTATCGGTTCTTCCTCAATCTCCTCAATCTCGTTGGCAGATGCCAGCGGACCGTCATCCTGGGCCATCTCGTTGCCTTTGTTCGACGGCGAGCAAGCCTGCATTATCAGAGTCAGTATCGTGAGGAATATGGATAGGCGTATCGCTTTCATGTTTGTTTGATAAGATGTCATGTCTGTTTAATGTTTATTTGTTTGGTCTTTCTTTTTATAAGTTACTGTCATATTTTTTTCTTGTTCAACCTAAATCGGTCATTAGGCCGTTCAATATAATATATTTGCCATCCCATAGACAGGAATCTCGACTTCCCTCTCCAAGTGGTCGGCGAAGGCAAACCCTTCTTTCAGCTGCAAAGATAATAAAAAAAACTGACATTCTTTTCGTTTTCCTTTTCAAAGCGCATTTCCGTTATGTCGGAAAAGCCCTGATTTGCGGCATTTTACCGAATAATCCACCAAGTTTGTGCATTTTTCCCCGTGCTTAGCAACCTTAACCGCTAATTTTGCAGTCACTATTACTAACCAAATCAAAATCATACAACGAAGATGAAATTGAGATTCATTGCAGCAGCCGCTGTGGCTGCATGCACTGCATTATGTGTGCAGGCGAGAAAGGTGCATACCATAGGCGACAGCACTATGGCGACCTATGACTCGAACACCACCGTGACGAGAGGCTGGGGACAGATGTTCCAACAGTTCTTCAAGGGTGATGTCACCGTGAACAACCGTGCAAAGAATGGTGCCAGCAGCAAGAGCTTCTATAAGGAGAGCGCCTACTGGCAGTCGGTGAAGAAACAGATAGAGCCAGGTGACTACGTGCTCATTCAGTTTGCCCACAACGACGAGAAGAGCAACGGATGCGACGGCGACGAGCTGAAAGCTTACTATCAGAGCATCGGCGATGAGGCAAAGGCAAATGCCTGCGACTATCGAGGAACTACTGCCAGCGGTACCTACAAGGACTATCTGCGCAAGTATGTGGAAGAGACACGTGCGTTGGGTGCCACACCAGTGCTGGTGGGTGCGATATGCCGAAAATATTTCGACGGGAGCACCATTCGCAGAAACGGACGCCACGACCTCGGCGACAAGTTCGACAAGATAGAAGGCGGTAAGCTCACTACCGGCAACAAAGTGGCTGCCGACGACCATACATACGACTATCCATACCAGATGCAGGAGGTGGCAAAGGAACTGGGAGTGCAGTATCTCGATCTCACCACAGCCACAAAGGAACTCTATGAAAGCTATGGCGACGCCAAAGCCAACGCCCTGCTCTTCGACGGCAACGGCAGCACCCACACCTCGGCGATGGGAGCCACGCTGATAGCCCGTCTGGCAGCACAGCTCATGCAGAAAGCTGGAATACTGTCAGAGAATATCAACCTGACGAGCGACCTCAGTGTGAATCCCTCAACTGTAGACCTCGGACAGGCATACAAGGGACAGACGGTGGTGAGAGAAGTGTCGGTAAACGGCTTCGATCTCGTGCCAGCCGACGGCAACGTGAGCATCACGGCGAGCAACGGACTGAAGGTTTCTGCCAACGGCAGCGACTATTCATCCACAGCAACTCTGACCTACAAGGAAGGCAATCTTATCGGTTCATTCAAGACAAGCTATGAGTTCGCCGCAGCCGGCGACATCAATGAGAGCATCACCGTGAGCTGCGGCGACAAGACAGTCACCATCCCTGTAGTGGGCAAGTGTGTGGAACTTGCCGACGGAGTGGCAGCATCGGCATATTGGAGACTCGAGAAAGACGACAACTGCACCGTTGAAGGTCCGGTAGACCCTATCGGCGAGACATACAGCGAGATGAAACTCCAGAAATATTCCAGTCCAAACGCTAATACCACATGGCCCGAGGGCACAGGCTTCGATGCCACCCGCAAGACGCAGCGCAACATCATCGAGGGCGAGTCGTGGCCGGCAGGCGAAATCGACGAGGTGTCAACACGATGGATAGAGTTCGCAGTGAAGCCAGCCAAGGGTACCACTTTCAACGTGAACGAGATAAGTCTGTATGTGTGTGGATGCGGAGGCAACGGAATGCACTGCAAGATTTACTACTCTAAGGAGGCAGACTTCGCCAATGCCGTTAATATCGCCGACTTCTCCGGTTCGATGAAAGCCAACGACATGATGGAGGTAAAGGCAACACCCGTGATAGAACTCTCTGAGGGCGAGACGCTACGCTTGCGCGTATATCCTTGGTATGGCAGCGCAGCAACTGGCAAGACCATCTGTCTGAGCGACGTAAAAGTGGCAGGAGTGGCAGTAAGTGCCACAAATGGAGTGAAGAGCGTGGAAAACTCGGAACTGAAACCGGAGAAGATATACTACAGTCTCGACGGCATTCGTCAGAACGGCATTCTTGACGGTCTGAACATTGTGGTGGAGAACGGAGTGGCAAGAAAAATAATGAAATGAACAAACAGATTCTCAATATGAAAAAGACCACATTATCCCGAATTATCGTCATGGTCCTCGTAGCATGGATGGGACTGGGCGGTGCAATGGCGGCAGACGTCATCGATGCCAAAGACGCCACTATAAAATGGGCGTTTGACAAAAGTGCCGACAATGCGTCGGCTGCAGAGATATCCGTAGACGGAGCCATCTCGACTTCAAGTTTCTCGCTGGGCGAGAAACTGTATTTCAACGGACTGCAAAGCGGACTCTCAAAACTGAATCCGACAGAAAAGATAAGCAATGCCCGCGACGATGCATCATACGTAGTATTCAGCATCGTGCCAAAGAAAGGAGTCACCTTCACACCGAAGAGCGTAGCCTTCAAATCGCAGAAATGCGGTACCAGCGGCGGTACGCTCGACGTGGTGGCCCGATGCGGCGAGAAGAGCGAGGAACTCGTGAAGGGTTTCGCCCCGGAGCGCAACAGCGTGTCGGAGTCGAAGCTCGACATCACTTCACTCACAGGAGAGAGCGACAAGGTTGAACTGTATTTCTATGTGTATAATCTCGCTAACAACAAGCAGCTCGCCCTTGGCGACGTGGTGGTGACAGGCGATCTGAACGGTACTCCGGTCACTGTGCCCGTATATACGCTGAGCGTAGGGACAGCCGACGAGGCTGCCGGCACCGTCACCGTGAATCCGGCAGGCGACAAGTTCGACGAAGGCACGGTAGTCACTGTGAGCACTACCGAGAACTTCGGCTATCATTTCGCAGGATGGGCAGGAGCCGACAATGCCATCGTGTCTACCGACAATCCATACACCTTTGAGCTGACGGCAAACACATCGCTCACCGCAACATATACGAAGAACAATGTATACGCCCTGAACCTGACACTGCAGGGAGGAGCAAATGCCAACCTCGTGACATTCTCGCCAGAAGGCAATGTGGTGGACGGAGTGCATCACTATGAAGAAGGAACCGACGTGAAGCTCACGGCACAGGACAACCGTATCCTCACCTTCATCAACTGGGACGACAACTCGACAGACAAAGAACGCGAAGTGAAGATGGACGGAGAGAAGAACCTTACGGCAAACTTCTCTTGCACAGACTATATAGTGGGCTGGGACCTCTATAGCGACACACCGTCGCAGGAGCGTGCTGCCGACTACAAGGCAGAGAGCGACAACGCCGGACTCCTCTCGCTGCGCAACGAAGCCGGCAACACCACATCATGGCTTGCATGCGGAGCAGGTAAAGGCGGACAGAACGGTAAGTATGCCGCACGCTGCTGGAGAAAACTCACCGACAAATATTATTTTGAACTCTCATTCTCAACACTGGGATACACCAACGTGGTGCTGTCGGCTGCCGTAGGCGACGACTTCAACGCACACAGTATCGTAAACGCACAATACTCTATCGACGGAACAAACTATACCACCTTCGGCACATATAACCTGCCGGCCCGCGGATGGGACTCTGAAGAATTCGCCCTGCCGGCAGAGGCAAACGGACAGAAGCTTGTGAATGTGCGCTTTCTGCCAGACTATGACTCACCGCTCGTGGGATCAACAGGCGACTACGACGGACTGGCTGTGGCGGAGATTTTCCTGCTCGCCGACAAGGAAATCGTGGAAGACAACGAGGCACCGAAACTCATCTCGACAATCCCTGCCAATGATGCAGCCGACGCATCGGCAACAGGATCTGTGATACTGACATTCGATGAGAAAGTGGTGGCTGCAGAAGGAAGCAAGGCAACGCTCAATGGAGAGGCTTTGAAACCGACGGTGAGCGGCAAGACCGTGGTATATCAGTACAGCGGACTGAGATATGCCACTGCTTATACTTTCACATTGCCGGCAGGAATGATTCTCGACCGCAACGGAAACGCTTTCTCGGGCACAGAGATACATTTCACCACTATGGAGCGCCAGCAGCCAGAACTGCGTGTCTATGACGCAGTGGTGGCACAAGACGGCACCGGAGACTACACCACTGTCCAGGCTGCCATCGATGCCGCACCGCAGAACAGAGTGAAGCCATGGCTCATATTCATAAAGAAAGGTACATACAAAGAGCATGTTGACCTGCCGGTAACAAAGCCATATCTGCACTTCATCGGACAGGGACGCGACAAGGTGTTTATCAGTGATGACAAACTGTGCGGCGGACCAAACGCACTGAGCGTGGACAAGGGAGCTACATTCGTGGCACACGCCGCCAACCTGTATTTCGAGGGATTGAGCTTCGTGAATTCATACGGAGTGGAGAAGAACGACGGTCCGCAGGCGCTCGCCCTGAACACCGAGAACGACCGCATCGTGTTCAACAACGTGGGAATGTACAGTTATCAGGATACGTGGATAACTACAAGCAAATCCAACTATCGCCACTACGTGAAGAACTCCTTCATCGAGGGAGCCGTAGACTTCATCTACAACAGCGGCGACGTTTATCTCGACAACGACACAATCAATATCGTGCGCAAGAGCGGAGGATACATCGTGGCACCATCACACCAGAAAGACGTGAAGTGGGGATACGTGTTCATGAACAACGTGATAACTGCTCCCGGCGTGCCGTCAGAAACATCGGTATGGCTTGGCAGACCTTGGCACAACTTCCCGAAGACCGTTTTCATCAACACGAAGGCTGAGGTGACGATACCTGCCACGGGATGGTATGAAACGATGGGCGGACTGCCTGTGCTGTGGGCTGACTACAACACTATGGACGCCGAAGGCAACCCTGTGGATCTCTCTCACCGCCGTGATACCTATTATTATATGAACGGCGACACAAAGGTGGAAGGCAAGGCAAAGAACTTCCTCACCGACGAGGAGGCAGCACAATATACGGTGAAGAATGTGCTCAGCGGTTCTGACAATTGGCAGCCGGAGCTGATTACCGAGGCTTGTGAGTCGCCAGCACCTGTATTTGAGGGCGGAATGCTGAAATGGCAGCCTGTGCCATATGCCATCTGCTATGTGATAACGAAAAACGGCAACGTGGAAGGATTCACTACTGCCACATCATGCGAATATGAGGCAGGCAACGAATACCTGATACAGGCTGTGAACGAATACGGCGGACTGAGTAAGGCTGCCAAGGCAGACCAGACATCGGCAGTGGGCTCCGTAGAGACTGCTGGCGACACATTCAAGGCTACTGCTGTATATACAATCGATGGCAAAAGAATTGCTGATACGGCAAAAGGCATCAATGTCATTACTGATGGCAAGACATCGAGAAAAGTAGTGATGAAATAAAAAACAGTTGGTAGATTATTTATAAGTAGTCCAAATCTGGTTTCAGATTTGAGTAAAAGATTGTCTGGGGATTCCATGTGATGTGGCGTTCCCAGATTTTCTTATTCCAAATCGGTCACTATGGCTTGCTTGAATTTTGCTTTCTTTTATTCCAAATCGGTCGTTAGGGCTTGTTTGGATTTTGCTTTTAGAAGAGTGAATTTTGTTTGGCTATTAATGAGTAATAGCGAGATGTTGCGGAATATGATTTTTTTTTCATACTTTTGTATTCGTAAAACCAGTTGCTCCACCAATCCAGACATTGGGGATTAATCTGGCACTGAATCTGTAAAAACAAATTGTCCCGAATATACAATGAGGCTTATAACACTTGTCCTGTCATTATCATTGTCGCTGCTGTCTGCCGTCTCTGCTGCAGCCACACCGATTTGTCATATCCAGCGGTATGATGAGAACGACGGACTCACCCAATGGCACGTCACTCAGATGGCACAAGACAGTCAGGGCATGATGTGGTTCTCGACATGGAACGGACTATGTCGCTTCGATGGTTACGAATTCCGTGGATTCAAAGGACGTGTAGGTGACGGAAGCCGATTGGCAACAGACCGCATGCGCAGCGTGTGGTTGTGTGATGACGGGAATCTGGGATGCAGGGTGGACGACGACATGTATCTTTTCAACCTCAAGCGTTACCGGTTTGAAAAAATCGGAGGAATGCAGCTGAGAGGGCGGAATGCCACGGCGGTGAAAGAAAACAGACCATATCGCCATCGCGATGGCGTGGGAAATCTGTGGAAGGTGTATTATGACGGCAGACTGACCTATACGCCAAGGGGAGGCAAGGAGACACCCTACGGTGACAGGAAAAGCCTGGAGGCTGCACGCTTCTGCCTCTCTGACAAGCAAGGCAATCTCTGGGTGGCTGCTACAAGCTGCATATACAAGATATGTTTTCCGAGACAGAACGGAAATGTGGTGAGAAATGGTAATGGTGCTGAAGTCAAGACTGTCTTCGTGGATAGGGACAAGAGATACTGGATAGCCACTAAAGAAGACGAGACAGTGAGGATTTTCGACCGTAGCAACAGACTTGTGGGGTATCTTGCGCCGGATGGCAGGATTGTGGCGGGCTACACTAAATTCCGCTGTCCGATATACTGCATCACTCAGACCCGAGACGGGAGCATCTGGCTGGGAAGCAAGCCGCAGGGACTCTTCCGCCTGACCGGATGTCATGGGATGCAGGCATACAGAATAGATAAAATCGGAGGATTGGGCAGCGACAATGTCTATGACATCAAGGAGGACCGTTGGGGCAGACTCTGGATTGCTACTCTTGGTGGGGGAGTGTGTTGCGTTGAGAATCCGAGAGCGGAAAGACCTGTAGTGGTGAAACCTTTCTCCGGATTAAGAAACTATCCCCACACTCTGGCAAAGAAGGTGAGGATGATACATCTGACCAAAGATAATGTGATGCTATGCGCCACGACCGACGGACTGCTTGTGGCCAAACTGGTAGCGGGGAATGGCGTCAGAAACATGGTGTTCCATTGCCACACTCGTGAGGCAAATCGCAAGGATGCCCTCAGTTGCAGTGCGGTGATGAACGTGGCTGAAGACTATAGAGGACGAATTTTTGTCAGTACGGAGAGTGGTGGAGTGAATATGATTCAGATGGGAAACCTGACGGCAGACAAGCTGTCTTTCCGACATTATGATGAGGCTAATGGGATGCCCACCGATGTGGCTCTGTCGGTTGTGGGGTTTTCTCGCCAGATGCTTATGGTGGGAAGCGACAGACTGGTGATGTTCAATCCCGACAATGGAGATTATCTCTCGTTCGGAAAGAATTTCTTCCAGTCGGAATGCAGGTTCTCAGAGGCAATTCCCGTGAGATTGCCAGATGGGCGTTGGCTGTTCGGACTGCAAGACGGAGAGTATTATGTCGCTCCGCAGCAGTTGCGCAAGAGCACCTTTGTGCCGACTATCGCCTTCACAGGCGTCAGCGTGCAGGGAGTGGAAGGAAGCTGCTCCGTCAATGCTATGGATACATTGGTGCTGGCGAGCAACGAGAGGAGCTTCACGCTGAGATTTGCCACTCTCGACTATTCCGCCGATGTCCGCCTTTCGTATGCCTTCGCCCTCTTGGACGACGGTGATGAGGAAGACGTAAAATGGAATGACATAGGCCATAACCATTCTGCCACACTGCTCGACCTGGAGCCCGGAACCTATGTCGTGCTGGTGAGATCTACCAATGCCGACGGCGCCTGGGTAGACAACGTGAGAAGGCTGACGATAGTAGTGACACCGACATTCTGGGAGACTACTCCCGCCCGTGTGCTGCTCCTCTTGCTTTTGTTGGCGTTCTTCGGTTCTGCAGTATATACCATTATATATATAAGGCGTATAAAGCGTCAGCGCCGTGAAGCTCTCGACGCATACTTGAATCTGCTCAGTAACGGTACTGGCAGTGATGCCTATGAACCGGCGCCGGCAGACACACCACTGCGCCCTGAACTCACGCATGAGGATGACGTTATGATGAGGCGTGTGTCGGCATTTGTCGACGAACATCTTGGCGATGCGGAGATAGGAGTGGGCGACATGGCAGCGGCAGCAGCCATGAGCCGGTCGGGGCTGCAGCGCAAGATGAAGCAGATCATGGGAGTGACGCCACTCGACTTCCTGCGTGAGGCGCGTATGAAACGTGCGTGCCATCTGCTCTCGTCAACCGATATCCCGATAAGCGACGTGGCATATTCTTGCGGATACTCCGACCCTAAATATTTCAGCAGAAGCTTCAAGGCATCAAAGGGAAAGAGTCCGAAGGAATGGAGAAACGGAGATGCAGAAGGGTAAAACTTCCCTAAAATTGTTTCTTTTGCTCAATTTAGGATGCAATGTAAATAATAATTCCTATCTTTGTATTGTGCGATGGTGCGCACCATCGACACACATATATATATATTACGGACATAAACACACTATGATTATGAAAGGAAACGGATTATTTGCGGTAGTACTCAGTGCGGCACTGCTTGTGTCGGGCTGCGGTTCGATTAGCGACGGCGGCGCTTCGGGAGGATTTCTCGGAGCAGAGTTGGGAAGCATTCTCGGTTCCGCCATCGGCGGCATAAGCGGTGGACCAAGAGGCAGCGATGTCGGTACGATAGTCGGCATGGCCGGCGGTGCCGTGATAGGTGCCGTGGTGGGTGACGCTGCCGACAAGGCACAGCAGAGAAAGGCAGAACGCTACGACGGCAATTACCGTGGAGACAACAGAAACGGGAATTACAGGGGAGACGACAGAAACGGCAATTCCTCGTATGACAGCCGGTCTTATGGCGATTCAGACGATGACGCCACAAGTGATTTCGATCCTGAGAATGGCGGTGACGACGTGATACAGTTTGATGCTCCTGCCGATAATACATCCGTTGAAGAACCGGATGTAGTCAGCAAGCTCCATTCATATCCGGCTCCAGTCAGCGCTTCGCCTCTGGAGCTCCGCAGCGTGAGATTCGTGGGCAAGGGCAACGGTCTTGAGCTGCATAGCGGTGAATTGGCAAAAGTGGTGGTGGAGGTATACAACAATACTCCGGAATATATGTATAATGTGAAACCCATGGTGATGGAGACTTCCGGCAACAAGCATGTCTTCGTTTCGGCTCCAATCATAGTGGAAAAAATCGCTCCCGGCAAGGGCATACGCTATACGGCGATGGTGAAGGCAGACAAGAAACTGAAAGACGGCAAGGTGCATTTCACAGTCTGCGCCCAAGAGTCGGCACAACTCCGCAAATCAGAAATCAGAGAGTTTGGCGTCACTACAATAAGGTGAAAAAGCTCAGAAAACGAGTTTTTCGGTGCTATACCAGCAGATATTTAACAAATAGTAAGAACTAAAATAAAATTTTCTCGATTTTTCTTGCAGCGTATTTTGAAAATGCCTACATTTGCGATGTGATAATAAACACTTTGATAAAACACATAATTAACATAATCTTTTAAATAAAAACACATTACTATGGAAGTGGAGAAAATCATGCAACAGCTGGAGCAGAAGCATCCAGGCGAGTTGGAGTATCTACAGGCAGTTAAGGAAGTACTTATTTCCATCCAGGACGTTTACAACCAGCATCCTGAGTTCGAGAAAGCTAAGATTATCGAGCGCATCGTGGAGCCAGAGCGTATCATCACGTTCCGTGTGCCATGGGTTGACGACAACGGTGAGATTCATGTAAACCTCGGTTACCGCGTGCAGTTCAACAGCGCTATCGGTCCGTACAAGGGTGGTATCCGCTTCCATCCGTCAGTAAACCTTTCAATCCTGAAGTTCTTGGGCTTCGAGCAGACATTCAAGAATGCACTTACTACTCTGCCAATGGGCGGTGGTAAGGGAGGTTCAGACTTCTCTATCCGTGGAAGAAGCGACGCAGAGGTTATGCGTTTCTGCCAGGCTTTCATGACAGAGCTTTATCGTCACATCGGTCCTAACGAGGACGTTCCTGCAGGTGATATCGGCGTTGGTGGCCGTGAGATCGGTTACATGTTCGGTATGTACAAGAAGCTCACACACCAGTGGAACGGTGTATTGACAGGTAAGGGACTTGAGTACGGTGGTTCAAAGATCCGTCCTGAGGCTACTGGTTTCGGTGCTATCTACTACGTACATCATATGCTCGAGACTCACAATATCGACATCAAGGGCAAGACAGTCGCTGTCAGCGGTTTCGGTAACGTGGCATGGGGTGCTGTTACAAAGGCTACCCAGCTCGGCGCTAAGGTTGTTACAATCTCTGGTCCAGACGGCTACATCTACGACCCAACAGGTATCAGCGGTGAGAAGATCGACTATATGCTCGAGCTCCGTTCAAGCGGTAACGACGTTTGTGCACCATACGCTGAGAAATATCCAGAGGCTAAGTTCGTTGCTGGCAAGAAGCCATGGGAGGTTAAGGTTGACATCGCTCTGCCTTGCGCTACCCAGAACGAGCTCGGTGCTGCTGACGCAGACATGCTCCTCGCCAACAAGACATTGTGCGTAGCTGAGGTTTCTAACATGGGATGTACAGCTGAGGCTGTTGATAAGTTCATCGAGGCTAAGCAGCTCTTCGCTCCTGGCAAGGCTGTCAACGCTGGTGGTGTTGCTACTTCTGGTCTTGAGATGACTCAGAACGCTATCCACCTCGGTTGGACAGAGGCTGAGGTAGACGAGCGTCTGCATCAGATCATGAGCGACATCTATGAGCAGTGCGTTAAGTACGGTACTGAGGCTGACGGCTACATCAACTACGTGAAGGGTGCTAACATCGCCGGCTTCATGAAGGTAGCTCACGCTATGATGGCTCAGGGTATAGTATAATTCTTTTTGATGAGAAAATACTTCATAATACTGATTTTATTGATTACATTTGGATGTCGTCTCTCTCTCCTCGCTCAGGAGAGAGGGGTGGCATCCTATTATTCTAACCGTATGCATGGCAGACGAATGAGCAATGGGGAGAAATACCATCGCGACAGTATGACGTGTGCCCATGCAAAGTATGCTCTTGGCACTTTGCTAAGGGTGACAAACGTGAAAAACGGCAAGAGTGTTGTCGTGAGGGTTACCGACCGCTGTGCGCGTCATGCACGCAGGATCATCGACCTTTCGATGGCGGCGGCAAAACAGTTGGGGCTGATGGCGGCAGGAGTGGGAACGGTCTTGGTGGAGCGTTTCCATCGCAAAAATGAAATTCCGTATCGTGGTGACGATGATGTGGAACTTCCGGAATTTGACTTGGAGGTGACAAAACCAGCTGACGGCTATGTGCCGGCATGGCAGCAGAAGAATGTGAAGAAGTAGGACGGCTGTTGTATTTGTCCTGGTGCAGAGTCTGGTCTCTTTTGTTTTTGTCAGCGGCTTGGAGTTTCTTTGTATTCCAGGTATTTCATGGCATTTGGTTTTTCATGTGCTTTAGATCGGTTCATAAAAAAAAGTCCAGTATGCTCTCGCACGCTGAACTTCCACTAAAGCTATTTACCTTATGTCGCTAATTACATAAGTTTTGAAGCACCGATATCACATCGTTCTTTAGATTGTTGTCCTGCGAAAAACAGGCAATCCAGCTTCATGAATTTCTTTTAAACCTCTCCAGGTTTTTAAATAAACCTCAAATCCGCAACTACGCGCCTAATATGATACAGAAGCGAAAATAATCTGCATCGTTAGTAAAAAGGGGGCACAGTGCATCGAATGTCACCATAAAGACATATAAATGCCCCTTACCCCACCATGCGACTTGAGGCAATACGCAAAATCACGACCATAAGTTGCCGGTGTTATCCAAAGTCATTCTGGAACACATCAGCATAAGCGTTGTTGCATGAAT
>OMEA01000523.1_pt1 | contig 19714 bp, 22 predicted proteins | sample 1645321 | NCBI WGS metagenome assembly OMEA01 (sample SAMEA103958151, study PRJEB25191) | human gut metagenome
TAAAAAAGAGAAAAGAACCTTTCTCTAAAAAATTGAAACAATTTTTCTAACGTAAACGTTTCTTCCATCACGTCTTACGAGTTCTAATTCATCCATTTCATCAAGATAGCCTTCAATCTTTGCGGCATTGACTTTCTTATTCGCAATCTTAACTAACATCTCAATAATTGCAGGAGAATCATCTTTTACATAGGCATTATTATCCTGATCATAATGTGGTTTATTCAATAATATATTTAATACAGCCACATAAGCCCATTTGACTTCTAGTCGTATAAGGTTATACTGCATCCCATTAAATAATTCACCAGGAATGTAGTATTGATCATTTTTTTCACTATTTAGTTCTTCTACATCATCTTTTGTAAGTATTTCTATCATCTTTATCTCTCCCATCTCGCCTATTATAACATAGACTTAATTATCTTTCACTCTTTTTGTGAATGTAGTTACATCGTCAAATCCAATATCATGATAATGTTTTAAAACATCTTCTACATGTTCTCCTACACGATCACTTGTATGAGAATCAGTACCCACTGTAATTATTGTACCACCTAGTTCTTTATAACGCTTCACAATATCAAAATTAGGGAAACCACATGTCTTATTTAATGCATATCCTGATGTATTGACTTCAATACCCTTACCCTTTTGAATAAGTGTCTTTAAGATTTCATCAATAATATCCTGATATAACTCATGTTCTACACGTTTATCTTCATAAGGACCATAACGCATAATATAGTCTAAATGACCTAAACAGTTGAAACAGTCAAATGTCTGTACACATTTTAATGTTTCTTCAAAGAATTCTCTATGTGCTTCTTCTTTTGTTTTACCCTTGAAGAATTCTCCATAATAGAATTCTGTATGATGAATGACATGAATAGAACCAATAACATAATCAAAAGGACATTGTGCTACAAAAGCGTTGATTTCATCAATATGATCCATGTCTAATCCAACTTCTACACCAATCTTAATAGTAATACGGTCTACATATTCATTCTTCAAGGCACTCAGTTCCATAAAATAAGCATCTGTATCTAGATCAAATGTATCAATAGGATAATCAAAATCACGATGATCAGTAAAACATATTTCATCTAATCCCATTCTAATTGCCTGTTCAATATGTTCACGAGGACTTGCTTCACTATCACCACTAAAATGTGTATGCATATGATAATCAATCTTACGCACTAAGTCCACGCTCCTTCTTATATTCCTCTAATACTTCTGTTTCAGAGAAATGGCGTGTCACTTCATCTTCACCTATCATATAAGTTTCATGACCTTTTCCAAGTAATAAAACAACATCACCCTTATGGGCCATATCTAATGCATGATAGATGGCTTCTTTACGATCAGGAATAATAGTATATTCACCATGATACTTATCAATACCCACTACGATGTCCTTGCAGATATCCACAATCTTTTCTCCTCTTGGGTTATCTGCAGTCAAGATAGAATAACCACCGTGTTTTGCGACTACTTCACCAGATTCATATCTTCTAGTCTTAGAACGTTTTCCTCCACTGCCATAAACTACAATTAACTTATTAGGATTATACTGTTCTACAGTAGAAATAATACTTTCAAAAGAGACACCATTATGAGCGTAATCGATTAATACACTATAATCAGGTGAGACATGCATGACTTGTCCTCTACCTAATACATGAACCTGTGGTAATGTATTTTGTATATCCTTTGTAGGGACATCAATTAAATAACAGATCATAATTGCGACTAATGCATTATAAGCATTAAACTTACCTGGCATAGACGCTTTAAAAGAGGCATTAATTAATCCCTTTGTATCGAAGGTAATACCTAATTCACCATTCTCATTATAAAGTTCAATATGGAGAGCTTTAAGGTCACTGTCTTTTTCAATGCTGTATGTTAATACTTTACAAGGAACATCCTTTGTGAACTCTTCAAAATGTTCATCATCCTTATTAAATAAACCAACCTGACAGAAATCAAATAAATGTTTCTTACATGCCATATATTCTGCAAAATCCTTATGTTCATTAGGTCCAATATGGTCAGGTGAAATATTTGTAAAGACACCATAATCAAATTCAATACCAGCGACACGGTTCATCTTTAAAGCCTGACTTGATACTTCCATGACACAATATTCACAATCATGTTCTACCATCTTTCTCATGATACGCTGTAATTCATAAGATTCTGGTGTTGTATTGGCTGTAGGTTCATGGATATCTCCAATAAAAGTACCATTTGTCCCAATAATACCAACTTTCTTACCTGCATGTTCTAGAATAGACTTGATCATTAATGAAGAACTCGTCTTACCCTTAGTTCCTGTAATACCAACAACCTTTAATTCTTTACTAGGATAATTAAAATAAGCACAAGATAATAAAGCTAAGGCAATACGTGTATCCTTGACTCTAATATAAGTCATCCCCTCTTTTAAAGGGACATCCTGAGAAATCACAATCGCATGAGCACCCTTTTCAATCACCTGATCAATAAAATCATGTGCATTAAAAGCAGCACCAACCATACAGACAAATAAGCTGCCTTCTTCTACTTTACGTGAATCATAGACTAATGTTGTAATATCTACATCTTTATTTCCAATGATTTCATATTCAAAACCATTTAATAACTTTTCTAATTTCATACAAACACCTCTCTTACAAGATTATAACAAAAAAAAAGAGAGAATTAAATCTCTCCTCTTGTATGGAATACTTTTTTGTTGCCTGTCACCTTATGTCTTTCCTTTAATTTATCTAAAACATCATCTACAGTTAAGCCATAGGCATTCATTAAGACTAATACATGATAATATAAATCACCGATTTCACCAATCAAATCTTCTTTAGATGTATTCTTAGCTGCAATAACTGTTTCAGTCCCCTTCTTCTCCAACCTTCTTACAGATCTTATCAATACCTTCATTTAATAAGTAATTTGTATAAGATTTTTCTACTGGATGTACTTTTCTATCTTCAATAAGATCATAAAGTTCATGCGCAAAATCACTATTGTCATAAGGAATTACTTCATTAAAGAAGCAAGAATAAGAACCTGTATGACAAGCAGCTCCGACTTGTTCTACATAAATAACGATTGTATCTAAATCACAATCTAAATAAAGACCTTTAATATGCTGGAAATGTCCTGATTCTTCACCTTTATGCCATAGCTTATTTCTAGAACGTGAATAGAACCAAGTATCTCCTGTTTCTAACATCTTTTCATATGCTTCTTCATTTACATAAGCAAGCATTAATACTTGTTTAGTCTTAACATCCTGTACAACAGCAGGTACAAGACCATTCATTTTCTCAAAATCTGGTTTCATTACTTATTTCTCCTTACTGGAATACCTGCCTGTGCGCAGGATTCCTTAACTTCATCCACTGTTGCTTCACCAAAGTGGAATAAACTTGCAGCTAATGCAGCATCGCAGTCTGTTTCTTTAAAGACATCTACGATATCTTCTTTACCACCACAGCCACCACTTGCAATCACTGGAATATTGACTGCTGCCACTACTGCTTTCAACATGTCGATATCAAATCCATCTCTTGTTCCATCCGCATCCATACTTGTAAGAAGTATTTCACCAGCACCAAGAGATTCACATTTCTTAACCCATTCTATTAAATCGAGTCCCGTATTTGTACGTCCACCTGCGACATAGACATCCCATCCAGAATGGTCTTCTCGTGCTTTCGCATCTACTGCCACAACAACACATTGAACACCAAACTCATCACTGGCTTCCTTAATAATATTTGGATTCTTGACTGCAGCTGAGTTAACAGATACCTTATCTGCACCTGCTGCAAGAATCATACGAAAGTCTTCAACTGTACGAATACCACCACCCACACATAGTGGAATAGAAAGTTCATCAGCCCCTCTTTGGATCAGGTCCTTGATGATATCTCTATTTTCATATGTAGCAGTAATGTCTAGAAAGACAACTTCATCTGCACTTTGACGGTCATATTCTTTTGCTAGTTCGATGGGGTCACCAACATCCTTCAGGCCAACGAAATTAACACCTTTTACAACCTTCCCATCTTTAATATCTAGACAGGGAATAATTCTTTTAGCCAGCATTTTCAATGACCTCCTTTAGATTAATACGCCCTTCATAGTATGCTTTACCTACAATACAAGCATAATAATCACGTTTATTGACTTCATAGACATCTTCATCATCTTTTACACCACCAGAGACTACAAAGTTAATCTTAGAATTAGCGTGTATTTCTTCATAAAGAGGGAAAGAAGCTCCTGTGAGAGTACCATCCTTGGAGATGTCCGTACATACTATATATTTCACACCTCTCTCTTCTAGTTGATGAATAAATGTCAAATAATCTACATCACTTGTTTCAAGCCAGCCGGCAATACTGACTTTTCTATCTCTTACATCTACTCCTACGACTATTCTTTCTGGTCCATACTTCTTTAATGCTTCATCAAGAAAAGCAGGATTCTTAATAGCAGCCGTACCAAGAATAACACGATCTACCCCAATCTCATCTAAATACATAGAGACTGTATCCATATCACGAATACCTCCTCCTAATTCCATTGGAATAGAAATAGAAGCACGTATTCTTTTAATTGTTTCTTTATTAGTTGCATGGGCATCTTTTGCACCATCTAGATCTACTACATGGAGATACTTTGCACCCATCTTCTCAAATTCTGCTGCTAGTTCTTCAGGATGTGATGAATAAACAACTTTCTTATTGTAATCGCCCTTATAAAGACGAACTGCTTCTCCATCTTTTAAATCAATGGCTGGAATAACTAACATATTACCAACTCCTTGAAGGCACGTAAAATCTTCTTACCAATCTCTCCACTCTTTTCAGGGTGGAACTGCGTACCCATGACATTATCTTTATATACAAAAGCAGTAATTTTCTTACCACCATAATTCACATAAGCTCCAATCTGGTCTTCTGGACAATGAGCACTATATGAATGTACAAAGTAGACATAATCGCCTTCTTCTACATACTTTAATAAAGGATGAGACTGTTTAATAACTAACTGGTTCCATCCCATATGTGGAAGTTTTGCATCGACTTCCATCTTATCGACAGAACCTTTTAAGAATCCTAATCCTTTTGTATGTCCATTCTCACTGCCTTCTTCAAATAAAAGCTGCATCCCAATACAAATACCAAGTATTGGTGTTCCCTTGTCCTTCACTTCATTAAGTACAGGTACAAGATGACATGCTTCTAAATTACTCATAGCTGCAGGAAATGCACCAACACCTGGAAGAATAATGCCATCTGCCTGACGAATAACTTCAGGATCATTTGTGACAACTACATCCATCCCCTGTCTTTTACAGGCATTTGTAACTGATCCAAGATTTCCCACATGATAATCAACAATCGCAATCATTTATAACACCCCTTTACTTGATACTACCTGCCCCTTATGGGCTTCATCAATTGTGACAGCCTCCTTGATGGCACGTGCCATAGATTTAAATATTGCCTCTATAATATGATGTGTATTCTTACCATAATGTTCATTAATATGTAAAGTCATGAAACAGTTATAGGCAAATGCACGGAAGAATTCTTCTGTCATTTCTACTTCATAGTTACCTAGATGAATATTATCTAGTTCTACATTAAAAACTAAATAAGGACGTCCACTGAAATCTAAGTCAGTCGTCACAAGTGCTTCATCCATAGGGATAGTAAAATGACCATAACGGGTAATACCACGCTTATCACCTAAAGCTTTATTGAAGCACTGTCCTAAGACAATCCCTAAGTCTTCTACAGTATGATGAGAATCAACCTGTAGATCACCCTTACATCTCACCTTTAAATCAAAATTACCATGGAAAGCAAGAAGCTCAAGCATATGGTCCATAAACCCTACACCTGTATCCACATCTGCTTCTCCTTTACCATCAATATTTAAAGAAACATATACATATGTCTCTTTTGTCTGTCTTTCTATTTCTGCCTGTCGCATAATTTAATCCTCGAAACGTACCTTGATACTATTAGCATGTGCATCTAAACCTTCTAGATGTGCAAACTTCATAATATCATCTTTGAATGTACCAAGTACTGCCTGTGGATAATAGCTGAAAGCAGAATGCTTTACGAAATCATAAACACCTAACGCACTATAGAACTTAGCAGTACCACCTGTTGGTAATACATGGTTTGTACCACTCATATAATCACCTAATGGTTCTGGTGTATATTCACCTAAGAATATAGAACCAGCATTCTTGATATTTGGTAATTGTTCTAATGGGTTATCTACTAATACTTCTAAATGTTCAGGTGCAATCTTATTAGATAAGTTAATACCTTCCTTGATACTATCTACAATAACAGCACCACCATAGTTATCTAACGAAGACTTGATGATATCTTTACGAGGTAAATCTTCTACCTGTCTAACTAATTCTTTATCTACATTCTTTACTAATTCTTTTGAAGTTGTAATAAGAATCGCACTGGCAAGCTTATCATGTTCAGCCTGACTCATTAAGTCAGCTGCGATATATTTAGGATTTGCGTTCTCATCAGCGACAATAAGAATTTCACTAGGTCCGGCAATCATATCAATATCAACGACTCCATAACATAACTTCTTTGCAGTTGCGACAAAAATATTACCTGGACCCACAATCTTATCTGCTTTCGTAATTGTATCAGTTCCATAAGCAGCAGCTGCAACACCCTGTGCTCCACCACATTTATAAATCTTAGTAATACCAGCTACATAAGCAGCAGCTAAAATAACATCAGAAACCTTACCATCCTTCTTTACTGGTGTAATAATATAAAGATCTTCTACACCTGCAAGCTTTGCAGGTACAGCATTCATCATAACAGTAGAAGGATACGTAGCAGTTCCACCTGGTACATATAAAGCCACTGTGGCGATAGGACGCACTAATTGTCCCATGACAACACCATTATCCTTATACATAGTCCATGATTTTTCAATCTGGTTCTTATGATATTCAGTGATCTGATCCTTTGTGCGTTCTAGAATCTTCATGAATTCAGGTCCTACATTAGTAATAGCATCCATGATTTCCTGTTTAGAAACGATGAAATCATCCTTTCTAGATACATGGAAACCATCAAACTTAGCACAGTATTCCTTTAATGCATCATCCCCATTTTCACGTACATTATTAATAATTTCACTGACTGCCTTATTGACTTCTTCAGATATTTCAGTTTTTCTTGTATGAAGTTTATTTTCTAGTTCTTCATAGTTTCCTTTATAAATCAATTCTTTTAACACTTTAATGATCCCCCTTCTTTAGTGCATCCACTAGTTTGAATATTTCATCCTTCTTATATTTCAAAGCCACTTTATTCACAACCATTCTTGTAGAAATATCTGAAATCTTTTCAATCACTTCAAGACCATTGGCCTTAAGTGTAGATCCTGTTTCTACAATATCTACAATCGCATCAGATAAACCAACAACGGGTCCTAACTCTACAGAACCTTCTAGTTTAATAATTTCTACATCCTCCTGTTTAGATGCGAAATATTCTTTTGCGGTCTTTGTATATTTAGAAGTAATACGTTTACGACGATTAAATGTCTTTGTGCGGTATTCTGGATAAGCCGCTAACGCAAAATAACATTTACCAATCTCTAAATCTAATAACTCATAATAATCATCAAAATCAGATTCATCCAAAGTATCCTTACCAACAAATCCAACATCCACAATACCGTGTTCTAGGAAAGTCAATACATCATTTGCTTTCGCAAAGATCATTGAAATACCATCCTTTGTCTCTATTAATAACTCACGGTCTTTATTAAAAATAGGATCCATATCAAAGCCCTGCTGTTGTAATAACTTACATACCTGCTTTTCTATTCTTCCTTTAGTAATCGCAATCTTAATCATTGGCTTCATTCTCCTTTCCTATTGCATCCAATACATTATTCAAATGATATGAGAATCCAATAGAAGGTACGTTCTTATAGAAATGATCAAACAAATGGTCATAACGTCCTCCCTGGAGAATTGGATGGGCACTATAATAAGAGAATCCCTTCATCATAATACCTGTATAATAACTTCTCTCAGGTACCATACATAAATCAAAGATAATATTCTCTTTATGCTTAGAAAACTCATACAATAATTCCATCTCTTCAATAGCCTCTAGAAGTTCTTCATCCTTCACAATCTCTTTCACTTCTCTTAAACACTTAATATCCCCAAAAGCACTAGGAAGAATTAATAAGAGTTTATTTAAATCTTCGTCAAAATCATGTGCTTCTACTAAATGTTTCATATCAGAACTTTTCTTTTTCTTTAAGATATCAGTAAGAGAACGATCCATTACAAGAGCCATTAAACGCTTATAGAACTTTGCAGAACCAAGTTCTAGCTTTAAATCACTTAAACCAATATTCTGCATTGTTTCTTCAATAAGTGATAAGCATTCCTGATCTCCCTCACGTCCAGGAAGACCAAACAACTCAATACCACCCTGGAACAATTCAGAACTTCTACCTTTATGTCGTGCCTGAGTACGATATACCTTACCAAAATAACTATAACGTCTTACTTCATCTGTATGAGCATTACTATAGATACGTGCAATAGGTACAGTAAAGTCAGTTCTTAAAGTGATACGCTTTCCTTCATGGTTAATAAACTGAAACATTGTTTCTTCATTTGTCCCAAAACCACTTAACAAGTCTGCATATTCAAATGTAGGTAATAATAGTTCCTGGTAGTCATGTGCATTAAATGTTCTTCTTAAATGTCCTTCAATTGTACGCATTAAAGAAGCGTCCATTCTAGTTGCATCATTACTTTCTTCAGGAATCAGATATTTAAATTCTTCCAAAGTTATGTCCCCCTTATATATAAAAAGGAACAGGTCCAATGACCTGTTCCTTTATGTCATTGTTTCGTGTCCGTTTTTTTTTGAGTTGTATGTCAAAACGGGCTGTATCTAATTGATATAACCCTAACTAGAACCACGATGGTGATGGTGTAAATTGTTGATAAAAATTGTATTTTTCATAAATATTCACCTCAGTTTTTAATATACTACCACATTTCATTCATAAAAAAAAGCATTTTAGTGAAGTTTTATATATAGTTATTGATAAATCATTTGCCTATTTACTGTAAAAAAAAACACCCTTAGGGGTGTTATCTCTTAATTCTAAATGGAGAAGCTGGAATACCTTCTACACTTTCTATTTCTACTTTAGGATTATCATCATTCGCATAAGCTAACATATGATAATTCTGAACTGGTATAATAAGCTTTCTATTTTTAATATGCCCTATACAGGCATGTCCATCTACAATTAAATGAACATCATTTTCTTTCATATCCTGATCATATGTCAAAGTCTCTTCATCTAATATAGGTGTAACTGGTGTATTCTTTTCATAAAGATAATGAGCCACACTATAAGCCAGACGTTTTCCTACTTCCTCTTTACTTGCTGGATGAATATAATCTGGATCACCTGTTTTAAGCGTCGTAACAAGATATGTATCTTTTATAGAACGTACAACGTCTCTTTGAACACGTCTTATTTCATCAAAGTGACTATTTTTATATTCAGGTAATTGAATAATAAAAAATGGAAAATCTTCGTGATAAGCACGACGCCAGCTTTGAATCAATGTCTTAAGTAGCTCACTGTAATACATATACTGTGGACTATCTTCCTCCCCCTGATACCATAACACTGCTTTGACAGGATAATCAAGAGTACATTTAAACATATGTTCATAAAGACTACCTGGTCTTCGATAATCATAATAACCTTTTGGAGGAGGCCATGGAGTATGTCCTACAATATTCTTAATTTGGGAAAGAGTCATATCAGGATGTGTATTAATACATTCCTTTAACTCTTTTTGATAGTTATTAAATACATTGTAATACTTTTCGGTTTCTTCTTTTTGTATATCTAATGATGGTAAATCATCATAATACGGATCATATACATTCTCTTTAAGTACATTGTTCTTTTTAAGAACTTCTTCTTCAATCCAGCATGAAGCACTTGTACCACCTTTATTATTAGAAATAATACCGATTGGTATATCTTCATCAAGATAATAACTAAAAAATGAAGCCACTGCAGAAAAGGATGACACTGTTTCTTCATTAAGTTCTTTCCATCTTTGATTATCGGCCTCAAAAGGATAGATATACTTTGGGACTGTCATGATACGAACATTAGAACGATATAAAGGAAGTTTCTTTTCCTTTGACTCTCTCATCTCTAATTCCATATTAGATTGTCCTGTTGCAAGATAAACATCACCTACAAGAATATCATTCAATACAAGCATATCTCTATCATCTGTAAGAATCATACGATAAGGTCCACCAGGTTGTTCTATTTTAAATGATATCTGCCATCTCCCATCGTTGACGGGCACTTTATATTCCTTTTTTAAAAAAGTCATTCTTACTTCTTTTTCTTCAGAAGTACCTGAAAGAATTATATCTTTATTTCTTTGTAGAACCATATGATTTGAATATGGGTAATCTAATTCCATTTTTAACACCTACTTCTCAAACTTATAATCTATTGAATTCAATATCTCCTTTAATTACTCTAATTTATCTGATTTATTATAATTTAGATAATGTGTATAGATAATATCCGTCATGACTAAAGCAGGAAACTCAGCAGAAATAATATGTGACACTGTCACATTCTTCACATGAGCCACCTTAACAATTTCATCAATAATATCATCATGATAAGCACGCTGCATAGAAGTCATAAGAACTGTTGTCGCATTCTTTTCATGCGCACGTTTAAGTCCCGCAATAACATTTGGATTACTTCCTGAAATAGAAATTCCTATTACTAACGACTCTGACTGAACACGCGGACTATTGGCAGTAATATCACTTTCTGAGTTAATAGCTTCCGCATCAAGACCTAAACGTATTAAACGTGATGCAAATTCCTTTGCGACAAGACCACTTGAACCAATGCCATAAATAAACACTCTTTTTTTTGAATCAAGAAGCTTTGCGATACGTATAATCTGATTATTATCCACTATTTGATAAGTCTGTTCTAATACTTCCTGATATTTATGTATAGAAAATGATGTTAATTGATCTAAACGCTTATTTTCTTTCATATTCGCATTAAAAGAAAAAACAAACTCTCTATAGCCACTAAAACCTAATTTCTTTGAGAATCGAGATAAAGATGCTTCTGAAACATATATTGTGGAAGCAACAGCCTTACTAGAAAAATCTTCTATTGTTCCATGAAGAAAATAGTCCGCAATCACTTTTTCTACTTGTGTAAAACTATCATATTTCTCTTCAATCATCGTTTTTGTACTTTTTAAATAATTATCCATATTATCACCCAAAACTATTCTATCACAAAATCATAGAATCATTGATGATATGCGTAAGGAGCTGATAGCCCTTCTCATTGGGATGAAGGCCATCTTCAAGTAATAATTCTTTTTTGTTTACAAATGAATCAAATGCATTAATGTAATTAACTCTATCACCTAGATACTCCACAAAATGTTCATAAATATCTTTTAGAAATGCATTTGAACGTATACCACGCGCATGAGGATATCCTTGAATATCTTCATCACAAGGTAATGGTGAAAGAATAGTAATACGACAATTAGGTAAGTTCTTCTGTATTATACTTACTAACATCTGAATATTCGAGGCAATCTGACGGGGTGAATGTGTCACTGTGTTACCAAGATCATTTGTCCCTACATGTAATAAAAGCTGAGCAGGTTTATATTTAATAACTGCTTCATCTACAATCCATAACAATTCATCTGTTGTAGCCCCTGCAATACCACAATTATAAATAGTCTTTTCTGGGAAATATTGATTCATATCATAAAACTCTATTATAGAATCTCCAAAAAATACTGTTTGTCCAGACTGTGCTGTCTTTTGGTTATAAATAATATCTAACATTCTTTTAAGAGCATCTTCTCTTAATTGGTAAATGCCAGGATTATAAATCATCTGTTCTCTCATTTGAACTTTGCTCCTATCTCAAACATACGATGCCAAGGCATAATAACCTCTATAGAATTAATTGGATACTTATGAGAAATATTTAAAGTAGAATACTCTTTTAATAATGCCTCACCAATTCTTTTTTCTACTAAATCCTCTTTATCTTTAAAATCATAATAAGAAAGTCCGAGTTCAGGTAAATCTTCCTCAATCACCTTTTGTCTTACCTTAGCTTGATAGAAAACATCCTCTATCAAATGATATACAGTATTGGGTGCATGAATCTCTCCTACCTGTATTTCAGAAAGAACAGTCCCTGTTGTATTGCAGTTCGTATTCCATCCTGCATAACCCTTTAATTCTTCTAGAAGATTATAATGATCAAGATATCGAATCAATTCATAATCTCCACCATTCGCATAAGCACTATCAATCACACCTACACTTCTACCTTCTTCAACATATTCCTTAATTCTCTCCACAAAGCTCATTAACTGTCGATAGCTTGAATAAGAGACATCCTTTTTCTTATCAAATGATTCCTGCATAATTTTTCCTGGGCAATTCACTGCCAGAACTATATTTGCGTTAGAATCATCCATTACAAGTCTTGCCCCTGTTACAAGGATATGTGATTTTAAACTTTCAAACATAGGTCTATCCTCATAAAGAGGTACAATCTGTGGACCAAGTATAGAAGCATAAAATGGATAGATCTTAGGATGAACCTGATAGTAATCATTATAAGCTCTCGTCATAAGGGACATACCAACTTCATCAGCACCTGGATAAACCATTACCTTGAATTCTAAACACTTTTCTTTAATTTCTTTAAGAATGATCTTCTGATCTTTTGCGGTATAACCAAAAGGTGAAGAATCATCCTGTGGAATGACAAGAAAATCAATAACATTGTTTTCTAATAATTCAAGTGTTTTTGAATTCATTCTACAGTTTATAAGTCGTCTGTCTTCATAGTCTCTGATTACTTCTTCAGGTATATGAAGACTATTCTTTTCAATTTCTTCTTCACTCGTTAATGTTTCTCTTTCTTCTTTATCCTCTAAATACTTCTTTTTAAAAAGTGCATAACCATAATCTTCATAATAATCTGGCTCCTCCTCACTCGAATTATATTGAGGACAACGCATAATACATTGAAATGCATATATTTTAAGATGAGGATTAAGTGTCTTTAATTCCTGAAGAACATCTAGATGTTCTTCTAGAATATCCTCTGTAAGATGATGCAGTCTTGAAGAAAGTAATCCTCCATAAAGAAGCATATCTAGTGAAATAACTAAAGCATCCTGAGTGACTGCTTCTTTTAATAAATACTGTCTAATCTTATTAAATGAAGCAGGAATCTTCTTTTTTGGCAGGATATCCAATGGAGGCATTGTAAGATGAACTGAATGGTTAGAAGACACAATCATCTGAGGATAAATATAATTACATGGTCTTTCATCAAGTGGTAATAATAAGATACGCATACTACTCCTCCTTTATCTTTTCTAAAGCTTCTAAAATACTTTCTACGCAAATAGCACCTTCTACTTCTTCTTTTACATAATAGAATCGATGTGCATATTCCAACATTGCAAGATCACTTTCACTATCACCAATTGCATAGACTTCATCCTCTGGATACATGGTGCGAATAGCTTCTCCCTTAGATATATGTAATGGAACAATTTCTAATGATGTCTTACTTGTAAGAATCGCATCTACCTGTGTAAATTTCTTCTTTATAACTGTTTGGATTTCTTTTAAGTAATCCTCTTCCCCTACAACAAGATAAAGTACAACAGGTTGATAGGGTATAATGTCTTTAAAATCCTCTTTAATAATTGATGAATCGTAAAATTCTTTTGGAAAATCCGGATCCCTTGGACTCATCCAATAACGATTAGATACTGTATTCATCTCTACTCTTACATTATACTCCTTTAGTAAATCATAAATTCCCATGGCATCTCGTTTATCTAACAAAGCAGCATTTAATTGATTTCCTTGATAAATCACAGCACCATTTTGAGATATTCTCTCAGTAATACCTAGATGATACTTTCTATTGATGGCTACAATATCATGATCTAATCGACCAGTGCATATAGCAAGTCTATAGCCTGATTCTTGATAATCATTAAGGAGAGAAAGGGTCTTCTCTCCTCCAATGATTTCATTCTTTGTATCAAGTAATGTGCCATCTAAGTCAAACACGATTACTTTCATAAATTATTTTTCTTCTTCCTTTTCTAATTCTTTATCCATTGCCTTAACAAATGGCATATAAATCAAAACAGAAATAACTAAACAAATAGCAGCTGTGATTAAACCGCCAATCTTACCACCTGTTGCAAGGAAACCACCAATTAGAGGAGGTGTAGTCCAAGGTGTCATAACATATGTATAACCCATAAATCCAGTGACAGTCGCAAGTGTACCAATACCTAAGCTGACAAGTGTTACAAGAATCATAGGAATAATTAATACTGGGTTCATTACTACTGGTAAACCAAACATGATTGGTTCAGAAATATTGAATAGTGATGGAATAAATCCAAGCTTTGCGATTTGTTTATAGTCTTTACGTTTAGAAACAATTAAAATAGCAAGAACTAATGCAAGCATATTTCCTGCGCCACCCATGAACATTAAAGAATCAGTAAATGGTTTTGTAAGAATATGAGTTGCAGCATGACCTGCAGTAATTGCAGCAGCATTCTGTGTTAAGTTAATTAAGAAGATAGGTTCTAGGATAGGCTGTGAAATAATATAACCTGTATGAATACCAAATCCCCATAAAAGCATATATAAGAAATAGATCACTACAATACCAACGGGAGAAGTGATAATTGCAGTAAGTGGAGTCTGAATAAAGTTAAAGATCAAATCATTTAAAGGTGTGCCTACTGCATTCGTAATAAATCTTACAATACCAAAAATAAACATAGTAATAATAACTGGAATCATACTATTAAAGCTTCTAGCAATACCACTAGGAACAGAATCAGGCATCTTGATGATCAATGCTTTACATTTCATTAATCTTCTCATGATTTCTACTGTCGCAAATGCAGCAATAAATGCAGTAAATAAACCAGCAGCACCTAAATAATATGTTCTTATATATTCTCCTGCTTTTGCATCTGTTCCAAAAGTAGTAATAATCAAGAAACATACAACTGCAGTGACTGAAACAGCGTCTTCATCAATCTTATACTCTTTAGCCAAGTTCTTAGCTAATAGATAAACAATTAATAAAGCCATAATATTCATACCAGCGCTACCAATAGCACCGAGAACATTCACAATATCTAATCCCTGGAACCCAAACCATTTATCAAAATAGTTTCCTTTTCCTAAGAATACACAATTCAATAGTGTACATAATGAGCAGCCAATGATAATTGGCATAATAGTTACAAAAGCATTTCTAATAGCGGCTAAGTATTTATTCTTTGATAACACTTCCGCAAATGGCAGAATCTTATCTGCAATCTTATCCATTAAAGCGTTCATTTTATTTTTCTCCTTCTATTACATCTGTAAATCTTTTTGTAATGACTTGTGGTCTTGTAATAATAGAACCTACCACTACGCTATAACATCCTAGTTCTAATACACGTTTTGCTTTTTGAGGAGTATCGATATTTCCCTCTGCAATAACTGGATGTTTAACCTTTTTTAAGATGTCTCTTATGATTTTAAAATCATCCGCATTAATCTGATTTCCTTTGCTTTGGTTGGTGTAACCAACTAATGTCGTTCCAATGAAATCAAATCCTAATTCATCAGCATGTACTGCCTCTTCTACAGTACTGCAATCTGCCATGAATAATTGTTTAGGATGATTTTCTTTTACTTTCTTGAAGAAAGCATCTAAAGATATACACCCTGGACGCGTGCTTATTGTTGCATCCATCGCAATGATGTCACATCCCACCTGAACAAGATGATCTACATCTTCATAAGTTGGTGTAATATAAACATCACTGTCTTTATAGTCTCTTTTAATAATCCCAATAACAGGTAATGGAACTGCCTTCTTGATTGCTTCAATATCTTTTACAGAATTTGCACGAATTCCTTTTGCGCCACCCTGCATTGCAGCAACAGCCATGCGTGACATAATCAAAGAAGAGTGAAGCGGTTCATCTTCCAAAGCCTGACAGGAAACTATTAAATGTTTTTTTATTTCCCCAACCATTCTATGTTCTCCTTTCATTACCAATCATAATCAGACTTCCTCATCACTTCAATGAATCTTGCGGGTTTGGAATCTACTTTCAAACAAATAAAAAAAGAACCTCATAACGAGATTCTTATAAGAAAGCACTTTCATATCATCTAGAAGAACTTATATTCCTTTAATAGGGCTTCTAGATCAGAGCCCTCTATTCTTTTTAATAACTCTTTTAAGACAAGACGTTTTGTGAATGACTGAGTTTCCATGAATGTCTCATCACCACATAAAGATGAGAAGACACTTAAATAGTCTTCAATAGAATAGCGATAAGCTGGAATACTTCTTGTGATATGTAATAAACTATACACTGCATTCATTGCGGTATGCACTAGATAATCTAAGCTACCCGGATATTCATAAGGTAATGAAACTCCTTCACCTATATAAGCATAATTTAATCCATTGATGTGTGCTTCACAATGAGTACTAGTATGAGTGTAAGGAACGGTAGAAGCAGACATCAATGAGAGTTCATTGATTTTATCTTGTGGAATACCTAAATGATAAAGCCATTCTGCACATATCTCATAGCCTTTACTTTCTAACATAGACTTTTCTACATAATCACCTGTTTTCTCTGGATGTAATCCATGAAGTAAAATAACACATTCATTCTCTTTCTGGTTCTTATAGTAAGGCTGTCTTGGTATTGTCCAGTTGAGTTCCCAGGCTGATTCATTAATTGGAATCACACCACCTGTAATATCTTCACCAGAAAGTGGATCTATTTGAAGTATATTTCTTAGGTAATGAATAATCTTCTCATCATGAGTTGTAATGACTGCATGGGCTATAGAATCTTTACTTTGACTTGTATGAATAAATAGAAGATCCTGTTTTGTCAGATCTATAGTTTCTTCCATACCTTCACTCTTAATTGTGAAAGCAGTCGCTTCATTGTCTTCTATTTCTACATGAGTGACTTCAGTATTGAAATGGAAGACTACATGATGTGCCTCTAGATATTCTATAATAGGTACAATCACTGATTCATATATACAATACTTAGGAGATATCATACCTTGTGAGCTTAATATATGCATATAGCGATGTAATGTTACTTTAAAAGAATAAGCATCATTGACTGGAAATAAAGCATGCCAATAATAGTAGAAATCAGATTCCATAAAGTCCTGACTGAATACATCTTTAACCTGTTTACCTTCTAATTGTTCATCTGAAGTAAAGAAGAAATGAACAAGTTCTGACATCAATTGATCACTTAATTGTATATTATGAATAGTCTTCATAGGTGCATCATGATTTAAATAAGTCATTTCATCTAAAACAGTGAGTCCCTCTGTTTCTATAGAAGGTATAGAACGTAATATATCCCATAAATAGAGACTACGATTATCTACAAAGGAAAGATAAGGCTCATAATGATGGAATGAATCTACTGAATCAATAATATGAATATGTTCACCCTTTAATGAACCATCTCTCAATAAATAACAGGCAGTCACTAAGCTAGTAAAGTCACTTCCTAATATATATGCATTATGTGCATCAATGTTTTCTCTTTTTCTTGGCTTCACAAATAAATCCATGGCAATCCCCCCTATCCTCATAGTATAGAAAAAATAAAATATAAAAAAATAAACATCCTATACAAGATGTTTATTTTTTATACATTATAGTGTTTTTGTTTAAAAGGTTTCATAGCGTTTTAAGGCCGCTTTGATGTTTCCTTTGATTGCTTTATCTAGTTTACGGATAATAAGTTCTGGGTCCTGTCGCATATCATTATTGATCCATTCTAATGTAAGACCTACAAAAGAATACTTATAGAAATTCGCAAGGAACTCTTTGTCATCTTCTCTGACATTCATTCCTACAGCCTGTTCATCTACAACATCCTTTAATAACTTATATACAATTCTATAAAGATATGTTTCTACATGTTCACGACTAACAGAACGATAAACATTAGTGACAAATGGTTTGTTGTCTAAGATAGCACCAAAGAGTGCATAGAGACCTTCTTCCCATGTATTAGATGTTTTATGGCCCTGTAATACTTCTTCAGCATCCTGAATACATGACCATTCTACGAGATCATAAATATCCTGGAAATGATAATAGAAAGTCATACGGCTAATACCACAGTCTTCTGCAATATCATTAATAGTGATCTTATCAAGAGGCTTCTTTAATAATAAATGTTTCAATGATGCTTCAATAGCGCGTTTCGTAGTTTGTGACATTTTAGCCCTCCTTATATTCACTATTATGCACGTTGTTTTTATATTTTACAACAAAAACGTATAGATGATATTGATGATTGGCATAGTAATAATACATAAAAGAACAGATAATGCGTTAATAACTGAACTTTCAAAAGCATGATTATCATATAATTGCGCAAACTGAGTCACAGTAGAAGCTGCAGGGCCACTGGCTGCAAGTAATGAAATCATTAATACCTGTGATGCACTTGGGAATAGTTTTGTCATACCTGTAAAAATAAAAACTAATAAAATAATTGCTGGGAATACAACTAAACGAAGGAAACATACGACATAAGCACGGACATCAGTAAAGACTTCCTTCATATTCATACCAGCAAGTAACATTCCTACTACAAACATACTCAATGGTCCCATTAAGCTGCCCATACCAGATACAGCACTCTGAAACATTGTAGGTAATTTAATCTGTAAAAAGAACATAATGATACCTGCTGCAATCGCAATCATGTTGATGTTCAATAAAATCTTCTTTAAATCAAAGTGTGTATCTTCACTAATAATGAACTTACAATGTGTCCACAATAATATAGTCTGTACAATCATATAACCTGAACAATAGAAAACCATTTCGTTCCCTAATACGATAGAAACAAGAGGAAGAATCAAGTTTCCACAGTTAGGATACATGATGGACATTGATTCAATCGCATTAAAATGACATTTCTTTGTGAGTATCTTAGCCAGTATATAATAAATAATATGTACAAGAATAGCTGCACCAATAGACAGTAAGAAACCTTTTAACTTTTCTTCTGTCAAGTCAATCTGGAATGAATTGATGATTGCACAAGGTGCAGAAACATATAATACAATCTGTGATAAAAGTTTAGATTCTGATATTGTACATATATCTGTTTTAATTAGTACATATCCTACTCCTATCATAATAAATAAAGCTCCAATTTGTGTAGCAAGTGAAATAGCTAAATCCATATCTTTAACCCCCTAGAAGGCATCATACACTTATTATCTTCTAAAAGCTCTTTTTTGCATAAGATGAAAAAAGTAATTGGCACAAATCTATAGTGAACACTTTAATACATTGTATGTATGCATTATTCATTCTACAATACTTATTCAAACATATATTCGTTGATATTATTATTATGATACAATATATTTGTAAAAATACTTAGCATAAAGAAAGGAGAAGAATC
>OMEA01000531.1_pt1 | contig 19511 bp, 16 predicted proteins | sample 1645321 | NCBI WGS metagenome assembly OMEA01 (sample SAMEA103958151, study PRJEB25191) | human gut metagenome
TGTCGCTTCGCTTGCCCTGGGCTATGTGTTCCATTGGGCTTTCAGCCCGCCCTTGTTAAATTCGAAACTTGAGTTAAGACATTCTCACATTAGCACATTAAGAAACATGCTTGTTCTCATATTATCACTTATTGTACTTTGCGTAATAGCCGCTATAGCAGGTTGGTTGCGCAATCGCTCACTGAAACGGCAACTTGAACGCGGTGAGATAAACGAGATGCCACACATTAAGAAGCGTCCTGAAGGATGTTGTGGTAAGCATGCCGTTTGCGAAAAAGACGAAATGGCAGCGGCCTTGGCTCAACCGATTGAATACTTTGACGACGAAGAACTTGACTCCTTCAAAGGACGGCCTTCTGATAGTTACACGCCCCAAGAAGTAGAACAATTCGAAGAGGTCATGACCACGATGCAACCACAAGAGGTGGCTGCATGGTTGCGTTCTCTACAACTCCGTTCAGTCAATCTACCCGACGATCTCAAGGACGAGGCCATGCTCCTAATGGCAGAATAAAATACACATAAATGCTACTCACATATACCTTTTTTCAAAACGCCTTAATAGGTGCACTGTTGGCCTCTGTGCTTTGTGCCATTATAGGCACTTACGTTGTGACACGCCGTATGGTAATTGCGGGTGGTGGCATGGCCCATGCCTCGTTAGGCGGTGTGGGCCTGGGAGCTTACTTTGGCTTCTCCCCCTTGTTGGGAGCAGCCTTGTTTGCTACACTTTCAGGATTAGGCATACGTTGGATTAGTGGCAAGCGCGCAGTACGCGAGGACTCTGCCATAGCCCTACTATGGACGTTGGGCATGGCCTTAGGCATACTCTTTGCCTACCTTGCTCCAGGCTTTATGACGGACTTGCCCTCTTACCTCTTTGGCGACATATTGAGCATATCGCACGCCGACCTTATTGTATTAGGACTACTCACCCTATTCACCATTGTGGGATACGCCCTTCTGCAACGTACGATTATAAGTGTGGCTTGCGATGCAAACTTTGCCCGTACGCAAGGCATTCCTGTTACGACCATCGAATTAGGTATGACACTGCTCACAGCTCTCACCATCGTAGGTTGCCTCCACATGGTAGGTATCGTGATGGTCATCTCACTACTCAGTGTGCCCCAAATGACGGCCGCCCTCTTTGCCCACACTTATAATCGTATTGTGTGGCTTTCAGTGCTTTTTGCGTATATGGGTTGCGTAGGCGGTCTATTACTCTCGTATTACGTCGACGTGCCTGGCGGTGCTTCTATTATCTTAGTCAGCATTGCCATTTATGCCATAGCAAGAACAATAAAAGCTATCCTTGCACGTTTATAAGTTTACAACTACTTCTCCAAGTTTTACCTTCCACCAACCATACACCTTCACTTCGATTGAAACGTTTCACTTACATATTTATAAGCATAGCATTACTGCTATGGGGGCTCACGTCGTGTTCTACTAAGAAGAATACGGCGGGTTCGCGCTTTTGGCAGTCGTTCACGACACGCTACAACGTATTCTTCAACGGTTCGCAAGCCTACATCGAAGGCGAACAGGCCAAAGTAAGTGGTCATAAGGACGACTATACACAATTGTTGCCCGTATTCTTGGTAGGCAACGAGAAGTCGCGTACAACGGGCAAGAGTAATTTCGAAACGGCTATTACGAAATGTCAAAAGGCCATTTCGCTACATAGCATTAAGCGTCGCCCCGTGGTGAGTGCCAATAAGCGCAAGTCGCCTAAGATGAAGGCTTACTTACAACGCAAGGAATTTAACCCATTCTTGAAGAATGCTTGGCTCTTGATGGGGCGTTCGCAATTTATGAAGGGAGACTTTTTTGAAGCGGCAGCCACCTTCTCGTACATCACACGCCTCTACGCGGCCGAACCCGAAGTGGCCTCTGAAGCACGACAGTGGTTAGCTCGTTGTTATGCACAGGTGAAGTGGTACTACGATGCCGAAGATGCGCTAAAACGTATGCGTCGCGACTCCGTTACGCGCCAAACGCTACGCGAAGCAGATGCTACACAGGCTGACCTACTGCTGCGCCAAGAACGCTTTGAAGAAGCCTTGCCTTATCTTTCGAGAGCTGCTAAGCATGTAAAAGGCAGTTATCGACAGGCTCGCCTTTACTACTTATTAGGACAGGTTAATCAACACTTAGGAAACAACAAGGAAGCATACGCAGCCTTACAGAAGTGCATTCGTAAGAGTCCTCCCTTTGAGCTGGCCTTTAATGCTCGCATCTTACAAACGGAAGTGTTGGCTGAACAAGGCGGACAGGGCAAAAAGATGATTAGCAAGTTGCGTCGCATGGCACGCTCGGACAATAACAAAGACTACCTTGACCAAGTGTATTACGCTATGGGCAACATCTATTTGGCACAGCACGACACGGCTTCTGCCGTCAGTGCTTACGAAATGGGGCGCACGAAGAGCAAACGCAATGGCATCGAAAAGGGCATTCTCCTGCTCCGACTGGGCGAGGTGTATTGGGACCGCCGACAGTTTGTTCTCGCACAACCCTGCTATACGGAGGCTATCGGGCTTATCGATAAGACGCGCGAGGACTTTGAGGACATTACGCGTCGCTCAAAGATACTGGACAAGTTGGTGCCTTTTACCTCTTCTATTCACCTACAAGACAGCCTGCAAGCCTTGGCACGCATGAGCGAGGCGGATCGCAATGCGGCCATTGACCGCGTGATTGACGCGCTGAAGAAGAAGGAAGCCGAGGAACGCAAGGCAAAACGTGACTCCGTGGCTCAAGCACGTGCTGACGGGAATGCGCAGAACAACAATGGGGCGAACACAAGTTCTACTACCTCACGTCCCAACATTCAACAAAACAACAAGGCTTGGTACTTCTATAATCCCACGGTGGTGATGCAAGGAAAGCAGGACTTCGTAAGGCGATGGGGCAAACGTAAGAATGAAGATAATTGGCGCCGCTCTAACCGCACGGTCATTGCTATGGACAATGGTGAAGGATTTGACTATGAGGCTGATGATTCGCTTCAAGCGGCTCAGAACTCTTTGGCACTGGTGGAAGACCAGCGTGAAGAGGGTGCTGAGGCCAGCGACTCTGTGGCCAACGACCCTCACCAACGTGAATATTACCTTAAAGATATTCCCTTTACCGACGAGGCGCGTGAAGCTTCTGACAAGGTGATCATGGACGCTCTCTATAATGCGGGATTGATAGAAAAGGACGAGTTGGAGGACTTCCCCTTAGCTGCTTCTACCCTTGAACGTATTACGAAGCAATATCCTACGTATGAACAACTCGCTGACGTTTACTATCAGTTGTTCTTGCTCTATTCTCGTTGGGGACGCACCGACCGTGCTACGCTCATGCGGCAATACATGGCGCAACACTTTGCCGACGATGAACGAACAAAGGTGATTAACGACCCAGACTTTGAATACAAGGCACGCTACGGCAAACAGATGGAAGACTCGCTCTATACGGCTACTTACCAAGCTTATCGCCAACGCAACGTACAGCAAGTGGACGCTAACTTTGAACGCTCTACCAATGAATTTATGAATGGGCTGAACCGCCCGAAGTTTATACTCGTACATGCTTTGGCGCATCTCAACACATCTACCACGAAGGAGTTGATAGAGGAACTGCGTGGATTGGTAGAGAAATATCCTGAAAGTGATGTCAGCCCGCTTGCAGGCATGATTGTAAAAGGATTGGAAGCTGGACGTAAGATCGGAACGGGCACTTTCGATCTCGGTTCGCTATGGGACCGCCGCACGGCCTCTGCTGATGCTGCAGTCGACGATGCCAATAAGAGTCGACAGTTCACGGCTGAGCGCAACGCGCCCTACCTCTTTGTGTTGGCTTACCCTACCGACTCTATCAATGCCAACCAACTGCTCTACGAAATGGCGCACTTCAACTTTACGACGTTTGTAGTGCGTGGATTTGATATGAATATCACAACGGACAATGGCCTCAGTCAATTTGTAGTTTCGGGCTTTAACTCTTACGATGAAGCTCACGCTTACGCACAACGTGTGTTTAAGTCGAAAGAGATGATTCCCTACCTCAACAAGGGACGTGTGTTGATTGTGTCAAAGCAAAACCTCGACCTTATCGGCACTGCGTTTAGTATAAATGACTACCAACAGTTCTACGACAAGACTTTTGCTCCACTCCAACTGCCTCAAAACTTACCGCTTGAAACGGCTCCGATTGAGCAACATTACGAAGACGAATATACTCCCGAACAACTTGAACAAATGAACAACGACAATAGTTCTGGTGGAAACAGCTCGTCCGACGATGACGGAGAATGGTATTAAGGTTTAATGAGTTTAATGAGTTTAATTAGTTTAATAAGTTTATAGGTTTAATGAGTTTAATAAGTTTAGTGAGTTTAATGAGTTTAATGAGTTTAATGAGTTTAATGAGTTTAATGGGTTTAATAAGTGCAAACGCAGCTAGTAAAGGCGACCATTTGCACATTTGCACATTCTCACATTTGCACATTAACCAAGCATTTGCCCATTAACCAAGCATTTGCACATTCTCACATTTGCACATTACCCAAGCATTTGCACATTAACTTAGTACCATTCTACATTTGTAGAGTAAGCGCTGCGCTTCTCCCACTTGAGGGCGTCGGCCAATTCGGAGACGCGAGCACGGAAGGTGAAGTTGTACGATGTGTAAGGCTTCAGTACGACAGAGGCCGACATCTCGAAGCAGTGAAGGTCGCGCGAGAGAGAAAGCGTAGTCATAGAGAGTTTGTGCATCTCAAAGTCGTAACCAGAAGAGAAGGTAATGTTCCACCCGTCAGCTATGCGCACGTAACCTGACGCATTGAGCGTCTGCGTAAACGAGAAGGGGTAACGCATACGGCGCACATTGATCTGTTTGCTGCGATCCTCCGCCATGGTGATGCCGTAAGAGAAGGTGATAGACCAAGGAATGTTGAAGGTGAGGTAGCCGTCTTGGTCGACCTTCGCCTTCTCCTTCTTCTTGCTACCGCCCGAACGTGCCTCCTTAATGTCGGGGTCGATGTTAGCATCTTCTACGTCGAGGTCGTCGTCGGTAGAGGTGGAAGTGGTGCTCGACGTGTCCGACTTGCGGCGGCCGTGCAACATATCCATCCACTTGCCCCACGTTTGGTTATTAAACGTGTAGGAAAGGCTTTGCGACATACCTTGGAAACGGCCGAAACGTCCGTAGCTCCATTCCGTGCGGTCGGAGGTGACCACCTGTCCGTTTTCGTTAAACTTATAAGCGTAGGTGGCAAAGACAGCCGCCATAGAGAACGTTTTGTTCTTGCCCAACTTAAGGCGCAGACGCGTGCTGAGGTTGCTCCAAGGCTGCGTCTTGGCCGCCATGTTGTACGATAGCGAAGCCGAAAGTTCGTCAATGAGCGAAATCTTCTTAAAACCTGTAGAGTCGCGGTCAGACTTCACCTTCATCTCGAGATTGTTCGACACAGACATCGAGATAAGTCCCTGTTTCGTGCCTGAAGGGTAACCATAGATGCCGCCAGAGTAGGGCGAATAACTTACGCTCTGCACATTGCCCATAGGGTCGATGCGGTCGTAGTGTTTGGTGTAACCATAGCGCGAAGTGGTAAAGTCGGGAGCGTAGCTAAACGTGACCGAGGGCTTGAACACGTGGCGAATGGCTTGTATCTTCTTACCACCTAAGAACTTCAACGGTTTGTAGAAGCCGTAAAGTGTTGTATTGGCTGTTACGCCCACGTTCCAATCATAGAGGTTGTAAAAGCCGTAGGTCGTGTCGCGCAACTCCTGCTGCAACTGTCTGTCCCACGAGCGATTGACGCGTGAGGCGTACATGATATCGCGGAAGTTGAAGTTGGGCGAAATGTTGATGTACTTAAAGAGTTGGAAAGTCGCGTCAATGGGAATGCGGTGTTGCAAACCGTTGCGCCAGTCCTTAATCAAGTTTGACTTAAAGAGTTTGTTCTCCTTGGTCGTGATGGAGTTAGACATTTGGCCCGTATACGACATCGATATCTTCTCGTACCAACGTTCCTTGCCCGCAGCATGTTTGCGGCGGAAGGGGTAGAAACGTGCCAATGAGATGCTCACATCGGGGAGCGTCATGGCAATGGTAGCGTCACGCATGTTTTGCGTGAGGTTGACAGAGGCTGCGATGCTCAAGCCAATGTTGCTAAACGTATGGCCAAAGCTAACCGAACTGGCGCGCGTACTCTGCGTATACGACAAAGGATTGTAGCGGCTGTCTAAATTTTTGCGTTCATAATTCTCAGAGGCAAAGTTGACGCGTGCTGAGAAAGAGGTGTTAGGAGCCGCCTTTGAGTCCTTCGAGTGCGACCACTGCAACTTCAAACTCTTTGTTACCGAATAGTCAGGCATGTTCTTATCGCCTTCGACGGTGCGAATATAGCTAAAATAAAGGTTACCTCGATAGCGATAACGTTTATTATAATTTGTTTCGGCACTTACTCCCCATGACCCCTTGGTGTAAATCTCACCCAATAGTTTGAGGTCCATGTAGTCGTTGATAGCCCAGTAATAACCACCATTGTGCAGGTAGAAACCGCGAGCAGTCTCGTCGCCATACGAGGGCATGATAAAGCCCGAGGAATACTTCTTATTAAAGGGGAAGAAACCGTAAGGAATGGCCAAGGGAAGGGGTACGTCCTCTACTACTAAGTGAGCTGGACCGAATACCACCTCTTTGCCTGGGCGTACCTTGGCGCGTGAGAGGGCGATGTAGAAGTGAGGATGTTTGGCATCGCACGTGGTGTAGCGGCCGTGTTCAAGATAAAGTGTGCCGTCAGCGGAGCGTTTTGACTTCTCGCTCACCATAAAGCCGTCGCCTTGGCGTGTGGCAACATTCTGAATGAATCCCTTCTTCGTCTTGAAGTTGAACGACATGCGTTCACTATTATACTCGTCGCTACCTTGGTGATAAACAGGCTTTTCGGCCAATCCGCCCTCGGCTGTAGAGTCAGGACGCGCTTCGGCATGTACAAGGCTTGAGTCCATGTTCATCGCTATCTTGGCAGCCGTAAGTTGCATATTCTGATAGTTCACCTGCGCCTTGCCGTATAAATAAGCTAATCCCGTAGCGGCATCGTACACCATAGAGTCATTCGCTTGATATTCAACGGGCGAGTCGATGCCCGGCTTGTGCTTCACCGTGTCCACCTTCACCGAATCATGGCGCAGCGAGTCGCCTTGCAGCGAATCGGAGAGTAGGGTAGAAGTAGTGTCTTTGGGTAATCGCGGACGCAGCGTAGACGTTGATTTTTGCGGTGTAGCGTTAGAGTCGGCTACAAGTACAGAAGCCGATGCTGCACCATTGTGCGACATCGGCAAATGCAAATGGCTGGCCACGACGCAGAGTGTGGTCAGCAGTGAGAGTAGAATGAGTGAAAAAAATCTCATGCTCACGAGTTATTCAGTCAAGTCGGTCGGAGCGGCAGCAAGGAGCTTTGCTTGTGCTGCTTGGTGAAGGCTTTCGTCGTACCACTCGGGTTCGAAGCGTTTCACCCAAGTCCAAAAGATACAAACGCCGTCGAGTCCAAACTTTTCGAGGCTTCGTGCGGTGTCGTTTACCGACCGTTCACGTTCGGGGTGACTTTTAGAGTAAAACTTATCAGCATAGCAAATCACCTCCTCTTCGAGTGTACGAGGACGATAGTCGCCAGGAGGGAGCGGCAGTTCACGTTGGTGGATAACGGCTTCGGTCAGTCCAGTGCCCGTATGTCGTTCGCAAACGCGTGCCACGCTTTCCAATCCTTCTTTGCGCATCAACTGTCCGCCCAAGTAGCCGTGTATCAGGTAGTGTTCTGTGCCGTGGCAGTGAATGGCGGGTGCGTCGGTTAAGAAAATGCCAATGTCGTGTAGCATCGCCCCTTGTTCTACAAACTGTGCGTCGAACGGCAGTTCGGGGTGAGCCGCTACAATCTTTAGGGCGCGCTCCTTTACTTGATTGCTATGAAAGATAAGCAATTTGCGTAGCGGCTCATTGTCGGCATAATACTTATTAATAATGTCCAAAGGATTCATTGCTTGCTTTTTGGGTGCAAAGTTAGTGCAAACCGAATGCTATGCAAAGCAAAAAAATATATTTTTTGCTTTGTATAGCTGAGGTGCCGCCTAACTCGCGAAGAAAGTTAGTGCAAGGCGAGCGCAATACAAAACAAAAGTCTGAAAGACTTTAGTTTTTATTGCCGAGCCGCCGCCTAATTTGCGAAGAAAGTTAGTGCAAGGCGAGCGCAATACAAAACAAAAGTCTGAAAGACTTTAGTTTTTATTGCCGAGCCGCCGCCTAATTTGCGAAGAAAGTTAGTGCAAGGCGAGCGCAATAGTGTGGGTAAAAATATTCTTATGACAAAAATAAACTGCAGTTTATTCTTGTTTCGTTATGGAGGCTTTTTTGTTTTGTATATACAACAAGTCCGTCCTACGTAACGCGTTACGTAAGACGGACGTACTTATTATTGCTGCTGTTGTTCGGGAGCCTCGTCGATGAGGTCCATGAACTGGTCGAGCTTAGGCGTAATGATGATTTGTGTGCGGCGGTTGCGTTGTTTGCCCACGGCTGAGTTGTTAGAAGCCACGGGGTTGTATTCGCCACGGCCAGCAGCGCTCAAACGTTTGGGGTCAACACCATATTGCGTCTGCAGAGCCTGTACGACAGATGAGGCACGAAGGGCAGAGAGGTCCCAGTTGTTGCGAATGTTCTTCTGTGAGATAGGCACATTGTCGGTGTTACCCTCTACCAATACGTCGTAGTCCTTGTAGTCGGTAATAATCTTGGCAATCTTAGAAAGCGTTTCGCCAGCACGGTCGCCAATCTCGTAGCTACCACTCTTGTAGAGCATGTTGTCGGCCAATGAGATGTAAACTACGCCTTTAAGTACTTGAACGTCAACGTCGTTCATCTCTTGCTTAGAGAGCGAACGTGTGAGTTTGTTAGTCAAAGCTTGGTTTAGCGAGTCACTCTTCGTCTTAGCGTCTACCAATTGCTTGATAAACTTATTCGAAGCATTGATTTCGTCCACCAACTTCGAGATGTTGACATTGCCTTGCTGCACGTTGCTTTGGTACGATGACTGCAACTTGTTATAAGCCTCCTTCATCTCCTTATTGCGTTCTTGCTCTTCCTTGAGGCGAGCGGCCAAACTTTTAGAGTCAGAGGTATATTCGGCAATGCGCACTTGCGCGTCGTTATAGTCCTTTTGCAGTGTAGCGTGTTCGGTTTTAAGCTGATCGTAAGATGTTTGCACCTCAGCAAGTTTTTTCTTGCTAACGCAGCTTGTCATCAGCAACAAGGCTACCAATGGTGCGAATAGTTTTAAGTGTTTCATATCGGTTTTTGTTGTTGAGTTGCTATGATTTGGGGCGAAAGTTAGGCATTTTGTTTGACGCAACAAATTATTTAGTGTTTTTTTCGAAAATCATGCTAATGATTGGAACGTTTGTTTTTTAGATTTTATTATCAGTATGCGGATTCTTTATGAGTAAAGGCTTATAAAATAAGTTTCTTATACGCAATTATCTTTTCCTTAAATGTTAAAAAGGGACTATGTAATGCCGTTTCCTTTGAAGTGTTTCTTGTTTATGAAACATTGTAATTATCTTTGTATGCAAAAAAGAGAATGTATGGCACAAAATATATTTCGACTTGTCTTGACAGATGAGGCACAAAACTTCATTGAGAGTTTACCCGAAGCGGTATCCTACAAGATTTACTACAACATCAAGCGTGTTGCAGGTGGTGAACGCAACAAGGAACTTTTTAAGAAGTTGGAGAATTCGGAAATATGGGAGTTTCGTACATTATACAATAAAACGGCTTATCGCTTATTCGCCTTTTGGGATAAAGACAAAGAGACATTGGTGATTGCCACTCACGGCATCATTAAGAAAACCCAGAAGACACCAAGTAAAGAAATTGCGAAAGCTGAAGCAATCAGAAAAGAATATTTCAAAAACAAGTAATTATGGCACAAATGAATCTTACTCCATTGGACGATGTGCTTGACAAGCATTTCGGCAAAGTTGGCACTCCAAAACGTGATGCTTTTGAAAGTGATGTGGATGAAGCATTGCATGCTTATAGATTGGGTGAAGCCATCAAGAAAGCTCGCTTAGAACAGAACTTGACGCAAGAGCAACTTGGCGAGCTTATAGGAGTGAAAAGAGCGCAGATTTCTCGATTGGAAAGAGGTTATAGCATAACTATTCCAACTATGAGAAGAGTGTTCAAGGCATTGGGGGTAGTAACTGCAACTATTGATTTGGGAATTGCAGGGAAAGTCGCATTGTGGTAATTTTTATGGTTCTTCCGTTAAATGCATACATAGAATGAGGACTTGTGTGTACAAAAGTTCTGTTCTGCTATTTTCTGCATTTTTAGATGTTATTTTTTTTCGAAAAAAGCCCCTCTCCTTATCCTCATCAATGAGGGAAAAGGAGAGGGGCTATATATGTTTTAGAACAGTTTGGATTGTCAAATTGCAGTTTATTAAACCGATTTTGCCCAAACAATACGTTAAGCGTTCTACTCTTTCGCTCCGTTGTTAATCCAGTCTTTAATCATTTGCAATTCGGGCTGCTTGGTAATCATGATTTTAGAGTGGTCGTGCTTCCATGCAGTGCTGATGTCGGTAGCGAGTGTTTCGTAGAGGATGCTATTGTCGGCATCAGAGGGGAGGACGCGAAGTTTAGAAGGGTCTTTGTGAGAGGTGACGTTTACCATATCAGCATAGCTATGGCCTTCGGTGAGGTTGAGCGAGGCAGCCCAAGCGTTGCCACTGTGGCAGTTGGCGCACTCCTTGTTGAGTACGGCCGATTGTATGGCAGCATACATGCCCACGTTGAGTGACCCCGCGTTGATGCGAATGGTGTCAGAGGTGGTGGGAGCATCGGCCGAATAGAAAGTGATGATGCGACGACGCAGAGAGTTGGTGACGCAGACCTCAATGGTCTTCACCTCATCAGGAATGCCGACCAACTTCATTGATACGTGGCCGTTGGCATCGGGTTGCACATTACGTGTAATGCTGGCATACTGATTGTCTGCACTAAAGCCCGCGATGGCCACTGTATAGTTGCTGGGCCAAGAGCTGACACCATCGATGTCCATCTCGACCTTTGCCACACGGCCACTCTCAATGGGTACGTACTCCTTTTCATAAATGCGTCCGTCGTCACAGGCCGTGCAAAGCAACAATAGGAATAGTAGAGAACTTATGATTGATTTCATTCTTTCTGCTTTTGGGGAACGAGTTTTTTTGTTGACGAGTTAACGAGTTGACAAGTTAACAGGAAAGTTACTTTATTTAAGGGTGGTTCTAAAAATTCTGTTTTTAGAGTTCTGCTATTCTGAAATGTGATTTGTACGCTCTCGAAAGTGTCTTTTTGAAAGTTTGTTCGGTCACATAGCCCGCTATGCTCCCTCACAAACTTTCAAAAATACACTTCCGATAGCGCACAAATCCCTATTTCAGAATTATTAGAACCACCCTTAACTCGTTAGCTAAAAAGACAAACTTACTCGTTAACTCGTCAACTTGTTAACTCGTTAACTCGTCAACTAATTTAGAAACAATACTGCAACTGAACGGTGGCAGAGTGGGTAGCGAGGCCGAGGTTGTCGTTGTCGCGGTCGAGCTGCGTATCGTGTCCTTTACGACCAGTGTACTGATACATAGCTTGCAACTTGAGGTTACACCCCTTGAAGAAGTAGTTAACACCAACGGCAGGCATGTTTAAGAATCCGTCCTTGCTCGTACTATTGCGGTTCATAAAGTCGTAGCGAGCAGCTACTTGAACGCGTGGAGCAACGAAATAGCCAGCTTGGACGTAACCACCGAGGTAGTTGTAGTGTTCGTCAATCTTCTGACGCTTGGTGAAACCAACATTCATCCAATACATCTCACCAGCCAAATACAAGCGGTTGTAAATCATCGCAAACTCAGCACCTACACGTGAATCGTTTGTACTCTCGTTTTCGCTCTCCACGTTCATAGAACCTGAAAGGCCTATCAACATCTTCTTTTCGTGTAAGAGGTTGGGATTGCCCTGCGTTGAAGGCATAGTGCCCCAAGGCATATAAGTGAGGCGGCCCGCATAGAGTAGAGAAGGAATGTGCCAATCGTCGCTCAACGTCTTGTTGGCTACGTTTACGCCCGATCCTGTACCATTAAAAAGACCTACTTCATAGCCAAACTTATTGTTGACCACACCATGCAGCTCAATGCCGAGGTCGAAGCCAGTGCTCATTGAGGGTGTTACGGCATTCAGCACGTAAGGCATGATAACGGCCGTGGTGAGTGAAGTGGGGAGTTGGGGAAAGAGCGTTTCGCCCAATGTGGTGAGGTAAGCGTGAGAGAACGGTGTCTTAAACTTACCCACGCGTAGTTGGATGGGATTGTTGAACTTTACATCGAACCATGCTTGCTGTAGCAAGTTGCCGCCCGACTTGGCAGCGTTGATAGACAAGTTGAAGCTTACTTTATTAAAGGCGCGACCCGTAAAGCCGAGAATGGCATTAGGAATGGCGAAACCTGAGTTTGCGACATTGTCTTGGTTATAAGCTTTGTCAAGGCCTTCGTCGTCGTACCAATTGAAGTTGCCACTGGTCTGTACCAACATATAGGGCTTAAAGATGAAGTCGCCCTTCTTGGTCTGAATGGTGAATCCCTTGCTACCAGCGAGCGAAACGACACCATTGTCAGTATCGAGGTCGACGGGAGCATATTTAATGCGATGTTCGTCAGCACGATGTTTGTGCGGACGTTGTGCAGTTTCTACGTTTGCTGAGTCAGCGTCAGTGGTGTTTACGTTCTCAGCGTTTATGGTAAGTGTGCTTGCTGCAACGAAGGCTGCAAGGCTTAATATTGTTTTGTTCATTTCCTTCTTTTTTTTAGGTTGACGAGTTGACAAGTAGACGAGTTAACGAGCAAGTTAGTTTTTAGTTGATGAGTTATATAAGGTAACTTACCTATTAACTCGTCAACTCGTTAACTTGTCAACTCAAAGAGTTCTACAGAGATTCCAAGAATTTAATAAGTGCGTCGCGGTCTTTCTTTTGCATCTTCTTAAAGATGTTCTTTGAAGCCTCGCCTTCACCGCCGTGCCACATGATAGCCTCGATAAAGTTGCGGGCACGACCGTCGTGCATAAAGCAAGTGTGGCCGTCAACCTTCTGTTGCAAACCAACGCCCCAAAGAGGAGTGGTGCGCCATTCGTTGCCGCGTGCCAAACCGCTGCAATAGTTGTCGTTGAGGCCAACGCCCATAATTTCAGACCCCATGTCGTGTAACAAGTAGTCAGAGTAGGGGTGAATGGTCAAACCGCCCAACCAAGGGAGGTGTGTGCCATTGAGTAGGGTAGACCCGCGCTTCTTAGTATGCAATGTGGTGACGTGGCAGAGTTGACATTTCGCTTTGTAGAAGTTTTGCTCGCCAATGCTCACCATTTCGCGTTCGGTAATCAGCTTATCGCCATACTGTACCATTTGCGTAGTCGAACCCAAGCGGCGAGCTGGTACGCCGAGGCATTGCATATAAAGGTCGACATTTTCCATCGCTTCCGTCGAAACGTCGAGCCGATTAGAATAAACGAGGCCCATCATGCTGCCGTACTTCTGCTGCGTCTGTCCCTCGCAAATCTCTTCTGGGAAACGGCTATTCGTAGCACCCAGATCGCTTGAGAAACCGAGTTCAACGGTGAGGTCAAGGTGTTGTGCTTTGTTGCCCGAAAGGCCAACACCCGTAACGCCCTTTTCGGTAATGTAGTTACAGCGGCCGCTAATGCCATATTCAGGATAGTTGCTCTTAGCCGCCAAAGCTTCTATCTCGGTGGGGTCGAGCGCCATCATTAGTCCCATGCCCACGTGGCGGAGCGGTTGGCGAACACTGATGATTAAGTCCTCAGGTTTAACGGCATCGGCAATGGGTTTGCCGTAATTCTTCATACCATTGGTATACCACTCGCTAATGCGGTATTCAGGATAAGCCAATTCGTAAGTCTCGCCATCGGGGAAGGCGAACTGCTGCTTGTGCCATTTCACCTGCAATTTGCCCTCAGGCTTCATCTCATACTCCTTGCCGTCTTTGCCCACGTAAGTGCCTTGAATGCATTGGTCGTGAAGCACGCGGCCATAGTCGGGGAAGAAGGAACCATTCTTGCGTGTGATGTAAATCAAGCCAGAGGTAAATCCCGTGCCGCCTGACACGGTGCAGAAGCCGTCTTTGTCGGCCTTGCTTTCATCATAGTTGGCCCAAATGGCGGGTTTGGTGCGACCTGTAGTCATGTGGCAACTCTTGCACGAGAAGCCTGCGTAGAGCGGACCAAGGCCACCCGCTTCTGGATCGGTGCCGCTTGGTGCGGCATTGTCGTAAAGTTTATTGCCCGAATTAAATCGGGCCAAGTATTTGCCGCTCACCCAATTGGCCTCAACGTCATAGGCCGTTGATGAGTTTAGGAAGATAGTAGAGATGTCGGCCGAGAGGGCATAGCCTTCGGGCACGGTGATGTCCGTCACCGTTATGCCCTCATCGTCACTACAAGCCGTGAGGGCAAGCAGTGCAGCACCTACTATCCAACTATGTCTTAGAAAACTGTGAATCATTGCTATTTTCTTTGTTGATAAGTTGACGTGGTAACGAACTCATAGGGTAATGAGTTGACAAGTTATTCTTTTCGTCAACTTTTTTTAAACGCACATAGGGAGTGAAGCGAAAAAGAGGTGTTTTTCACTTCACTCCGATGTGGAAGGATGAGTTTAATAAGTTTAATGAGTTTATTTAGTTTAATAAGTTTAATGAGATTAGCGAGTAGGAAGTTTAGAGTCGTTATTGAACTTATTAAACTAAATAAACTCATTAAACTAAATAAACTCATTAAATTTACTTTTTAGACACGGTGCGGGGGTTGCCATCCTTGAAGATTAGGAACTCCAATGTGTGGAAGCCGCGAACGTTTTGTGCAGATTCAACCTTTGCATCGTCGTCGCCGGGGGCCCACTCAAGTTCGCTCCACTTCTTAGACTTCATGATTTGCATGATACCATTCTGGTCGAGAGGCCAAGAGTCCATGTTGGGGTCGAGACCCAACTCGTCAACAGGACCAAAGAGGAAGGCTTCGCTCGTTTCCCATGGTTCACGAGCTTCCATCCATGCTTTGCAGCAAGCTTCGAAACCAGCGTTAGAAGGATTAGCGGCAAAAGCGTCAACAGCAGCCTTGAGCGCGTTGTTTTTCGTAACGAGGTCGCGGTAAGTAGGAACAACTACGTTGTCAACAAAGTTGCTGATGATAGCATTCTTTGTAGCTTCGGGCAAATTGATAGCCTCTGTCTTCAAGTTGGTAGCGTCACCCGTAACTTTACCATCTTCAGTTTCAATCTCGCCGAGCACCTTTTGCAATTTCTCGCAAGCAGTCATAGCGTTTTGTGCTTCAACGCTGCCGATGTGGTTGCGGAAGGGCTGAGTGATAGCTTGGATTGCATTCTCAGCATCGGTGATGTACTGGCGCACCTTCGTGTCGATAGCAGTACCTTCGAGTGCCTTAGCCAAAGAGTTCTCAGCAATCTGTCCATCGCGAGTACCATAGTAAGCGTTGCGAATAGACTTGATGTTGTTGGTATAGTCGTCACGAGAGTGCCAGCTATACCAAGACTCTACAGCGTAGAGGGCTTGCGTCTTTTGGCCAGCTACCCACTTAGCATAAGGGTCGCCAATCTTAGAAGAACCAACCTCGTTGGCAATTTCGCCCATCTTCTCTACCATTTCTTGAATGGCTTGGTCAACGTCACCATAACCAGAAGCATTGTCGTGAGCCTTGAAGAGTTCTGCGTAAGACTTGTCGTTCTTACCATACTTCTCTGTCCAGTTGGTATAGAGCTTTTGAGCATCAGCCGTGAGCAAGCGAGCTGTATTCATCATGTAGTTGCCCCACGCGTCAGCATTTTCTGAGGTGTAATCAACTGTAGCAGGGTCGTCTTTCTCACCAGGATTGGGTTCGTCATTGTTCTCGCTACATGACACTGATGTAAAGATTGTAGCAGCCAAACCCAAAATGGCTGCGAAAAAGTACTTTTTGTTCATTGTATTGTGTTGTTTGATTAATTTAATGAGTTGGTTGGTTTAATGAGTTTAATGAGTTTAATGAGTTTAATGAGTTTAATGAGAACCATATACTCATTTGCTCATTTGCACATTTACTCATTTGCACATTTACCCATTTGCACATTCGAAAAGCGTTAGCGCTTCGTAAACCATCCTACGTAAGCTACGCCGATAGAGAACTCGTTTTCGCTATTGTACTTACCCTTGCCAAACAGCTTGCTTGTGGCAAATTGGCGAGTAGAGTAGTCGGCCTTGATGACGAGGTTAGGCAGTGCGTACCAGTTAAGACCAGCGGTCCACTTGCGCGTTTCGGTGCGGCGGTCTTCGGTATAAAGGCCCGCACACTTCTTCTGTGGATTGTAATAGTCGAAGCGAGCGAAGGGGTAGAGTACAGGACAACGCGTTCCAGCAAAGATGCCAGCTAAGTTGAGGCCCACTTCAGCACCATAGCTAACGACCTTGTGAGCCACAGGTACTACACGCGTGTAGGGAGATTGGTTAGAAAGTTTCGTATTAACGGCGCTTACCTTGTCGGCATTCGTTAAGTTGCCCCACATGAAGTTGGCGCGAGCCGTAACGATAGCGTTCTTATATTGAGCATCGACCGTATAAATGCGCAATGGAGCGCGGAAGTTATATTCGGTCAACTTATCAGAGTTGGCAGTCGTGTTGGCGCAATAGTAGAACGAAGCCCCTACGCGCAAGCCTGGTACACCATTATAATTGAGGCGGAAAGTATAAGCCGGTGAAGTGAAGTTATCCTCTTCGAAGATACCTTGCTTGCCACCTTGTACCCAATTGTTGCGATCAAAACCGCAAGCATTCAGTCCCGTAGTAATCAAGGCTTGGTAGTCAAAGTTGGCATAGTCTTGGCCAAACGTACCGAAGATCTCAAGACCCGTTTCGTGCCACGTTGAAGGGATAATGGTAGTTTCGCCCTCAGGACGTGTAGTGCCAAAGAAGTTAATCGGTTCGTGGTGAGAGTTTGTCAAGCCGATAGGCAGGATGAGGTGACCAGCACGCACATTGAAGGAGGGGTGAATGAGGCGCGTAATGTGGAACTGCTCAAGTGCTACTTCGCCGCCCTTTTCAACCTCCGTTTCGTATTCACCATTTTCAGAGTTCTCAATCTCGTAGGCCGTGCCTACACCGCCCGATTCAAATTCGATCTCAGCACCGAGAATCCACTTCGGTGTGAACTTATAATCAAGGGCGAGTACAAAGCGAGGAATAGAAATCGTGTTGCGGTGGTCGCGTTTGTTGCCTTCGTTGCCGCCATAGAAGCGGTTGATGCCGTAGTCCTTAAAGGCTGCTACCATTTCGCCATAACCACCGAAGCGAAACTTTTGATAGTCCTCATCAGCACTGACTTGGCGTAGCTTCTTCGTGCTGCTTTTAGTTTGAGTCTTGCTCACTGTGTTAACACTGTCAGCCTTTACCTCCGTTTCCACTTCCGTGGCAGAGAGGTTAGCAGCAACGAGTGCGCTAAGGGTGAGCGTTGCAATTTTTGCGTTCATTCTTTATTCTTTATATATTGTATAGTTTCAAATCAATTCTAAAGAAAAAGCAGAGTGGCAAGCCGTGCAAATAGAGGTGTGAATAAAGAATGAATGATGCAAGGTGTGAGAAGCTTGGCAGCCGAACCTGCTGTGTGAGTCATTATTCTTTTTACTAATCTCCTTAAAGTTGTTGTGCGACGAGATGGTTTCAAAAAAACGCGATGTCTCACTTTGAGCCTTTCGGTCTGTGCACTGTCCCCACATCCTTTTTGCCGCTTGCCAACTCTGTTTTATTTTTTATCTGTTCCCTTCGTCTTTTTCGTTTCCTTCGTCTTTTTAGCTTTCTTTTGCTTCTTCTCAGACTTAGATACTTTCTCTTTCTTCGCAGGGCGATTGGGAGGTGTGGCGCATGTCATGCCGTCAATGTGTGGCCCTGCCGAAAGTTCAGTGTTAGCAGTGGTTGAGGCTACTCCTATTATAAGGAGTAAGGTAGCACCTAAAGCCAACTTTAATGCTAAATGTTTCATTGCATTAATTATTAAATTTTTCGAGTGCAAAGTTACGGAGTGTAAAAGGGGGGTACAATCACCCGCTTTTAGCAAAAAAAGTGGGTATAGGGTGAAGTGTTTTTCGTTCATTCTACCCCATTAAAACATAAAATACCCAAAAGTGGGTACATAAGCATTTTGACGGAATGTTTAAATTTGCAGGCGTGAAAAGTAACAGAGCTAACAAGTAGACAAGTTGATGAGTAAGAATTTCAATCAATTTTTAATGTAATTTGTCTGTTAACTTGTTAACTCGTCAAAAAAGAAACGAACGTCAAAAAAACGATGGTATACAATAGCATCTATAATTATAAGGAAACCGATCACATGTGCGATGTGATTTGCAACGAACCATCTTTGCTGCAAATGATATCGCGCTTTGGTATTCCCCTTGGCGTGGGCGACCAGACCGTGCGACAAGTGTGTGAAGCACACGGCGTTGATACGGCCACCTTCTTATCAGTGGCCAATTTTATTCATCGAGGAGCACGTGGGGCGGCCGATAGCATCGACCAAGTGTCGGTAAAAAGTTTGACAATTTATCTAAAGCAAGCGCACACTTACTTTCTTGACTTTCAGTTGCCAGCCATACGCCGTAAACTACTTGAAGCACTCGACTGCTCGCAGCCGGGCGAGGTGTCGTATCTCATCTTAAAGTTCTATGACGACTATATGGGCGAGGTGCGCAAACACATGCAACATGAAAATCGCAAAGTGTTTGGCTACGTAGACCAACTCTTGCAGGGTCGCCGCACGGGAGAATATAGTATCTCGCAGTTCGCGCGCGGTCACAATAGCATTGACGTTAAATTGCAAGAGCTCAAAAATATTATTATAAAGTATTATGCTCCTACCGAGCAGGCCGAATTGTTGAACAACGTATTGTACGACATCTTTACCTGTGAGACCGACCTTCGCATTCACTGTCAAGTAGAGGACGACATCTTCGTCCCAGCGGTTGAAATACTTGAGAAGAAAGTCGGTGTGCAAGAAGCTCCTGTCGCAGAGGCAGACGACAAGCGCCCCGAAGATACCCTCTCAGAGCGTGAGCGTGAGATTGTACACTGTGTAGTATGTGGCTTGGCCAACAAACAGATAGCCGACCAACTCTGCATCTCACTCAACACCGTACTCACGCATCGCAAAAACATCGCACGCAAACTCAACATTCATTCTGTTGCAGGGCTCACCATTTATGCTATTGTCAACAAAATCGTCAATATTGACGAATTGCAGAAGTAGCTGTTTACGTCTCCCTATAATGTATTGTGTGGGTAAACTGCCTAATTGGGGGGCGGGTTTTCAACCCGCGGCAGCAGCAGGTTTTGAGCATCTACTTATAGTCGCTTAGCGCGAGAA
>OMEA01000532.1_pt1 | contig 19504 bp, 19 predicted proteins | sample 1645321 | NCBI WGS metagenome assembly OMEA01 (sample SAMEA103958151, study PRJEB25191) | human gut metagenome
TTGACTATGCCGTAATGGAGAAGTCGAAGGAAATCTATACCTTGCCAGCCGAGTTTGGATGGAGCGATTTAGGTAGTTGGGGCAGCCTCCGTACTTTGCTTCCACAAGATGAGGATGGCAATGCCAAGGTCGGTAATGACATCCGACTCTATGAATGCAAGAACTGTGTGGTACATGTAGCTGATGAGAGCAAGGTGGTAGTGCAAGGTTTGGATGGCTATATTGTGGCAGAGAAGCATGGACAACTGCTTGTTTGTTCCTTGAAGGAGGAACAGAGAATAAAGGAGTTTTTAATATAAGCAAACAGGTATGATTCAATTTAATTTTAAGAAAAAAGAAAACGCTTCAATTAAGTTATTTGATGATTTTTTGACTCTTTATGGAGATGGAAAACCTTTAGCTGATAAAGAAGAAGCCTTTAATATAGTTTTAAATGGTGATAGTTTGGTTGGCATATTTTATGGTGATTCTCCATTTGAAATTAATGGAAAAAATATTTATTATAACGAAAATATCATTAATGCCTGTGGCTTGACCGAAAATGAAAGTTATGCGTGTATTGCACATGAATTAGGGCATGCATTTGACCACACGCCAATATACTCTACTAATCGAGAGTATAACGCAGACCAATTTGCAAAAGAATTAAAGTTAGGTCAGGAATTAATTTCTGTCTTAAAGAAGTTTAAGAACACGTTTCCAGACAAAAAGATTGATTTTACGGAAAGAATCCAACGTTTAGAATAATTTTGTAATAGTGTTGAAATAAATCATAATAACTGATTGAATACTCGTATGTCAACTCAAACATCAGATAATAACAAGCGAATAGCGAAGAATACCATGTTTATGTATATACGAATGGCGGTAATCATGCTCGTTCAGCTATATACATCAAGAATAGTGCTTCAAGCATTAGGCATTGATAACTATGGTATTTATAATGTTGTAGGTACATTTATTGTTGCCTTTACATTTCTTAGTGGACCTCTAAGCTCTGCTACTCAAAGATTTTTGAGTTTTGAACTTGGAAGAAAAGACTATAAGCAAGCTAATAAGGTCTTTAATTTGAGCCTTCTTGGGTATCTTGTGATGGCTCTTGTCCTTGTCTTGATTATCGAAATTGCTGGTTTTTGGTTTATTAATCATAAGATGCAAATTCCTGAAGGGCGATATACTGCAACTTGGTGGGCTTTTCAGTTGTCTTTGGTGTCTTTGATTTTCTCGTTGATGAGGACTCCTTTTGATGCATTGGTTACATCACATGAAAGAATGTCCTTTTATGCCTATTTGAGCATAGTTGAGGTTATGATGAAATTAGCCAATTCATTTTTGCTTCTATATGTCATATACGATAAGCTTATTACTTATGCTGTTATTCAATTGATTATAGCTGTCATCCTCGTATGTTGCGAGTATGTTTATAGCAGAAGACAGTTCTCATATTTTCAGATTAGGTGGATATGGGATAAAGACTTGTTCAAACAACTCTTATCTTTTTCAGGATGGACATTGCTTAGTTCCGTCTCGACAATGGCAGCCAACCAAGGTGTTACCATCATATTGAATGTATATTGTGGAGTTGTAGTAAATGCAGCTATGGGCATTGCACAGCAAGTAAGTGCATCTGTAGACCAATTTGTTTCAAATTTTCAGGTATCTTTCAATCCTCAAATCGTAAAATATTATTCGATGAAAGAACTTGAATTGATGAGAAAGTTGGTCTATAGAGCTTCTAAATTCTCCTATATGCTTTTGTTCTTAATAATGTGCCCATTGATGTTCAACATCGATTTCATATTAAAGATATGGTTGAAAAAACCACCAGAAAATGCAGGATTGTTCTGTATTTATCTGATGGTATGGTCTTTGTTGGAGGCTCTAATGGCTCCGCTATGGACTTCTATAACTGCAACTGGTAAAATTATGCTTTATCATATAAGTATGAGTGTCCTGATTTTGTTGGTTTTCCTTCTTTCTTGGATTTGTTTGGAGACAGGCTGTCCTCCTGTTTCTGTACTTATAGTTAAGTGTCTCATAGATGTAGTTTTATTATTAGTGAGAATGTGTTTTGTGAAAAAAATATTGGGCTTTTCTTTGGCTTCATTTGTAAAGGAAGTACTGATGCCGGTTCTATTATTGACATTCTTGTTTATAATTCCTATGAATATGGGAGCAGAGCGTATAACGGAAGGTTGGCTAAGATTGGTCTCTTTGACAATACCTTTTGTTTGCCTTTACCTACCGATTTCTTTTTACGTGGTGTTGTCAAAACATGAAAGAGAGATGATTATAAAGGTTGTAAAAACTAAAATGTCAAAATAAAAAGCATGATAAAATCTTTGGAAACTCAAATGGGTTGTAAGGTCGTAAACAAATCAAAGCGTATTCCCTTGTTGGATTATGTTAGGGTGATAACAGCGTTTTTAGTTATTTATGGACATTTGTATCCTTATGATCCAGAAAATTACGTGAGAGTATTTATATACCAGTTCCACATGCCATTGTTTTTTGTGGTTAGTGGAATGCTGCATAAATATGATGGAACGATACAGGTGAGGAAATATATCAGAACAATTTTGATACCTGTTGTATTTTATGCCACTGTGTTTTTTGCAATCACAGGTATACTTTATCATTGTGGTTATGGTGATTATAAAGAGTCTATATTGGCAGAGATATGGGGGGGCAATTTGTTGCAAACCTATGCTAATTATTTGAAGTATAGCATAATAGGTATATGTAAAGGATTTATGATGTTGGATGGACCTTGTTGGTTTTTGATAGCTTTGTTTTACTGTAAACTATTTATGGATTTTGCCTTACAGAAAAAGAAAATTGCGTTGTTTTTATGGGTGCTGTTTTTCTTGGTACTGTGTGTACATATCCACAAGTACCTTTTTGCAGCAAATGCAATAATGGCTATGCCGTTTTATGTGTTTGGCTATGTGGGTAAGAACAAACTGCTAGCCATTGCTAAAATGAAGTATCCTATTTCCCTTTCCATACTTACAATATTGATAGTATTATTCATTATGTATGTGAATGGCTCTGTCAGTATGTGGGGAATATCATTTGGAAACTTTGGTAAACTTAGTATTCCTGTATTTTACATTCAAGGTGTTGTAGGTACGTTGATGTTATTTTCTTTATGTGCAATTTTTAAGAAGCCAAATCCGATGGTAACAAAATGGGCAAATTCTTTAATCAGCATATTGGGATTGCAAGTCCTTTTCATATTCCTTTCAGATAATTTCTTGGGAGTTGAATGGAATTATTTCGAAGCATTGGGTGTTAGCGTTGTCATTATGTTCTTATGTATAGGATGTCATGGCATCATAGTTCGTTATTGCCCAATCTTAATTGGTAAAACTAAAAAATAACAATATGAATATAGCGGTAATATTTGCAGGAGGAGTTGGCTCTCGAATGCATACGAAGTCACGCCCTAAACAGTTCTTGGAACTGAATGGGAAACCTGTGATTATCTATACTTTGGAATTATTTGACAATCATCCTCAGATAGATAAAATAGTGGTTGTATGTGTAGAGGCATGGATACCTTTCTTGAAAAAAATGCTCAAGAAGTTTGAGATAAATAAGGTGTCGGTGATCACCCCTGGAGGTGAGACTGGTCAAGACTCAATTTATCATGGGCTATGCGAGGCAGAAAAGTTGGCTGATGATAACGAACGCGAATCAATAGTATTGATACATGATGGTGTTCGCCCATTGATTACAGAAGAAACGATAACGGCAAACCTTGAAAAAGTAAAGGAAACAGGCTCGTGCATAACTTGCATTCCTGCTACGGAAACTTTTGTGGTAAAGCAGAGTGATGGTTCTTTGGAAATACCAGAACGTTCAGAATCTATGATAGCACGTGCTCCCCAAAGTTTTGTCTTGAAAGACATTCTTGCAGCTCATCGTAAAGCAATAGCCGAGGGAAGACATGACTTCATTGATAGTTGTACAATGATGAGCTATTATGGTTATAAATTAGGGCTGATAGAAGGTCCTATGGAGAACATTAAGATTACTACACCTACGGATTACTTTATATTCCGTGCAATGGTGGAAGTGCATGAGAATCAACAGATATTTGGATTTTAAATGTTATTATGGATAAATTTATTAAAAAAGACATTGAAGATTTTGTCGCTACTTTTTCAATCAAAGAAAAGATAGAAGGTACAAAATTTCTTATAACTGGTATAACAGGACTGATAGGCTCTGAGTTAGTACATTGTTTATTGGCTTTGGATTCTTCTTATAGAATTATTGCTCCTGTTAGGAATGTTGCCAAAGCTAAAGCAATATTTGAGGACGCTGAATTGCTAAAAATCACATTAATTGAATGTGACTTGATGAGTTTCGATTATTCAAGAATAGAAAATGTAGATTATGTCATTCATTGTGCTGCCCCTACTGCAAGTCGTTATTTTGTAGAGCATCCTGTGGAAACATTTAATTTTATATATCAAAGTACATTTCGTTTACTTGAATTTGCAAAGAAGGCTAAGCCCAGAAGTTTAGTCTATCTTTCATCGTTAGAAGTTTATGGAATTATTTCGGACGACTCTTATGAAGTAACAGAGGAAATTCAAGGCAATCTAGATTGTTTGAGCGTAAGAAGTTCATATCCTATGGCAAAACGAGCTGCAGAATGCCTTTGTCATTTATATGCAAAGGAATATGGGGTTAATGTGAAGATTGCTCGTCTTACGCAAACGACAGGAGCAGGCATTGCTAAAGATGATAATAGAATTATAGCTCAATTTGCAAGATTAACAGCTTTGGGAAAGGACATAGTTCTACATTCTAAAGGTGATTCTGCACGACCTTATTGTTATATAACCGATAGTATTTCGGCAATTTTGTATGCATTGTTACGTGGGGAAATAGGGGAAGCTTACAATATCTGTAATGCACAGACTTATATTTCTGCATATAATATGGCTAAATTCTTACAGAAAAATTTTAATTCTTCAATTAGAATAAAAATAGAATTAAATGACAATATGGGCTATGCTCCAACAACCAAGTTAAGATTAAGTTCACAAAAGTTAGAGCAATTAGGGTGGAAACCAACATACGGTTTACGTGAAATTTTTAATAATTTAATTTTTTATATTCAAAAAAATGAAAATATTATTAGGACTAATAGCTAGATTTCTCAATCTGTTTATAAGAACAAAGGAGAATTATTGGGCGTTTGGAGCGTTTAAAGGGCAGGCATACGTTGAGGGATCGAAATATTTGATGGAGTATATGCTATTGCATCATCCTGAATATCATTGTACATTTTTTACAATGAATAAATCCTTATGTGAAGAATTAAATGCCAAAGGAATACCTTGTGCGTATAATTTGTCTGTTAGAGGTATTATTAAAATTGCTAAATGTGAAGCTGTGTTTACTACTCAAACCATAGCAGATATACGTTATGCTTTTAGAAAGAAAAATAGAAGATATTATTATCTTGTTCATGGAATGCCATTGAAAAAAAGTTGGAAACAGTTACCCAAAGATTATGCAACTAGATTGATGGAAGGAAATGGAATCCTTGCTAGAACAAAAGATAAAATATCTTGGCTTCTAACATTAGGTTATTCCTATAAAGATATATCTTTTGTTTCTGCATGTTCAGAATTTCTTGCAGGTTTTATGAAAATAGAATTTGACGACAGTGTAAAGGTTAAAGTTTTGGGAATGCCACGTAATGATGTGTTGTTTGATGTGAAAAGAATGAAAAATGAAAAATGGATAGATGGACTTGATGGAAAGTTTATTGTAACTTATATGCCAACACATAGAGGGTATGGTACAGGAGAAATAACACCAACACCATTTGTTAATCGTCCAGACATTAATCAATGGCTAAAAGAACACAATGTGGTCTTATTGATGAAGAATCATCCGAATATGATTTCAAAAATGCAGACTTTTATAGATACTGAAACAATAAAAGATATTACAAAATTAGGCATAGATCCACAAGTTTGTATTTATCATAGTGATGCTCTTATAACTGATTTTAGTAGTGTGTGGATGGATTATTTGTTGCTAAAAAGACCTATATTATTTTACATCTATGATGATTTTGAACATAATGATGTGGGTACTTATTATGATATAAGAAAAGCTAATATCGGTAGTTTTTGTTATACTGAAGATGAACTTTTTGAACTTATAAAAAAGTGCAAGAATGATACTAATAATATGGTTACGGATAGTTCTGTATTAGCTAAATATCATAAATATGTAGATGGAAATTCTTGTTGCCGATATTATAATGAAGTTAATCAAGATTTAAAAATGATGCGCTATGGTGTTTGTTGAAATAGCCTTGGTTTCAGCTTTTCTGCTCTTTTGTATTAATAAAAAAGTAGTTTCCATATTATACCTTATGATGGTGCTTCTTCCATTGCATGGAACTATAAAAACTATTCTGTTTTCTGATGGAGGCAATATATTTGCTGTATGGAAAGAGATTGGCATCTTTTTTATTTTACTGAAAACAAGAAAAATGAATAGTCTTGTTTCATCTTTGAAAGGAAATTATTTAATATTTGCAATATATTGCTTGATGTTTCTTTTGATAGGCATAGATAATGGGTATGTTGTTTCTGGAGGAGTAAAAAAGATTTTTTTCCCTTTTTTACTACTTTGGGGTATATCAAAAATTAACTTTACTCGAAGAAATATTGAGTTCTTCTTTTTTACTGTATTTCTAGGCTCCATTTTTATTAATATATTTGGAGTAATTGATTTCTTCTCTCCTTCAATGCGAATGGTATTTAGAAATTTGATGCATGCTGGTTATACTATAGCTTCTGATGGAACTATATATTATGATACCACGAGTTATAAGATAATGGGGTTTGATAGAATCTGTGGCTTAATGGCTGGGGGACCGAATCAATTTGGGGTGTTTAATAGCGCTATCGTTTTGTTAAGTCTGCTTTATAATTCTAATTATATCAATAGAGGAATAAGTAAAACTAAAAAATACATTTGGGTTCTTGCTACTATTTTGTCTGTATGGATGCTTTTGGTTTCTTTTTCAAGAGCTGGTTGGGCGATAGTTGCAATAACGTTATTTATACAAGCAATTTTTGATAAAAAGTATAGGGCTAAAGCTTTAGTAGCTTTATTCGTTGTTACAATAGTTTTAGCAGCTGCAATGTTTTTAATACCTCAAGTATATCAAGTAGTTGAAGGTACGTTCACAGGAAAAGAAGCTAGCTCTGCTATGCGTGCTCAAATGACCCAAGATTCTATGCATATATTATTAGAAAATCCTTTTGGGAGCGGTCTTGGCGCTTCTGATCATGGGGGAATGAAATATATGGCTTTTGCAGAAAGTGCAATGATAAACTTTGGATATGAAATAGGAATTATAGGTATTTTGATGCTTTCTATTTTGATGCTAAAAATAGAAATTAAATGTTGGAAAAATAGAAATCGATTGTCAATTGCAAAATTTGGATATTCTTTTTTAATTGCTTATTATATTACAAGTTGGGTGTCCGTAAATCCTTATGAAAATCCCTTTGTTTATTATGCTTGGATGATTATTGGCTTATCTTTAAATAAAACGTTTAATAAAATTCAATATGAAAGATTTTACATTACAAAAACATCGACCAAAATTCCAAAAAAGATGGAATAGAAGTTTTGTATTTGACAATTTACGTGCTTATAAATATAGGCATATTATTGTTTGTATTGTTACAATATTAAGTATATTTTGGAAAATTCTACTTATAATAGAAAGATTCAAAACAAAGTATGTTGCCAAAAGATATAAGGCTTCAATATGTGCTATATTTAAGGATGAAAGTCTTGGGCTTAAAGAATGGATAGAATACCATAAGTTGATAGGAATAGAGCATTTGTATTTGTATAATAACAATTCGACAGATGATAGTGAAAAGATAATAAAACCTTATGTAGATGAAGGTTATGTTACATTGGTTCCTTGGAATTTTGCCCCCCCACAACAATGTGCTGCTTATCAGCATTTTAGCGATAATTTTTGGAATGAAACAAATTGGGTAGCATTTATAGATATTGATGAATATATCTGTCCCAAACAAGTTCTTGACATAAAAGATTGGTTAAGAAAATATGAGGGTTATCCATGTGTAACTATGTTTTGGAAGGTTTTTGGTAGCAATGGGCTCATAGAACATAATCGTTCAAAATTGATAATAGAACAATATACTTTGGCTTGGGACAAATATAGTGGTGTGGGTAAACCCTTTTTTAATACTAGATTTAAGGCAGAAAAATCGAGCTTGAAAAATATCCATTTATTGCCTGCTATTTTTAAGCTAGGAAAAATTCATTTTTTAATACCACCAATTAATGAATGTGGAAAATTTTTAAAGTATGAATGCAATCGTTTATCGTGGCGTCAGCACGATTTCTCAGTTCAGCTTAATCATTATTCTACAAAATCGTATATGGAGTTCTTTGTAACTCGTAGAAAGCGTGGCGATGTGAATTCTTTTAAAATGAATGCTTCTATTCGTGGATATATATATACGCAGTCTTTTGCAACTAAGGCTGATTATTCTATCTATCGTTTTTTGCCTTTTTTGAAGATTAGAATGAATGAAAATATAAATAATTATATAGATGAGTAATGACAATTTCAATAATAATAGCAACATTTAATGCAAGCAAGACTCTTAAGAGATGTCTTGATAGCATAGTACCACAATTGACATATGAAACCGAGTTGATTCTCGTTGATGGTGGGAGCAAAGATCATACGAACGATATTATTGATTCGTATGGAGATAAGATTGCAGTCCATATATCAGAACCAGACAAGGGGATTTATGACGCATGGAATAAAGGTGTGAAAGCTGCACATGGTGATTGGGTAATGTTTATTGGTGCAGATGATATTCTACTACCGAATGCTATAAAGAGTTACTTTGATGCGATTAAAGCAACTCAAGACATCAATTATTTTGATTATATCTGCGCTCATAATGAGTATGTGGATATGAAAGGGAAACTATTGAAAATTCTTGGTGAGAAACCAGTTTGGAGTAAAATGCGAAAAGGGATGGTTGCTGCACACGTAGCATCCCTTCATAACAGACGCAATCTCTTTGATACTATCGGAGGTTATAATCTTGATTTTAAGATTTGTGCTGATTACGAGTTGCTTCTTAGAAAAAAAGATAAATTGAAGTCATTGATGATTCCTGCCCATATAGCGAGAATGACAGTAGGTGGTATGAGTTTTTCAACAAAGGCTATTGTTGAATCTTATAAGATTCGAAAACTTCATCATTCATTGCCTTCATTTATCAATAAGATTTTCTTTTTGAGAGATTGGGTAGCTTTTAAGCTATTTATTTTTAGAAAGTCTCTCATGGGGGGGGCACTTCATAAGTAAGCTGATAACTAAAATTAAAGGTGAAGAATTTGATGTAGATGATTCTGTTCCCTTATCTTATTTAGGGTATTTAATTGGGACAAAATCAATATCTATGATTTATGGAATGTTACGTTTGCGAACTTTCAAAAGGGTTTTTGTTAGCCCTTCTGCTAAAATCATTTGTCCATCGAAATTGCATTTCGGAAAGAATTTTTCTGTAGGCTATCAATGTTATATCAATGCGATGTCAAGAAATGGATTGATTTGTGGTGATAATGTGTCGTTGGGATTTCATACACATATTGAACTCTCTGGCAGTTTGCACCATATTGCTGATAAAATGGTGATAGGCAACAATGTAGGGCTTGGTAGCCATGGACATTATGGTGCTGGTATTGGTGGATTGGAAATAGGAGATGATACTATTGTTGGAAATTATGTAAGCTTTCATCCAGAGAATCATAATTTTTCAGATTTAGAAGTGCCAATTAGGTCGCAAGGAGTTAATGGCAAGGGTATCAAAATCGGTAAGAATTGCTGGATTGGTGCAAAGGCAACCTTTCTTGATGGTGCCATCTTGGGAGATGGATGTGTTGTTGCAGCAGGTGCCGTAGTTAAAGGAGAATTTCCTAGTAATTCCATAATAGGTGGAGTTCCTGCTAAAATATTGAAAATGAGAAATTAAAGATGGACGCTCAAAAGAAACTTGAAATATTCAAGTACATCTTGTCGCTTGGTCCTATTTGGGGACAGATGAACGAGGTGGAATTCCTTGAACAAATTTGGAATCTCCACCTGTTGAACTCTGATGACCCAAGGTATAAGGATGCATATGGTGATGCCTTTCAGCATTTGTGTAACAACTCGGATTGGGATGAAGAATATACTTTTTTGACCCGATTCGGATTGCTTAAGGCAACAGACAAGACCTTCCGTAAGTTCTTGAATGCGGTAGTCGCACCAGAGGCGAGAGGTAGTGAGGAGGAAATTCTTCGCTATGTAAGGGCAATAAACGACCAGCTTGAAGGTACAAAGTCGGCAATGCAACGTGTGGCGGTTAGAAATAATCTGCCAGTCTATTATTTTGATGACAATATTCAAAATGGTGAAGCATGGCCTGAGGATATAGAGAAAAACCAAATCCCGTTTTTCTTTAGAAGCACGATTGATAGATTTCCAGCATTTGTATTACATGGCATCACATGGGATGATTTTGGTAACAAAACTTCTTTTGAGCTATATTACTATGAAAAGAGCAACCAAGCCATTCGCATAGGTGATGTGAAAATCATGCATGATGAGAAGGAAAAAACGGCAGAGGTCCTTCCTAAAAAAATCTTGCTTTTGCCTGAGCAATTTTGTTCTGTAGGACAAGACCTCTCTTATTATCGAGCAATCAAAGAACATTTTCCGAAGAACTATAAGAGTATTTTGTATGCGCTTCGAGATGCTGCCTACTTTTCTTCTATAGCAGATACTTATCAGCAAACCATTGCCTTTCAGAAGTCTCTACTACGAAACAAGTCTGCGTTTGAAGCTTATCGAAATGCGCTTTGCGTGTTGGAAAATGTAGATATTAGCCAGCGGTATAACTTTGAAGTGAAATGCGAGATTCCTTATTGTAAGGATGAGCTGATTCCTATAAAGTTCTTCTTTGGCAATCTCAACAGTCAGAATAACTTGGATAGGGTAAAGGCTATGATTGGTGAAAATGGCTCGGGTAAATCTTCTGTTCTCTATTCTTTGGCTAAAGCTCTTAATGAAAACAAAGCAGAGTATTATGCCAATAATCAGAAACCAGCGTTTACCAAAACTATCGCTATCTCTTATAGCATCTTTGATAGGTTTTATGAGTTGAATTCAAAATCGTCTTATAACTTCGTTTATTGTGGATTACGCCAGAACAAGGAAAGCCTGTTTTCTGATGGAGATATGCAGAAGAGATTTCACCTATCTTTGGATAGTATTTATGACAAGGAACGAGTCAGTGACTATATGATGACTTTGGAAGAGGTTGTCGAAAAAGGTAAGTTGAAAGGTGTCGTTGGAAAAAACCATGAATTCAACCAAGAGAAGTTTGATGAAGTGAAAAGGACTATGAGCAGCGGACAGGCTATGATGACCAACATTATTACCGAGCTTTATGCACACATTCGTGAGAACTCTCTCATCCTTTTTGATGAGCCTGAAGTTCACCTGCATCCCAATGGCATTACGAGGCTAGTCAATATTATTTATGAAGTCTGCCAAGAATTTAATTCTGCATGCATCATAGCTACTCACTCCTCGGTCGTATTACAAGAATTGCTGGCTAGGAATGTAACAGTAATAGAGCAGGAACCTGATGGTAAGTCTGTATTGGTCAGGCCGATGAATACAGAAACTCTTGGTGAAAACTTAACGACTATCACTGATGATGTGTTTGGACGGTCGGATATATCCAAGTATTATTGTAATTTGGTGAACAGATTCGTCAATCGTGGGTATAGTGAAGAGCAATTCGCAGAAACTTTAAAGTCGGATGGTCTTCCAATGAGTTTGAATCTCTATATGTATATCAGGCAGAGATTGAAGGAGGGTGTTGACAATGATTAATTTCAATCATTATGATGGTGATTCTTTCCAACTGTTTCATGAGGCAGTCGGTAGAAAAGGTAATGGGGATGCTAAGATTGCATTACAGAACATTGAGGATAAAGTAAAAGGGTCTTATGAAACTTATCAAAAGGCCTTTGAGAATAAGCAAGTACATCTCTTGACTCAAACCGATTTATATTTACCCAATGAACAGCAATTATTGAAGGATTTGTATGGAAGCAAGGCTAAAGTTGTAAAGGAAGTACGAAAATGGATTGATGAGCACAATAAAAGGACTTATCTTCGGAAATGTCCTTACTGCACATTGAGCAGGGCTAATACAACGGAGCATATTCTACCCAAGGAAAAGTACCCAGAATATGCAATTGATGCTCTCAACCTACTCCCTTGCTGCTCAGACTGTAATTCTTTGAAGGGTGAGAAGGTTAGGGATGAAAATGGTAATCCACTTATTATCAATTTCTACTACCATCAGTTACCCGAAGAACAATATCTGTTTGTACGGCTCATTGAGGATAAAAATGGGTGTATAGATTTCGAGTATTACTTGGACAATCCAACTCAGGCTGTTGATAAGTCTATGTTTCAACTGATTCAAAATCATTTTGAAAAACTTGGACTGTTGAGCAAGTTTGAGGAGGAAGCTGTTGTAAATTATACGGAGATAGAGAACAGACTGAAAAGTAGTGCTTTTGAGTGTGGGGTGGAAAAGTGTTTGAAAGATTTAGAAAATAATGCATTGGAGGATGCCAAGGAATATGGAAGAAACCACTGGAAGGTAATATTGAAGTTGTCCTTGGCAGAATCAAAATGGTATGCTGAATATTTAGAAAAACAAATAAAGATAGAGAAATCATGAAAGCTAATATATTATTTATAGGTGGGGCTGGGTTTATCGGTTCCAATTTGATTCATACTTTTGTCAAGGATGATAAATATAGAATCTTTGTTTTTGAGCCAACTTTTGCCAATACAGGCAGGTTGGCTGATATTGAAGAACAGGTGACAGTCATTAGAGGTGCCATAGCCGACTTCGATTTGTTGAAGTGTGTCATTGAGGATCATAGAATAAACATGATAGTTCATTTGGTATCAACATTGATTCCTGGTAGTACTTACGAGGATTTCAAGAGAGAATTTGAAAATGTCGTGTTTCCAACATCAAGACTGATGGAACTCTGTGCTGAAAAAAAAGTGAAGTTTATCTATTTTTCTTCTGGCGGAACTGTTTATGGCAACAGCATCAAGGGAGAAAAGTTTATGGAAACTGGTCATTTGGCTCCTATATCTTATTATGGCTTAACCAAGCAAATCATAGAGAGCAATATATTGTTTGAGAATCGCAGAGGAAAATTAGACTATTTGATAGTCCGCCCTTCCAATCCTTTTGGCAAAGGCCAGTCTCTTCATGGCAATCAAGGCTTTATCGCTGTGGCATTAGGTAAAATACTTGCAGGTGAACCAATTGAGGTTTGGGGTGACGGCACCAGTATGAGAGACTACATCTATATTGATGATTTGGCAGATGCTTTCTATAAGATGGTCGATGCTGGTGTAAATGATGAAATAGTAAACATTGGTAGTGGGTTTGGTTATTCGGTCAATGATATTATAGAGCGTTTACACAATTGCATAGATATTCCTTTTGAGGTGAAATACAAGGAAAGCCGTAGTGTGGATGTCAATTCAATGGTTCTTGATATCACAAAGCTACAGTCATTGATAGACGTGAAGCATACCCATTTGGAAGATGGCATCAAGAAGTTTTATGAATATGTTAAGACTTTGATAAATAAGTAAAATCATGCAGAAACCAGTATTGTCTATTTGTATTCCAACTTATAATCGTTTGGACATATTGCGAAATACCATTGCTAGTATTTATGCTGACTTGGACGGAGTCAACATGGATGATTTTGAAGTGGTTATCTCTGATAACTCAAAGGAACATACTACGCAGCCAGTTGTCGCAGAGTTTGGCTATAGTAACTTGCATTATTATATAACAGAGTGTGAGGGATTCAAGAATTCCTTTTACGCTTTATCGTATGGCAAGGGCGACTTCTTGAAATTGAATAACAACTATACGATGTTCAGAAGAGGCACTTTGAAGGTCTTAATCAATCAATTGAAAAAACTGAAAGACTCCAAAACACAAGTTATCTACACAAATGGACTTCGTCAAAAGAAATCAATCCTTCTATACAATAACTTTGATGATTACATGACAGGGTTGTCATATTTCTCTTCTTGGAGTGCTGGGTATGGAATGTGGAAGGAAGATTTTGATAGAGTTAAAGCCTCTGTGGTATTGGATAAGTATTTTCCTCAAACTTCATTGTTGTTGAGCCAAGATTACAAGGAGAGTTTTGCATTAGACGATAGAGTTTTGTTTGAGGATCAGCACGTGCCGAAGAAAGGTGGATATAATATCTTCAAAGTATTTTCAATAGACTTTGTTTCTCTAATCAAAGGAGCCTTTGATGCTCATAAAATATCAGAACGAACCTATAAGAAGATAAAAACTGATCTGCTTTATCAATACCTATCTGTTAGGTATTTTAAAACAGTTATTGCACGGTTGGATAATTTCGAGCATAATAACATTAAGCAAAGTATAACAACATATTATAGCGTGAGACAATATTACTTTATGTTATTGTCTGCGCTATGTACTCCGTTATTAGTCTTAAAAAGAAAAATAAACTAAAAATATGAAGGGAATCGTATTAGCTGGTGGTAGCGGTACACGTTTGTACCCTATTACCAAGGGGATCAGCAAACAGCTGATACCGATATTCGACAAGCCGATGATATATTATCCTATCTCGGTCTTGATGTTGGCAGGCATCCGTGAGATATTGATTATCTCCACACCATTTGACTTGCCTGGTTTCAAACGCTTGCTCGGTGACGGTAGCCAGTTTGGTGTGAAGTTCGAGTATGCGGAGCAACCATCGCCTGATGGTTTGGCTCAGGCTTTCATCATCGGTGAAAAGTTTATCGGTAATGATTCTGCTTGTCTTGTATTGGGTGATAACATCTTCCATGGTGCAGGTCTTAGCCAGATGTTGCATCAGGCTGTAGTAGAAGCCGAGCAGAATAGCAAAGCTACCGTCTTTGGTTATCGTGTAAGTGATCCTGAGCGATATGGCGTAGCTGAATTTGATGAGCAGGGCAATTGTCTGAGCATCGAGGAGAAGCCTGAGCATCCGAAGAGCAACTATGCCGTGGTGGGCTTGTACTTCTATCCTAACAAGGTGGTGGAAGTAGCCAAGCATATCAAGCCTTCTGCTCGTGGTGAGTTGGAAATCACTACAGTGAACCAGGAGTTCCTAAAGGATAAGCAGCTGAAGGTTCAGACTATGGCAAGAGGATTTGCATGGCTTGATACCGGAACCCATGATTCCCTTTCTGAGGCATCCACCTTTATCGAAGTTTTGGAGAAGCGCCAGGGCTTGAAGGTAGCTTGCTTGGAAGGTATCGCCTACCGTCAGGGTTGGATTACGACAGAGAAACTTCGAGAGGTGGCACAGCCTATGCTCAAAAATGATTATGGAAGATATCTGCTTTCGATATTGGATGAAGGCAATCAAACATTAAAGAAGAATTTAGAATACTAGGTTATGAATATTTTAGTAACAGGTGCTAACGGTCAGCTAGGTAATGAAATGCGCATCGTTAGCCAACATACAACAGATCATTATATCTTTACCGATGTCAATCAGGTGGAAGGTCTGGAAACTACTTTCCTTGATATCACTGATATGAATGCCATCCGCAAGATGGTGAAGGAGAATGATGTGAAAGCCATCGTGAACTGTGCGGCATGGACCAATGTGGATGCATGCGAGACTGATGAGAATCTGGCTGCTTTGGCAGAAAAGCTCAATGCGGATGCTCCTGAGAATCTGGCTAAGGCGATGAAGGAGGTTGATGGCTTGCTCATTCAAATCTCAACAGATTATGTCTTTGGTAAGGAACCTTATAATGTGCCATGTAATCCAGACCAGAAGGGAACTCCTACTGGCGTATATGGAACAACGAAGCTTCATGGTGAGCAGAAGATTATGGCTACAGGCTGTGACTATGTGATTATCCGCACGGCGTGGTTGTATTCTGAGTTTGGCAAGAACTTCTGCAAGACGATGCTCAACCTGACGGCAACCAAGCCTCAGTTGAAAGTAGTCTTCGACCAGTGCGGTACTCCTACCTACGCACTCGATTTGGCTAATGCCATCATCACCATATTGGATAAGGTAAAGGCTGCCCAGAGCAAGGATGAATATGTTGGAGTTTATCATTTCTCAAACGAGGGTGTCTGCTCCTGGTATGATTTTACTCAGATGATTGCAAGAATCACCGGTTATACGGAATGCGATATCCAACCATGTTATAGCTCGGAGTATCCTTCTCCTGTAACCCGTCCTGCTTATTCCGTATTGGATAAGCGTACCATCAAGGAGACCTTCGGAGTTAAGGTTCCTTATTGGGTGGATTCTCTGGAGAAGTGTATAGCTAATCTTAAGCAGGATTGTTAGAAGTCTGCTCAAAAATACTAATCATAAAGTTTAAAGTTCAATTTTCAAAGTTCAAAGTTAATGAAGAATATCATTATCACGGGCGGTGCTGGTTTCATCGGCTCACACGTTGTAAGACTTTTCGTGAACAAATATCCTGAGTATCACATCATCAACCTCGACAAGTTGACTTACGCAGGCAACCTGGCTAACCTCAAGGACATCGAGGACAAGCCTAACTATACTTTCGTTAAGGGTGATATCTGTGATTTCGACCTGATGTTGAAGCTGATGCAGGACTACAAGGTGGATGGCATCATCCATCTCGCTGCCGAGAGCCACGTAGATAGAAGTATCAAGGATCCATTCACTTTCGCTCAGACCACTTCGTCCGTGCTTTCCACGATACATACGGTATGCCTACCATCGTGACCAACTGCTCTAACAACTACGGTCCATACCAGTTCCCAGAGAAGTTGATTCCGCTGTTCATCAACAACATCCGTCATCGCAAGCCATTGCCAGTATATGGTAAGGGTGAGAACGTGCGCGACTGGTTGTATGTAGTAGATCATGCCCGTGCCATCGATATGATTTTCCACAAGGGTAAGATAGCCGAGACTTACAACATCGGCGGTTTCAACGAGTGGAAGAACATCGATATCATCAAGGTGGTTATCAAGACCGTGGATAGATTGCTCGGCAGAAAGGAAGGTGAGGATATGGATCTCATCACTTATGTAACTGACAGAAAGGGTCACGATATGCGTTATGCCATTGACTCTAGAAAGTTGCAGAAGGAACTCGGGTGGGAGCCATCTCTCCAGTTTGAGGAGGGTATCGAAGAAACTGTAAAATGGTATCTTGAGAACCAGGAATGGATGGATCATGTTACTTCTGGGGAGTATCAGAAGTATTATGAGGAGATGTATTGTAAATAGACCCTCCTGTCCCTCCCTTGAGGGAGGGTCCTTACCCTATACCCAAGCCCTAAATCCCTACCATAGGGATTAGGGATGTAACCGCCCTCCGGTGCTCGGAACCGCTACGCTCTAAGGTTGGCGGACCATCAAAGGTCTTCGCCATGGTTTTGCGGGCTGGGACCGCCTGGCTGTTGCGGGGGGAAACCTGATGCTGCATCAAAGGTCTCGCCATGGTTGTGCGGGATGGGACCGCCTGGGGATAGCAGTTTATAGTTTACAGTTAATAGTTAATAGTTTACGATTGATTTCGTGGTTATTTGCTGATAACTTGCAGATTTCTTGTTAATTTCTTGGTGGTTTCGAGAATTAAGTAAAGCTGAGATAGAAGAGTTGGATGCCGCTATTGATAAATACAAGAATGTGGATACAAAGACTTTGTCTGAGTTATCTCATGATTCTGCTTGGTATGAGGCATGGGATAAGAATCATAATGCTGTCATGACATCTCTGAATATTGCAAAAGCAGGTGATGCTTCTAATGAGTTTTTAGAGTATCTTCGGAACAGGAATTAGCGCTATAATCGTTTCAGAATGTTAAAAAGAACGTTTTGTTGCTTAAAGATTTGCTTTTTCCAAGAGAAATCTTTATTTTTGCTTTAAAATGGAATTGTTATGAGCAAATATAGATTTAACATAAGCGATTATCATGCCATAGAAAATGCTGATATTCTGGTAGATGGAATAACAGTTTTGGCTGGACCTAATGGAAGTGGCAAAAGTACCATTTCCAAATGGTTGTATTATATGGTGGATGTTGCCACTAGATTCGATGAGTATGTAGGCAAGGGTGTAAATGATGAATTCAAACATAGTTTGCAGATTCTTGCACGTGCTATTCGAGAAATATGGGGGTATCGCAGTAGTAGAAGTGAAATCTTGACGTTATCGACCAATATTGATGCTTTGAAAAAAGAAATTAATGTTGGAGCCGCTGTTGATGAGGTGGCTGAAAAATATAATTCTATAGTAGCCGAGTTTACAGAACAGGTAAGACCTGAGTTTCTTTCGGATGATGTATTTGTCTTAAGAAAGGTGAGGGTTATAAACTATTTAAAGCAATTAATTGAGGATTCTGATAACATTGAAACATTTGATAATTTTGAGAAGAAAATGTTTCAACAGACCGATAAGATGCTTGAAGATTGGGAAAAGCGACTTAGTATGCGCTCTATAAAAGACGTATATAGCTTTATTGAGGAGTATCTTCGTGAAGATGATGTAGCTCCTGAGTCGATGCAACTCTGGGAGGATGATGTCAATATAATCTCTGAGGAGAGTCTGGGTTCATTGTTTAACATAGAACGAGCTATTTATATTGATACTCCTATGGCATTGAATGGCAAAAACTTGGCAGACAATGTGTTCTTGCAGCGTCTTCATAGTAACATGACTCATTCTCTAGGTAGGACTTTGGATAAGTCAAAGATGCTTCTCTTGCGTATCGCTCGATTGCTTAATGGTAAAATCTCACAGAGTGATAGTCTTCTAGGCGAGACAGAATTCTATTACGAACGAAAAGATGAGCATCTTAAATTGCCTGTGGAAAAAATAGCTACTGGTATGAAGACTTTTGCTTATCTTTATCAGTTGATCAAGAATGGATATTTGGATGATAAAACTATCTTGATGATTGATGAACCTGAAGTTCATTTGCATCCGCAGTGGATTGTGGAATATGCCAGACTGCTAGTGTTGATACATAAGACATTGGGAACGAAACTGATTTTGGCTAGTCATGATCCTGACTTTATTGCTGCCATCAAGGCCATTGCCAAAAGAGAAGAGGTGTTGGAGGAGACAAACTTCTACATATCTTCCAGCGAAGAGCAAGAATGTTCTTATCGTTATAACTTTAAGTGGTTAGGTAAAGACATTGAGCCTATTTTCGAATCGTTTAACATAGCTTTGGAAAGGATTCAGCAGTATGGCGACACAGATATTTGACCCTCAAATCCGCAACCTATAGGGTTTAGTGGGATTTTGCTTGCAAAGCGACAAAA